>PR_CR_10_Liq_3_inCRDRAFT_1000001_pt1 | contig 108139 bp, 83 predicted proteins | sample PRCRCaboRojoPR_2_FD_10240 | JGI IMG/M metagenome (IMG submission 10240)
ACTGTGAGGTGGCGAAACTGGCAGCCGCGCCCTCCCGTCTCGGGGGTGGAGATTATGGGATTAGCCCCCGGGCAAAACCACTCCGTGCAGGTTCGAGCACGAAGTACATGGAGCTTAGCGGAATAATCCTGCCCTTACAGCAATCTCTTCATGTGTTATTCCCCTTTGCCTAAATTTACAATAGGCACATAACGCAAAAAGCCGCTCCCTTTGGAAGCGGCTTTCTTTTTTATCGTATTGTTCTTAGGATTAGCTTCCGAAGTCGTCAAATGCGATGTTCTCCTCAGGTACACCAAGGTCATCAAGCATTTTCATTGCAGCCTGCAGCATGAGTGGCGGACCACAGAGGTAATACTCGATTTCTTCCGGCTCCGGATGATCCTTCAGGTAGTTATCATATAATACCTGGTGAATGAAGCCAAGATAGCCATCACCATTTTTATCGTTGATATCTTCTTTGACTTTCCAGTTATCTACCTCGTTAGCCACTTTAGTGTCAGACAAAGCAATGTGGTAACTGAAGTTATCGTAATCCTGCTCGATCTCGCGGAAGTCCTGCGTGTAGAACAGCTCCCGCTTGGAACGGCCACCGTACCAGTAAGACACTTTACGGTCTTTCGTCTTCAGCGTGTGGAACAGGTGGAAGATGTGCGACCGCAGCGGTGCCATACCTGCACCACCACCAATGTAGACCATCTCCTTTTTAGTCGGCTTGATAAAGAACTCGCCGTAAGGACCTGATACTACTACTTTATCACCGGGCTTTTGATTGAAAACGTAAGAAGAACAGACGCCAGGGTTAACCTGCATCCAGGTATTATTCTTGCGGTCCCATGGTGGAGTCGCGATACGAATATTCAACATCACGATATTACCTTCTGCCGGGTGGTTAGCCATAGAATAGGCGCGGAATTGCTCCTCGTCATTCTTCATTTTGAGGTCCCACATCTTGAAGTTGTCCCATTCTTCCTGATACTCATCCGGAGCTTTATCGGTCATCCTTGGGTGGGCGGTGATATCAAAATTCTTGAAATCCACCTCTACCTTAGGGACATCAATTTGAATGTATCCACCCGATTCGAAATCAAGTGTTTCTCCTTCAGGAAGGCGAACAACGAACTCTTTAATAAAAGAGGCAACGTTGTAATTGGAGACCACTTCACATTCCCACTTTTTAATACCAAAGATTTCTTCGGGAATGCGGATCCGCATATCCTGACGGACTTTCACCTGACAGGCAAGACGCTTATTTTCTGCGACTTCCCGGCGGGTGAGGTGGTTAAGTTCAGTAGGCAGGACATCTCCCCCACCTTCGTCTATGTGGCATTCACACATGGCACAAGTGCCACCTCCGCCGCAAGCGGAAGGCAGAAATATGCTTTTATCAGACAAGGCGCCCAACAGAGACGAACCTGGCTTTACCAGCATTGGATTCTCTTCATCGCCATTCACGATGATCTTGACGTCGCCCTGAGGGACAAGACGCTTACGCGCAGCGATCAACATGAAAGACAGTGCCAGAATCACAAGGCTGAACACAACTACAGCAAATACGATCGTGGTCATTCTATCTTAAGTTTTGTATCTGTTAAAGAACTTCTGACAGTCTTAAAGTTAACTACAGCTTTTGAAAAGTTGTTGTCATCGTACCGTCAGTCCATCCAAGGGGTTTAGCCATTGGTGGTGAATGCCGCCGGGTCAATACCCATAAGGCTCATGAAAGCGATGCCCATCAGTCCGGTCAGGATGAAAGCCATACCCAGGCCACGCAGTGCAGGCGGCACATTAGAGTAGCGAATCTTCTCCCGGATGGCAGCAATCGCGATGATCGCCAGGAACCAGCCGAAGCCGCCGCCCAAGCCGAACGCTACTGCATTAGACAGATTGTACTCCCGGGATACCATAAAGAGGGAACCACCAAGGATGGCACAATTTACCGTAATCAGCGGGAGGAAAATTCCCAGGGCGCTGTAAAGTGATGGGGAGTACTTCTCCACCACCATTTCTACCAGCTGCACCATTGAGGCGATTACTGCAATGAAGAGGATAAAGCGAAGGAACGTGAGGTCAATGCCCAGCAATCCTGACTCGCTCAGCAGGTACTCGCTGATCAGCCAGTTGATCGGCATCGTGATACCCAGTACGAAAATTACGGCCAGTCCAAGACCAAACGCCGTTTGCACACTTTTTGACACGGCCAGGTAAGAACACATGCCCAGGAAGTAAGCCAGGACGAGGTTCTCAATGAAAGCCGCTTTGAGAAAAGTATTTAGAAATTCCATTGTTACTCTTTGTTAATGGTTTGCGTTTGGTGAATTAGGATACATCAACGAGTTTGGTGTTGTAGCTACGCTGAATCCAGATCATGATGCCGATGATAAACATAGCCGAAGCCGGCAGTACCATCAGGTTGTTATTGGCGTACCAGCCAAACAGCATGCTGTCTGTCGTATTCACCAGGTAATCAGCAGTTGGGCCAATAATTTTCAGCTCAATCGGGCTACCGGCAAACAGGCTGCCTTTGCCAAACAGTTCACGCACCACACCTACTGCCACCAGAATCACACCGTAGCCCAGACCATTGCCCACACCATCGAGGAAAGAACGCCAGGGCTTGTTTGCCATGGAGAAAGCTTCCAGGCGGCCCATTACGATACAGTTAGTGATGATCAGGCCGATATAAACAGACAATTGCTTGTAGACCGGATAGTTCAGGTACTTCAGGGTCAGCTCCACCACCGTCACCAACGAGGCGATAATGACCAGCTGAACAATCATACGTACCGACTTGGGAATGTAATTCCGCAACAGCGAAGTGAACAAGCTGGAAAAAGCAGTAACGAAAATTACCGCAATGGCCATCACGAGTGAAGGGTAAACCAGAGAGGTTACCGCCAGGGCAGAACAAATGCCCAGTACCTGCACGGTGATTGGGTTGTTGTCGTTGAGGGGGTCGGTGAGCAGCTTACGCTCTTTTTTGCCAAACTGAAATACCGACTCTTTCTCTTTTACAGCAGTCTCAGCCATTGTTTTCTTGTTTTTATGTGAGGCGGTGAGCCAAAGCCCACCGGTTTAGATTTTTGATTAATTCAGCAGGAAGCTCTCTTGCTTTACCTTATCTATGTAAGGCTGATAGTACTGCAGGCCGCGGTAGAGCATTTCGCTCACGCCGTCAGCAGTAACGGTAGCACCAGAGATACCATCCACTTCGTGCTTAGGGTCGCGGGCACCGCCTTTACGCACTTTGATAGAAACATAGTCTCCATCTGCTTCGTAAATTTCCTTGCCCTCAAACTGCGCGGCAAACGAAGGATTGTCCTTGATTTCTGCACCAAGGCCAGGCGTTTCACCCTTGTGGTCAAAGGTAGCTCCTGCGATGGTATTGAGGTCGCTTTTCAGTGCAACACTGCCCCAGATCTCATCCCACAGCCCGTTTCCACGAACAGAAAGGATGTAAAACTTCTGTCCATCCTGCTCATAAACGTAAACAGGCAAACGGCGTTCAGCTTCCGGCTTTTTCCGTTCTTTTGCCATATCGATACTTTCAGCTTTCACACCCTCAATGATGTTACCTTCCATATCTACAACCGGCTGCTCCATCTCCGCAAACAGTTCGAGGACCTGTTCATCTGAGAGGTCTGCCACTTTTTGGCCGTTTGGCAGGTAGTCCTGCACAGCCGTCAGGATGGCACGCTTGTTAAAGATGTCCTCATTCGTAGCCGACTGTGCTTTGGTCGCCTCTCGTAATCCGGTAAGGCTAACCGCTACCGTTGCGGTAAGAATGAGGATGAATATGACTACATATTTTGTTGACTCCATGAGTACTTATTCTTTTGGTTTAGAGAAACATTAAGCTTGTGCCGGAGCGGTAGCAGGTGCCGGCGCATCTGGTGTTTCTGACTTCATTGTGGCTTTGATCCGTTTTGCACGGCGGTTGATATTAGCCTGCAGTACGTAGTGGTCTATTAGTGGAGCAAAAACGTTCATGAACAGAATCGCCAGCATCCACCCTTCCGGATAAGCCGGGTTGAGCACCCGTACGATCATACCGACGAAACCAATGAGGAAACCGTAAATCCACTTACCTGTTGCTGTAGACGAAGCCGTAACCGGATCCGTTGCCATAAATGCCATAGCAAACAGGAAGCTACCCATGTAGAACTGATAGTACCAGGGAACTTCCATGAATTCGGTTGCGCCCCATGCGTTGAGCAATAACGCCATTACCGCTGCACCAAAGACCATGGAGACCATGATCTTCCAGTCCGCAATCTTCGTAATGATCAGGAACAAAGCTCCAACGATAATGAGTGGCTTAGAGCTTTCGCCTATAGAGCCCGGGATCGTACCCCAAAGCATCTGACCGGTAGTGTAGGTCTGCGTAACAGCATCCCAACCTTCCTTAGAAGCAATAGCCAGCGGCGTTGCACCGGTGTAGCCATCGACTACAGCCGAGCCTCCGGCCCCAAAGGTGGCCAGACCAAGACTGGCAAAGATGTTATCAAAAAAGCCATACACCGCACCGTAGGCCTGACCGAAGTAACCGCCTTCAGCTGCCTTCTCGATACCAGCGATCCACACCTCATCACCTGAGATGTAGGTTGGGTAGGCAAAGAAGACGAATACCCGCGCCAGCAGGGCTATGTTGAGGATGTTCATACCCGTACCACCAAAGGCCTCCTTCCCGATCCATACAGCAAAAGCTACGGATACGGCCAGGATCCATAATGGAATATCAGGCGGCATGATGAGTGGAATCAGTGCACCGGAGACGAGGAAACCTTCCTCAATACCGTGCCCTTTCTTATAGGCGTAGTAAAATTCAATACCCAGACCCACTACGTGCGTGACGACGAAAATCGGGATGATCTTGATCAGACCATAGATCAGCTTGAGGTGAACGCCCTGCAGGAAACCGGTATACTCACCCAGTGCCACGAAGTGCTGATGCCCAATATTGTAAGTACCAAACAGGTAGAGGACCTGCAAAGCCAGTACAACGTGTACCATCTGCCGCTTCAGGTCCATACCATCGCGGATATGGACACCATCCTTAGTTGTAAAGTTAGGCGTGAAGGCAAAAGTGAAGAAGCCATCATAAACCGTGTGCAAAAGCGGAGACTTTTCCTTATCCGGCTCGATGTTCTTGAGTACTTTTAATAATGCGTTTTTCATATCTCTATTATCGTGAGATTTTCAATTCAAGTTAACTAATGCTTAGGCTTGTTCGCGCATAGTGTCCAGCCCCTGACGCAGGATCTGCTGCACCGGTTGCTTGGAAACACATACAAATTCACAAAGTGCCACATCCTCTTCAACGAGTTCAGGCAGCCCCAGCCCCTCCATTTTCTCAAAGTCGCCGATGAGAATCGACTTCATGAGTTCCTGAGGGTAAAGGTCCATCGGTAATACACTTTCATAGTTACCGGTCACCACAAAGGCGCGGCGCTCACCATGCGTATTGGTCTCGGCTTTGAACTTCATATCCGGTACCAGAGCTGATGGGAAGGTGGTGGAAATACTTGGCGTATTGAAGCTTGGCAGCAACCAGCCGAAGAGAGCGTAGTCGTCTCCTTCTTCCACGACCGTAATTTGGTCATCGTAGAAATCGAGGAAACCGTTCAGTTCCTTGCGCTTGCCAGAAAGCACGTCACCGGAAATGAAACGTACGTGGTCGTTCGCCAGGTTGTCCTTCAGCAGGTCTTCAATTTTTGCACCTATTTTGGTCTTAACGTAAAGCGGCTTTTTCAGCTCCGCACCCGTTAGTGCGACTATACGTTCTGCGTTGTAACGCTGCTCGGTGAATATTTTGCCCAGTGTGAGCACCTCCTGTACGCCCAGCGTCCAAACTTTGGCACTGAGGCTGATCGGCTTGGTATGGTGGATTTGCACACCTACGTTGCCGGCAGGGTGCTTGCCATGGAACCAGCGTTGCTTCACGCCGGTAGCCCCAGTAAAGGCTTTGGCAGGCGCCTCTTCTCCGTTGGCACGGAGCCCGAGATAGACACTGCCGCTTGTGAGCTTTGTGAGCACATCAAGCCCTTTCTGAAAGGCTTCCTCCTGTCCCTCAACAATAAAGTCAAGGTTCGGAGCCAAGGGGGCAGTATCAAAGGTCGAGATATAAATATCCCGAGGCACTTCATTGTAATCAGCCACTACATTGAACGGGCGCTGACGGAAGAGCGTCCAGGCACCCGCATCCAGCAGGTACTCTACCAGCTGATCCCGGTTGCTATTGTCCAGGTCAAAAGCAGGTAATTCGCGGTACTGCTGTTCTTTATCTGCAAGAATGGTCACTGCAGTAATCGCACGCTTGGCGCCACGCTCAATACCGATCACCTCACCACTGACCGGTGCCACCCACTTCATTTTGGGGCGGTTCTTATCGAAAAACAAGTGATCGCCTGCCTTCACTTCAGCCCCCTCTTCCACCAGCATTTTTGGTATAGGAGCGATGCCCAGGAAGTTAGTCGGCTGCACAGCGAAAGTCATCGCCTGCACAGATTCGTCAAGCTTAAGCTCAGCTTCACCTTCCAGCGCGATGTCATGCCCACGGCGCAGGTAAGTCACCGGGGTGTCTTCGTCCAAAAAGGCAGGCTTTTTAGGCTTAAACAAACTGCTGAGGAAACCTTCATTTCCAGCACCAACTTCACCACTCTCCTCGTCAATGCCCAGTTGCTTGGCTTCAATAGCCAGCAGGTTGTTGGACACCTGAATGATGAGGAAGAAGAAAATCAGCACAGCGATAGCGATCAGAGAATAGGTCAGCACGGAACCAAATCCATTACCTCCGGACTCTGCCTGCGCCCAGCTTGTTGTGTAGGCGCCCATCGCCAGAATGAGCAGAATGCCTTTGCTTACTGTTTGTTTCATTCTTATTTATTCATTAATGAGGTAGTTTTCCTACCCTAAAATTACTTACAGCCTTTTCAAAAACACCGCAAATATAGGAACCTTTTACCATAAAGAAGAAGCTGACATTTGCTTTAGTTTATTTAAGCTAATTATTTAGATTAATTCTAAACACGCTAGCTATCCCCTTTATTCTCAACAGATTACAAAGTGATTTGCAGCGGCTTTTTTGCCTGCCAGGACCACACATCTTCCCGTGTGATGAAAAACACTAAATCTTTTGCCCTATAGACTTTCCGAGTTTTCGATTTGTTCATGGTGAAGCTGTTTCTTCCAGGATTTTTGCCAACTTACCCAGGCTACAGCTGCAATGGCCGTGTAAACCACCATCAGCAGACTAAATAAATAGGCTTCCCTGCTAAAGTATAAACCTATATATATGGTGTCAATTACCACCCAATACGCCCAGTTGTCGAGGTAACGCTGCACCAGCAGCAACGTGGCCAGTATGGAAAAAACCGTGGTGAAGGCGTCCCAGTAGGTCGCCGCAGCAGGAGTATACTGATCAAAGAAGTAACCAAACGCGATGGATAGCAAAGTGCCTCCTGCCAGATAGGGCAGGTGTTCCCGCCAGGATAAGCGCCGTATGGGGGCTTCTGTGTTCCCCTCGCCTCCGTAGCGCCAGTTATAAATCCCGACAAACCCCATGACAACGTAGAATACCTGCAAAACGGCATCGAGATAAAGCTGGTAAAAAGCGAAAGACGCATACGCCCACAAACTGCAGCTGATGATACCCCAAAACCAGCACCACACTTTTTCCCGTGCAGCCAGCACAATGTAAAACAGGGCTGTTATTGTCGCTGCCCAGTCTACCCAGCTTAGGGTCCCCGCCTCCGTCATGATTTCCTGCATCATCTCACAAAGGTAAAATAAAAGCGGCAGGTACCACACGATCGGGTACCTGCCACTTCCGAAGCAAAAGCTTATTGCGATGCTTTTACTTGACCAGCTCGAACTTGTATTGAACGGTCTTCATGAGCGGAGTGCCGTTTTCATCAGACTCCGCCAGGAAAATATCAATATCGATGACTTCGGATTCGTCTTTTTCCGAGCTGTCGAAGATGATCTCGAGCCGGCCTTTCTCACCGGGCTCAAAGGTCTCACCAGTCAGGTCATTCACTACTTTGGTGCAGTCACAGGCAGAAATCAGATCGATGGTGAAAGGCGCATCACCGGCGTTGTAAAATACAAAGGTGTGCTCCTTTTTTTCGCCTTTGCGCACCTGACCGAAATCCACAAACTCCTTCACAAACTTCATTTCCGGCTTGCCGCCAGGCAAACTGCCGCGGTCCGGTGCTTCCTTGGTGGTTTCTTTCTTCTGTATCCGCTTAATGGTGATCGTTGTTGGGCCTTCCAGGATTTTAAACTCAGTACGGCGGTTCAACTCAAACGCTCTTTCCTTTTGCTCTTTGGTCTCCAAAGCATCAATGAACTCCGGAGTCAGCACATCCCCTTCATTAAGGTATTCTGTAACTGCGGCAACCCGTGCATTTACAGTTTGTGGCTGACTCTCGCCATAGCCTTTAGCCACGATACGGTCGCGGTCAATTCCTTCGCGGACCAGCCAGCGGCGGGCAGACTCTGCACGGCGCTGAGAAAGGTCTTTGTTATAATCGTCACTACCCTGACTGTCCGTGTGAGAACTTAATTCGATGACCATTTCCGGATAGTCATTCAGAATTTCAAGAACAGCGCGCAGGTCGCTTTCTGCCTCATCCCGAATCCGGTCACTATCAAAATCGTACAGAATGTTCTCCAAAACAATAGGCTCATCAATGGAAATCGTATCAAACTCAGGTTCCGGCGGTGGTACAGGCTTGGGCTCCAGGTAGAAGCGGTGCTCCAGTGAAGTAGATTCCTTGATACCAACCGTATTCAGGGTTACCGTATCCGGATAGTAATCAGGGTGAGTACCGATCAGCATATAAGGCGTCTCCAAAGCCAGGTCAAAACCTACGACATTACTTTTTTCGCCGGAGTTTTGAGCATTGGGCGTGCCCATCTTATCATTTGTCGTGGGGACCAGGTAGACGGTGCTACCGGTCAGCGGCTTTTTATCTTCCGTAAACGTACCTACAACCAGGTCCACTACGATGCGGGCAATATTCACCGTGTAGATATCGTCACAGCAGGTGCGGCCGTAAGCGGAACGCCCCCCGGAACGGTTGGAGGTAAGCACCCCAAAGTAGCCCTCCTCATCCAGCGTGAAGCCGTAGTCGTCAACGCTTGTATTGTAGCCACGGCCCATATTCAAAACCGGGCTCCACTTTTCCCCATCCCAGGTGGAGTAGAAATGATCGAACCCGCCCAGCCCAGGATGGCCGGTGGAGGCAAAGTAGAGCGTGCCTTCCCGGTAATAAGGTGTTTCCTCATCGCCAGGAGTATTGATGACCTCCCCCATGTTGACCGGGGCGCTGTATTCGCCTTCGCCAATGAGGGTAGCGTAGTACAGGTCAAAGCCGCCGTAGCCGCCTTCCATATCAGAAGCAAAGAAGAGGACACGCTTGCCATACAGTTCTCCCGGTGTGGGGTGCTTGGCAATGTAGTCGCCGTTCACACCCTTCAGTTCCAGTGCGCCTGACCAGGAATCGCCTCCGCCTTTGCTAAAGTAGATTTTACTCTCAGAAACGGTATTGCCCTGCAGCTTGGCACGGGTGAAGTACATGGTGCTGCCATCCGGGGACAGGCGTACGTTGCTGTTGTGGAAACCGGGGCGGTTGATTTCGCCACCCAGTTCCTGAGGCTTCGACCAGTCGGTGTCATCCAGGGTAGAGCGGTAAATCATGGCGTAGGTTTCTTCCATGTTTTCCTCATCCACGTAGATGACATCATCCGCATCGAAAGTGGCAAAGTAAATTTCCTTGCCGTTGCTGCTCAGGGTTGGCGTATATTCAGATACCTTATCATTAAGGTCCCGACCGGCATTCTCTACCGTCACCCCTTTGAGGTTTTGAGGAAGCTCCAGGGCCAACTCAGCGCCGGAAATTTCGTTTTTCGCCAGGGTCTCCAGGCTATCCCCGGGGTTGGTGGCGAGAAATTGCTGAAACTCCTCAATCGCTTCGGCATATTTTTCGTTCATCTTCAGCAACTGTCCGTAGGTATAGCGGTACTCCGTAAACTCACCTTCCTTGTCGCGGCGCAGCAAACGGCTGAACCAACGCTCTGCCGAACGGTAGTCGCGCACCTTGAATTGCAGGATGGCAATGGTATCGATCAGCGCCCGATCACTGTTTTCATCATAGGCATCCTCGTAGTATTCCAGCGCATTCACGTAGTCCAGGTTCGCCCAGGACTTGCGGGCTGCGATGAGGTTTTGATCTAAAGATGACTTGGTCAGGGGCTGGGCCTGCAGCACTTGAAGGCCAGAGCAAAGAATCAGCCCGAGAATAAAGTATGCGTTTTTCATAGACTTTCCGGATAGTTTGTCCAATTGCTTTTTGTTTGGTAAACGCTAAAGCCGGTTGCAGCTTTTTTAATAAAACGTTAAATGATGTTAGAATTTCGGGCAAAGGATCGCCGGCTTGATTTCCGGTTCTTTGTAAATCTTGAAGATGTAGAAGGCTGCGATTTCAAATGCGCCCTGAAAGTCCGTTGCAGTACGGTACTGGGAGACGTTCAGGTCAAATGCAGCAGCGACCCGCAGGTCTTTGTAGTCCAGCCCGGCAAGGATTTTCGCAGCATCACCAACCCGGTAGCCTAAGCCCATGTGGACTTTGATCTGGTCTTCCGGCTTAAGGTCGTACCCAGCCCAGGCCTGCAGGTTGATCTCGTGCTGCCCCCGCATCGTTTGCCACATTACGGTAGGGGCTGCGGACCATTTGTTATTCAAAGCCCATTCGTACCGGGCGTGAGTGGTAATAAGCATTGGCTGGCGTTCGCCATCGCCAATATTGTTATTACCAGGGTTAGGGCCGGAGATAGGCCCCACTCCTCCACCCCCTCCGCCAAAAGTATAGTCAGGAACATTAAGGTGACCAAATGCTACCCCTGCTTCAAAGTTGTCAAAGTCATCTATCTTCTGCTTGAACAGCAAGCCTGCGCGGATATCGAGATAAGAGTTGGATACATCGTTGTCGTTGAGGTCCATATTTCCGCCTCCTCCGCCACCGCCGGTATTACCACCACCGATTGCGTTATCATCACCAGCATTGTATTCTTCGATTATACCAGAATCTGCGTTAAAGTTAGACCCCAAAAGGATATCTCTGGACCGCAAGCTCCGCGTAATGCTCCCAATCTGCACGCCCAGCGTCAGCACAGACTCTCCTTTCTTATCCAGTCCCAGGTGATATGCACCAGACAAACCATTGGAGCGGGTCGTAAAGCGGATTGAGCCGGAACGGTCCTGCAAGATGTAGGCACCAACGCCTACCCAGTCCTGATCACGGAACCCCCGGATGATGGGCGCATCCACATAACCACCGGGCGTGTTGTAGCCCCGGTCGCCCACTGCCCACCACTGCCCGCGGTAGATGCCCCCTACGCGCACCGTGCCCAGAAAGGCACCCGTATTCGCCGGGTTGAGCGACAGCGGAGACATGTTGAACAAAGTATAGTGTAGGTCTTGTGCTTGCAAACTTCCGAGAACGGCAAAGAATAGTAAGAAGTGTAGAGTTCTGACTAGCTTCATAGAGTATTAGTGTTTTTAGAACGTCGCACCATCGGGTGTACCTTCAGCATCTGGGAATACGGAGCCCGCTTTTGGTCAATTTTGAGGCCCTGTGCCCGCCTGTGCTGCCTGATGAGCAGTACAAACTTGCACTCAAAGACCGAAAGATAATTGATTTCTGGAACAAATTGATAAAATCCCCGGCAAGATAGGTGTTAAGTAGCGTTACTTAGCTCCTGGCCCGCATGGATTTGACCGGATGCCAGACATTAGCCCGTTTTTTCCAAACCTGCCTGTACCGCCTGTAGCGGAAGGTCTTCCATACAGCGGAAGTGCCCTTTGGGACAGCGCTGATAGCCGATTTTGGAGCAGGGGCGGCACTTTAGGCTTTCCACCTGTACGGTGGTGTTGTGCCCCTCCCCTTCCGGGAAAAACGGGTACATCCCAAATTCGGGGATGGTATTGCCCCAAATCGAAACAATGGGCTTGCGAAAAGCCGCTGCGATGTGCATAAGGCCGGTGTCGTGGGTAATGACCCGGCTGGCTTGCCGGACCACCGAGGCGGATTGGTTGAGGTTGAATTTGCCGCAGGTGTTGAGCACGTGCCCGCCACCGGCATCCGCTATGACTTGTCCCTCCTCAGCCTCAGCCGGACCGCCGAGCAGGACGACCGGCCCGGTGAGCATCTGACAAAGCTCAATGAGGCGGTGGGTGGGCAGCCGCTTGGTGTTATGGGCAGCGCCAATGACAAGAGCGGTGTAAGCCGGGGCATCGGCTACCGGCCCCAGGACGTTGGTGGAAAGCAGTGCGCCCATCGCCACTTCGTCTTCCTCCGGTATGAAATAATCCAAGCCCTGACCATCGTAGGCCGCCCCCAGAGGCGCCGCTGTAGCCATGTAACGGTGTACGATATGCGTGTCCGGCAGGCGGTCGACCTTCAGGTTGACGATCAGCCACTTTTCCAGATTGATTTTATCGAAGGTATAGGCTTTGGCCCGGAGTGCCCATTTGACCTGCCGGCTGCGAAGGTTGTGGTGAAGGTCAAGGACATAGTCGTAGTTTTCGGCCTGCAGCTCTGCTTTGACCTCGCTCACCTTTTTATCAATGGTGTAAACCTTGTCCACATACGGGTTGTGCGCCAGTATGCCCCGGAAGGAACGCTTGGTCAGGTAATGCACCTCGGCATTCAGCTGCTGCTTCACCGCCCGGATGACCGGCGTGGTGAGCACAATATCTCCAATGGAAGAAAAACGGACGATCAGTACTTTCATCGGGACAAAGTTAGGTTTTCCGTTTCGATCAGGGAAACCTGTTCCATTTGCCCGGCCTCAAACAGGGAGTCAAACACAGCAACTTCCATACTGTGAGGCACCGGCTTATAGTTGCGGTAATCGGCAACGCGCAGCCCCTCTACGGTGCGGATATTGTAGGCTTCCCGGAAACGGGCGCCCCCTCCATTCACCTGATAGTTGTAGGCGAGGTAGTCCATCGTATGCCGGTCGCGGTGAAACCAATAGATGTACTCATCCTGATAGTCTTCGCCTCCACCTTCGGCCCGGAAAGTGACCTTGATTTTATGATAGGGCTCGTTTTTAAGGGTTGCCGTGCCCAGGTATTCGGTCTGCACGGCCGGGTCGTTCAAGGCATAGGGCAACAGCGCGAAGTAGAGCACAGAGTTGACCGAGCCCGCGTAAGCAGTGCTATCTTTGGCAGAAAGCGGCACCCGTTCGCCGTTGATTTCCCGGTATAGCCCGTCATTGGTGAGCACATCCCGGTAGGCGGTGCCGGTGGTATCGGCCCACTGCCGTTCGTACTGAAATCGCCCGCCGGAGCGCTGACTGACGTAATGCCGCCCCCGGAAATCGAAGGCGATAGTGCTGCTGTCGACCACGCTGCTGCCGTGAGCGGTGCGGGCATGGTTGATGAGGGTGGTGGGGTTGGGAACATCATTGGCATCAGGCTGATTGGGCGTGGTGCTACAGCCTGCCATTCCTAATAGCATGAAAATGGATAGCCAGTTCAATCGCATAGCAAAGGGCTTGGTTACAGGGTAAAGAACACCGTGAGCGCCTGGAAGTATTATTGGCCTTCGATAATTTTTTGAGATTGGTGGAAGTTTTCGATTAGATGCTTATCATCTTCCTTTGCTTCTGCCCTGCACCCATCACCGGCAAAAACCAAACAGCCATAGCGGTATGCGGCTATCCTCTCCGGTTTCAATGCCATCGAGCGCCAGGTAAGCATTTGGGACCTCCCGGATCTGCGACTTCTTTTTTCCAGCGCCGCCCACTTCCAGGGTCACCGTATCGTCTATGAGGAAATCTCCGCGTTTGGGCAAAGACAAATGATGCCTGCCCTGAAGCTGGGTAAAGAGAAAAGTTTCGCGCAAGCTACCCTGATCCACCTGCGGTGCAATAGCGTAGGCGATGTTCGTATTTTGCAGGAATATTTTTTCCGGCTTCTGCAGGGTACTGATGCTGTGTCCGGCAGGATAAAGCGTATTAATAAGGCGGGCTCTTTGCAAATGATGCAGGTATTGCACCAGCGTATTACGGTGCACGCCTATTTTGTCGCTCAACTTAGAAACGTTGGGCTTGAATGGCACATTGGATGCCAAAATGTAAAACAACTGATAAATTTTCCGGGCATTCCGGGGGTCGTAGCCGGGTATGAAATCGAGATCACTTTCAATGACGAGCCGAACAGACTGCTCCAGCCTTTCCTTATAAAAGGTCTCCCCTTCCAGAAAGAATGGATAATAACCATACTCCAGATATCCCCCAAAATATTCAAAGGGGGGTGTGCGCTTCACGATCTCAGCAGCCAGCTCACGGTGATGCTGCAACAAATCCTTCAGGTCAATGATCCCGTACTTTTCGCCTGCCTTTAGCTGCAAATACTCGCGAAAGGACAAGCCATGCAACTCATAAAGCAGAGCGCGGCGGCTGAGGTCCACCTCCTGTTTCAACAATTCCACGATAGAGGAACCGGTAAATACGATACGTAGCTCCGGATAAGTATCGTACAGGTTCTTAATTTCCCGCGCCCATGAGGGGTATTTGTGCACCTCATCCAGGTACAATACCCGCCCGCCTGTCTTAAAAAAGGTATCCGCCAGGTCGGTCAGCCGGTTGTCTGTGAAGTAGATATCGTCCAAGGTAGCATAAAGGACCGTCCGGTCCATACCGTGCGCCATCTTCATACGCTGCAAAAGCAGGGTGGTCTTCCCCACACCTCTTGCACCAAGCAGTGAAATCAAACGCCAATCCCATTTGATTTCGCGAAGCAAGTCCCGCTGAAAATCCAGCTGTACACTACCCAGTAATCGATCTGACTTTTCTCTAAGTCTATCCATTTTGCTGTATTAAAACAGCAAAAATACACAAAAGTGCTGTTTCATTTCAGCAGAAACGAACAAAAGTGCTGTTTCGATTCAGCACTTTTACACATTTTAACAACTCAACAGCCCCTCAAAGCCCTACTCCGACTCCAGCTCCTGCGACCACAGCTCCTCGCCGGCCGTATTGTACACGGTGATTGTCAGCTTGCGCTCCTTGCGGGGGCCTTCGAAGCGCAGGATGCCAAAGTTGCGCTCGGTCACCAGGGTGCCTTCCACGCGGAGTTTGTTTTCCTCTTCCACATTGCGGGCTGCGCCGGAGGTCAGGGGAGAGACCGTGATATCCGCCACTCGGTAGCCGGCGCTGTTGCGGTATTGGCTCATTTCCGTATGATGGCGATCTCCGGTCAAAAAGACGACGTTCCGGATGCCTTCCTCTGCAATGCGGCGCAGCAGGTAGGCGCGTTCTTCAGCATGATGGTGGCTGTAGTTCTCGTGCACGGCAGCCGTATTCAGCACCTGCCCGCCAATGCAAACCAGCTTGAAGGGCGCACGGCTTTTCGCCAGGGCGTCAATCAGCCATTCCAGTTGCTCTTCCCCCATGATGGTAGCCTTGCCGGACTTACGGTAATTCGGGCTTCGGAAGTAGCGGCCGTCCAGCAGAAAAAAGTCCATATCGTGGTACTGAAAGTAGGAAGTGATACCGCCATCCATGTCCGGCAGCCCGTAGGAAGGATTGCCCCAAAAGAGCTTGAAGGCCTCCAGCGTTTTGTCTTTGTGGATGAAGCTCCGGTCAGAGTCATTGGGCCCAAAGTCGTGGTCATCCCAAATGGCATAATGATGGGTGGATGCCAGCAGAGGCTGCAGCTCGGGCAGGCTCCGCGTGTGGGTATGCCGGTGAAAAATACCGGTCATGGTGTACCAGTCTGCTTCCCGCAGATAGGTGTTGTCGCCCAGCCAGACCATGGCATCGGGGCGCTTCTCGTGGATGGCCTCGAAAATGGGATAGCCACCTCCGTAGCCATTGCCTGGCCGGTCGTAGCGGGGCTCATTCACGTAAAAGCAGCTGCCTATAGCCACATCAAAGGCAGGCGGGTCAGTGCGGTACTGCCACAGTGGTTGGGCAGAAAAGGTAAGCGGGTAAGGGCGGCGCACCGTCTTGCCATTGATTTTTAGCTCGTACTCGTAGTCTATCCCCGGCTCTACCTCATCAGCAATGAGGCGGGCGGTGAAGGCTTCGGCAGCGTTGGTTTGATAAGTAGCGGTGTTGTGCCGGTCTTTGGCATCTTCCGCAGGCCAGTAGTCAAATTGCACCTCTGCTGCTTCGGTGGTCTGTACCCAAAGCAGGACTTCCTTCATTTCATTATAGCCCAGCATGGGGCCGGACTGAAGCAGCTCTGCCTGTGCAAGGGCGGTCAGGGCCGTGCTCAGCAGCAGGAAAATGGTAAGGAGTGTATTCTTCATGTTTCTTTTTGCGCAAAAATAGCAGATTGCAGGTAAATGGGGTGTTAATTCCTGCAAGAAGGAAGCCATGCCGCTCGTGGTTACCTTTGTTTTGACTATATTTATAGCCCTGTATTTCAACGTCAACAAATAGGCACAATGAAAAGTATGTACCCTGGCTTGCCACAAACCGCGCTATTCCGTTTTATTCCCAATTCCTGCACTTTCCTCCTTCTCGTGGGGCTTATGAGCCTGCCCGCTGCTGGCACTGCCCAATCCTCCGCCCTGGTCTGGCTGGACGGTAATGCCCTGATTTACATGCCCTTTGCGATGGAGGGGCAAACTGATGCGGTGAATATTATCCCGGACTTTTCTCATGCCGGCTACAAGGGAGGTGGTGTGGCCCTGCCTGAGGTCCCGGTGGTCATTACCCTGTCGCCTTCGGGCGGAGACGATGATACACAGGCTATTCAGGCCGCCATTGATGAGGTGGAGGCCATGGAGCCGGACAGTAATGGTTTTCGGGGTGCGGTCCTCCTGCTGTCGGGCTGCTATGAGGTAGATCAATTGTTTATCGAGGAGAGTGGCGTCGTGCTCCGTGGAGAGGGGCAAGGCCTGGACGGCACCGTTTTGCACGCCAATTTACCCGTACAGCACGATTTCATCACCATCCGGGGCACGGGCAGCGGCTTTGACCGGATTAGTGCCACCCGTCAGGACATTACCACCCCGTATGTACCCCTGGGGGCTTACCATTTTGAAATCGAGGATGCCTCGGCTTATGCTGTGGGCGACACCATTGCCCTAAGGCGAACGCCCAACCCATTCTGGATCGAAGACATCGGTATGGAAGAAATTGGCTGGACGACCTCCTCCTACTCGATTTTCCACGAGCGGGTCATCACCGGGATTACCGGAAATACCCTTACCATTAATATCCCCATCGTTGATGTGATTGAAGAACAGTACGGGGGCGGAGAAATCTACAAAGCCTCCGTGCCGGGGCGCATCAGGCAGTGTGGAGTGGAAAACCTGAGGATCCGGTCTTACTACGCGCCCGACAACCCCTACGACGAGGACCATGCCTGGATCGGGGTAAAGCTGGAGCGGGTGACCGACTCCTGGGTCAAAAATGTTACCGGGCAGTTTTTGGGCTACGGTACCGTCTCAATAACCAGCGAATCCAACTTCAATACCATTCAGGATTGTGCCTGTATAGATCCCCGGTCGAAAATCAGCGGCGGGCGGCGGTACGCTTTCAACATCGGCGACGGGCTGGGGAATCTTTTCCAGCGCAACTACACCATGCAGGGGCGGCATGATTTTGTGACGGGCTCCCGGGTGACTGGCCCTAACGTATTCCTCGACAACTACAGCACCGAGACCTTTAGCGATATTGGGCCACACCACCGCTGGGCTACCGGGCTGCTGTTTGATAATGTCCGGGGCGGTGCCATACGCGTGCAAAACCGGGGCACCTCCGGTAGCGGTCATGGCTGGGCGGGGAATACCACGATGTTCTGGAATGTCCTTTCCTACACCGAAGAAGTGAAGGTGGAAAGCCCGCCCGGTGGCAAAAACTGGGGTATAGGCTGCCGGGGCCTCGAACAAAGCGGGGATGGGTACTGGGAACATTGGAACAACCCGGTCCTGCCCAGAAGCCTGTACCTGCAACAACTCGAAGACCGGCTGGGAACAGAGGCTGTGGAAAACATTACCACCCCGGCGCAACGCAACGTCGACCTCTATGCCATGCTCGAAAACTGGGCCGGTGGCGGTGGGTTCGAACAGCCGGACTACGATGCAGCCCTCTACATCAGCGAGGATGCCTACGTCCGGGGAGATCAGCATTCCGATACCAATTTTGGGGCAGAAGACTACCTAGTCATCAAAAACAACGGAGAGGGGCACAGGAATGACCGGCGCACCTTCCTCAAGTTCGACCTTAGCAGCCTGCCTACGCCGGTTTATGATGTAAGGCTCCGGCTCAATGTAGCGAACGATGCGCCTGGCCCCACCCTGGATGCCCTGCACTACGTACCCGATGACAGCTGGGCTGAAGGGACAATTACCTACAATAACCAACCGGCAGTGGGCGCCTTCATTGACACCATGCCGGTTCCTCCTCATGGCGCCTGGGTCGAATACGACATCACAGACCTTGTGAATACCGAAATCGCCGGCGATGGCCTACTCAGTTTGCGCCTTACCTCTTTCTTTGAAGGAGCGACCCTCCACGCCTATTCCGCGAAGGAAGAAAGCGGACAAACCGATGAGCCACACCTGGCGTATAACCTTACGCCCGGTGGGACGCCCGCCATCGACTATTGTGCGGAGACACCTGTGCATACGGAGGATGCCTGGGTAGAAGAGCCAAGACCGCTTCCCGCCTTTACCCTCTCGCCGAATCCGGTACGAGACCAGCTGCGGGTGTTCTTCAATGCCCCGTCACCGGCTGTGGAGGTCCATATTTTCCGCATGACCGGCGAGCTGGTCCGTACGGTGGTAAAAAATCCGGGTATCTCTGGCTTACAACTCCCTGTGGCGGATTTGCCTAATGGTATTTACCTGTTAAGGGCCGGCCGGGAAACGCAGAAATTTATTAAGTATTAATAATTGAAGTAAAGTATCACGCTAAGTCAGGCCGCGATTCCAAAATCGCCGCCTGAATCACCACAAATTCTCGTTTCAGGTGTTTCACGTTCAAGTGAAAAACAGCAAACCCTCATGCCCAATTCTGTTTCCCTCAGCACGCCCCTCACCTTCCCCTGCGGCAAAACCATGAAAAACCGGTTTATGCTGGCCCCCATGACTAACAAACAAAGCCACGAAGACGGTACGCTATCCGACGATGAATACCACTGGCTGACGATGCGTGCCAAAGGGCAGTTTGGGCTGGTGATGACCTGTGCTTCCAATGTACAGCCTGATGGAAAATGCTGGCCCGGGCAATTAGGCATCTACCATGACAAGCACCTGGAAGGCCACCAACGGCTGGCTGCGGGCATACAGGCGCACGGCAGCCTGGCCGTCGTCCAACTCCACCATGGCGGGATGCGCTGCCCGGCCGAACTAATTGGAGACGCACCGGTCGCCCCATCTGATAGCCCGGAGGAAAGTGCCCGGGGACTGAGCCTCCACGAAGTGGAACAACTCCGCGACGACTTCATCGCAGCCGCCCGCCGCGCACAACAGGCCGGGTACGATGGCGTGGAAGTCCACGGAGCTCATGGTTATATCCTCACCCAGTTCCTTAGTCCGGAACACAACCGGCGGCAAGACCACTACGGTGGCGATTTAGACAACCGCGCCCGCCTACTCTTTGAGATTGTACAGGGGATAAGAGCAGCCTGCGGAAAAGGCTTCCTGCTGGGGGTACGGCTTTCGCCCGAGCGCTTCGGCATGGAGCCCACTGAGGTCAAAACACTCAGTCAGCAACTGATCGATAGCGGCGCTATTGATTTTCTGGACCTTTCGCTCTGGGATGTCTTCAAGCCCAGTGAATTTTCAGGACAGTCCCTCCTCGCCTACTTCGCCGATCTCGACCGCCGGTCCGTACGCCTGACTGCAGCCGGTAAGATACACGGTGCCCGGGAAGCCAGCCAAACGCTGGAGGGCGGTATGGACTTCGTGGCCATCGGCAAGTCGGCCATTCTCCACCACGACTTCCCGGCGCAGGTCCTCCGCAACCCGGATTTCCGGCCTGTTTCTACGCCGGTAAGCAGAGTTCACCTGGAGCGGGAAGGGCTGGGACCGGCGTTTATTGATTATATGGAGCGATGGGAGGGGTTTGTGGAATCATAACTTCTCTGGTCCTTTGCCATTAACATGGGGGGAGGTCTATTTTTGAATTTTATGAGAACTGTTTACCTCACTTACGGATAAATTCAGCAACAGGTCTATCCCTACTTTTATGCGTTCCTATCCAAGCCTTAAGCTTTAGTTTTTTACGTATTCAAATCTGAAGCAACCTACTCCCCCCCTCAACCCAAAGCTTTCCTTATATTGCCACAAAACACGGTATGCTTGACGATATCACGACTCCCACCCTGTTGCTGGACGAAACTGTATGTCGGAATAATATACGCCAGATGGCAGAAAAAGCCCGGCAATGCGGCGTCCGCCTGCGCCCGCACATGAAAACTCCACAGTCGATCGAAGTCGGCCGGTGGCTGCGGGATTACGGCATCGATGCCATTACGGTTTCTTCTTTCCGCATGGCGGAGTATTTTGCGGAGGATGGCTGGGAAGAAATTACCGTTGCATTCCCGGTAAATATTCGAGAGATGGAGGTCATCAAAAGGCTTTCCCTACGCATCCGCCTGAACGTTACTCTTGAAAACCTGGAAGGTGCCCGGGCATTACAAGAACAGTTGGACGGAAGCATCAGCGTATGGGTCAAGTTGAATATTGGCAATAACCGTACGGGCCTGTTGCCCGGAGATACAGCCCGCCTCGACCCTTTGATGGACTATCTGGCTCAGGCTGAAAAGCTGGACTTTTGTGGCTTTATCGGGCACGCCGGGCAGAGCTACGCCGACCGGGGCGCAGCGGCTATTGCCGAAACCCATCAATCCAGCCTGCAAGCGATGCAAAGCGTACGCGAGCGATACCAGAACCGTTTCCCGCAACTGGAGATTTCGGTAGGCGACACTCCTACAGCTAGCGTAATGGATGAATTTCCGGGCGTAGATGAACTCCGGCCGGGCAACTTTCTATTTTACGACTTAATGCAATGGCAAATTGGCGCTTGCTCCGTGCATGATATTGCCGTTGCAATGGCCTGCCCTGTTGTTGCCAAACACCCCGACCGCAGTGAAGTCGTGCTTTACGGTGGGGCTATCCACTTTTCCAAAGACTACCTTACCTTCTCCGATGGCACCCCCTTTTACGGGCTGGCGGCAAAAAGGGGAGAAAACGGCTGGGTACGGCTCCACCCCCAAACCTACCTAAGAAAGCTGTCCCAAGAGCATGGGATACTTCGGCTACCCGAAGACTTAATAGACGATATAGAAATTGGCAGTCTAATGATGATCTTACCCATCCACTCCTGCCTTACAGCAAATCTGATGCAAGGCTACCGATTAATGAATGGACGTAGAATTGGGATGATGCCCACGTAATCATCCAGCCCAGCAATGCCAGAAAGTAGAACGAAATGGGAAGAGAAGGCTAAAAAAAGCCAGGGTTTCTGCACCTCACTTGCGCAAAAGCACCTCTTGGAACACCCATCACCAAGCCCACCGCCCCCACACACTCCACGTCCGGCCCAACAACTGCAGTTCATTGCCCAGCACAGCGGTGCGGTTAGGCAGGTTCGGCGCCGGCAGGTCGATACCGTAAAACTGCTGCCGGTAGAGGGTGTTGGGCGCATCGGTAAGGTTGTAGACGGAGGCACCGAAGGTCAGTTCGCTGCCCTTCAAAGGGATAGTGTAGGCGGCGCTGAGGTCCAGCCGGTGGTAGGCAGCAATGCGCTGATAGTAATCCGGTGCACCCTGCTCCCGCTCGTTGCGGAAGCCGTCCAGGGAGGTGTCCAGAAAGGGGGCTCCACTGGCGTGGACATAGGTAGCGCTCAATGCCCAGCCCTTGACCCGATACTCATGGTACCAGCTCAACTGATGGGGGCGGTCTTCCTGTGTGGGGAACCATTCGTTTTGAAAGGCGGCGGGGTAGCGCTGCAGGGAGCGGCTTAGGGTATAGGACAGCCAGCTGCTGTACCGGTCGCCAGCCTTGCGGATGAGGATTTCTGCCCCATAGTCCCGGCCGTCTCCGCTAAACAACCGGAATTCCTGGTTGCGGGGCCCAGGGTCGCCCGCAGTGCCTAGCCCACTGATCAGAGCAGCGTGCTGCAGGCTGCCTTCCGTGTATTTGAAAAACCCGCCGACTTCCCAACTTAGGACCTCCCCCGCATATTGCAGCCCAAGGGTAGCCTGATTGGCATTGGCAACGGGCACTGCGGCTTCATTCGCCAATTCCCAAACGGCTACGCTGCGCCCAAAGCGGTTCTCATGGTAGTAGCGCCGCAGAAACTGATGGTAACGGCTCAGGGAGGCATTGGCCGACCATTGGTCTGACCACCGGTAGCGGGCGCGCAGGCGGGGAGACAGATACGGTTGCTGTGTACGGTCGTACCAGGTCAGATGACTCGCCCAGCTCCAGTCCCAGGGGCCCGATTCGTACTGCCCGCCGGCGTAAAGCGCATACTGTGTGCCAAAAGAAGCACGGGACCGGATGGTCTTGTTGTCATTCTCCAATTCCAGAGTGGTGGCATTGTGCTCCATGCGGTAGCCCAGACTGTAGGTGGCCCCGGAATAGGGCGTCCAGGTATTTTTCCAGTTGAGGTGCAGCCCGGTCAGGTCGTTGTACCTCAGATTATCGGTGCCAAATGCACGGACCGTATCCCCCAGTACCCTCCGAAAACTAGTAGTGGTACGCTCGGCCTCTTCGTACCGGCTACCGCCAATGGTCAGCAAAGACGACCACTGATCATTCCATTCGTGCTGCAGCCTGCCGCTCCAGGCCTGATTTTGCCAGGTAGAATTTTCGGCCACGAGGCTTTGGCTGAGGATGACCTCTTCTCGTAAGCGTTGCCGGAAATCAAAGCCGTACTCGTAATCATAGGTATCACTGCTGCTGAAAGCGTTGGCTTCCAGGGTGGTCTTTTCGGACACCTGCCACCGCCATTTCACAAACGCATCATGAAACTGAAAAGCGGGCTGCACTCTGGTCAGCCGGTCCAAAAGAGGCGATTCATCCTCTCTGCCGGGCAGGTCCAGCTGCTGGCTGAAGGCCTGAAAGAGGCTTGAAGTGCCCAGGTTGCTATGGGTCATGCGCCCGCCGCCTGTAAGGCTCATCCGGTCGCCAAGTGGTACTGCTATATTGCCCTGCAGCATCAGGTTGGAAAGGGTGGCGCTGCCTGTCACCTGCTCCGTAAGGCCTTCCGGACTGGCCATTTCCACAATGCTCGCAGTTCGGCCGCCATATTCTGCCGGGAAACTGTTTTTGTACAAACGCACCGATTCCAGCAGATTCCCATCCACACTGCTGAAGATACCAAAGAAGTGGTCGATGTCGTAAAGGATCATCCCATCCCAGACGATGAGGTTTTCATCAGGCATGCCGCCCCGGACCTGCAGCCCGGAGGAAAAATCATTGTGCGCGCCCACCCCGGGCAGCAGTTGCAATTGCCGGAAGGGGTCCAGCTGACTGCCCAACCCCGGTAGCTGTGCCCCTGGCCGGATGGTGTAGAACTGATCATGCCCGTTGGCGGACAAGCCCGGGGGCATTTCCACGACCACGATCTCCGGAATGCGTACCTGGGCTGGTTTTAAGAAAAGATCGGGCAGCGGCTGCCCCGGCGTGTAGGCGACGCGCTTGCTTTCGTAGCCGATATACCGCACCTCCAGCACAATAGAAGTATCGACCTTGGGAAGAGACAACCGGAAAGCGCCCTGAGTGTCCGAACAATCCCCTATCCCCTGCCCCACCCAGTGGATGCTGGCGAAAGGCAATGGATCCTGCGTAGCTGCATCGCGGATGACACCTGAGAGCAGATTGGACTCCACAGGCTCAGATGGATTAGGCGCTTTGGGCCTTACTAAGATCTTGTCTGCTGCCAGCGTGCGGTATTCCATGCCCGAGGCCTCAAGCACGCGGTAAAGCGCCTGCACCATGGGCTCGCCCTCCAGCTGCAGGCTAAGGGAATGCGGCGCTACCGCTGCGGCATCGTAGGCGATAGAGAGGCCATACTTCTGTTCAAAAACCTGAAAAACTTCCGACAGTGGCTGATCCCGGAAGTCCTCTGTTACCCGTTGCTGCGCGATGAGCGCGGCCGGTAGGAGGGATAGCCCAAAAACACACAGCCAAAGCCGTTTCTGCATACAATCATTTACGAGTTATCCGAAATAATGACCTTCCCGGCATTCAACTCAAAGGCCAGTCCCATCGGCCAGCAGATGGCCTCGAGTGCAGCATTCAGGTCCCCGCTTTCAAAGAAGCCAGTGTATTCCCGGTTGGCCAGGTCTTTCGGCAGCTTTACCTTGACTTCAAACTGCCGTTCGAGTTCCTCAAATACCATTTGTAGGTTGGCGGACTCAAAATAGTGCATGCCCTCGCGCCAGGCGGCTTCTCTGTTCTGGTCGAAAGTATCTACATTCAGCACATTGCCCGTTGCGACTATTCTTTCGCCAGGCGCAAGCATTCGTGACCGGCTACCGGCGGACACATATACAGAACCGGTATAACAGGCTACTGCAAAACGCCCTTCCCGGGCCTCCACATTAAAGCTTGTCCCCAATACACGAACCGTACCATAGGGGGTTTTGACAATAAAGGCTGTCCCTTTCTTCACATCAAAAAAACCTTCGCCATTCAACTCCACATGGCGGACGCGCAGCCACTCCTGCGGCTCGTAAAAAATAGAAGACTGAGCATTGAGGGTCACTTTTGAGCCATCGGGCAGTTCGTAAATGTCCCGGTCGGCGGTGGTCGTTACCAGACGTACTTCCGGAGGCTCGGGCAAGACCCACCAGCCTGCCAGGATAAGCAGGACGGCTACTACAGCTGCCAGAATGCTCATACGCCGGCGGTGCCACAAAGAGACGGTCTTCGCCTCGTCCTTCGTGGCGCGATCAATCGAAGACCACAACTTGTCCACCTGCGCCTGAGTGGGCTCCTGTGTGTCAAATTCCATAGCAAGCACCAGCTCCCGGGCCTTTTCGACGTCCGGCTTCGCTTCCGGGTGCTCGTTCAGCCATTCCGACCAATCGGCATCATGGTCGCCCCTGCGCACCCAGTGGATGAAGTCCGTCTCCTGGGCCAGGGCCACTGCATCGTAATTGACGTATTGTGCTTTCATGTTTTTTAGTTTTGTCCGAACAGTTCGTCCAGATAAGCAGCCCGGGTGGCGTTCCGGTAGTTGTACCGGCAGCTGCCATCCCCACTCTGCATGATGCTGAGGCAAAAACCCGCTGCATCCTTTGTATCATCGTGCGACCGGCCCAGATAACAATGCCCCAGCTCGTGGAAAATCAGGTGTTCCCGCTCCAGGTCATCAGCAGCCGACCAGGTTGCAGCCCTGATTTCAATGATGCTAATGCCTGAAGTATACTGTGTACATAAACCCACTTGCCCGGCAGCCAGTTCATCCGAAAAAACGGCACCAATCTGCTCATTAGCCAGCTGAATGTCCAGCCCCCGCAACGCCCCTTCAGCCTCAAAGCGTTCAAAGTAAGGCTGAAAGACCGCATCCACGGTGATAGCAGGCGTTGCTTCCTCTGTTTTTTGGCAGCCAGCCAGCACCGATAAAAATACGATAATTGCAGGGATTCGCTTCATGACAGTCTTTCGGTTTGTAAAATAAGGCAGGAGGATGGGGAGTTGTACTCAAAAAATGGAGTTTTTTTTGATTTTTTTCACCGTGTGGGCTTTACCACAAACCTTAGGGAAACACCCCGGACAAATGGCCCGCCTCCTGCCTCCGCTGGCAGACTGGCCCGATTGAGGTAACGGACCGCGAAGCGAGCAACCGGCATGCGTTTTGCGTTTAGTGGCTCAAGTCCCTTGCGGAGGCGGCGTTGTTATGATCCAACAGCCCTTCCAGGTAGTGCTCCCCCACTCCAAAATCCGACTTAATCCGCTCCACCTCGGCTAAAGCGGAGGCATTGCGGCGGCCCTTGATACCGACAATCATCAGGTTTTTGGGCGTATGCTCGGTGGAGACGAATTCGAACACCTTGGTCTCATACCCCCGGTCTTCCATCAGCAGGGCGCGGATGCCATCGGTGACGAGTTCGGCCTGCCGCTCCTGCAGGATGCCGTGCCGGAGTATGGGCTGTAAGCCTTCGGTGGGCTGCATGGCTTTGCGGACCTGCTTATGGCAGCAGGGCGCCACAATGATGATCTCCGCTCCCGCCTGTACGCCTTTGGCAATAGCAATATCCGTGGCGATGTCGCAGGCATGCAGGGCGATGAGCATGTCAATACGCTCCGGCTCGTACTCAAAAATATCCTGGGCGCGAAACTGCAGCCCGGTGAACCCCACTTTGGGCGCCAGCTCATTACCAAAGTCGACCAGGTTTTCCCGCAGCTCAATACCTGTAATGGAAGGCTGCCAGCCCCGGTTGTTGACAAGGTGGTCATAAAGGGCGAAAGTCAGGTACCCCTTGCCCGAGCCCATATCGACAATATGCGGCTGCCGGGGGAAGTCCCCATGCTGCTGCAGGAGGTTATCCACAATCTCGATGTACTTATTGATTTGGCGGAATTTACGCTGCCCGTCCGCCCGTACCTTGCCTTCAGCAGTGGTGATGCCCATGGCCTGCAGGTAGGCATTGCCGGAAGCTTCGATGAAATACTGCTTGGGCTTGTTGTGCGCTTTCGGGGGTGGTGCCGCTTTTGAGGCCTGCCGCTGATGCAAACGGGGCTTCCGCTTGCGATTGTACTGCAGGCTGTAATCCGCTTCGGTGGTTAGCAAATCGGCATTCAGGAAGTCCGCTCCCAGCCACAGTCCGATCATCGGCACCGCCTCCTCCGGGGGATGGTTCTTTGTGATGTCCCTGGTGCTGTAGCGCAGGGTAAAGGACACTTGCGGCGCCCCCTTCAGCTCAATGAGGCGGGCGTAGACATTCTTAAACGACTTGTCCGCACCACCCGGCTTGCTCAGGGTCAGTTTTACGAAAGTGCCCTGCGAAAGGCTGCGCTGCAGATGCTGCAAAAAAGTTTCCTTGGCTTCCATACTTCTATTAAGTCTTTTCAGCAACTAATGGTTGAAAGTCTAAACAAAGCCGGATTTTTTATATTTTGTTCCAAACTACTGCGATACGTATGAAAAACACCATTCTCCTCCTGCTGAGCCTGCTCTCCATCCAATTATCCGCACAGGTTACCTTCCCCAACAACGGCGTGGAAGACCCGCGCGAACGCTACTACGCCCTGACCGGGGCAACGGTCTTCACCGATTACGATACCAAAGTGGAAAATGCCACACTGGTCATTCGCGATGGCTATGTAGTCTCCGTGGCGGCCAGTGGGCAGGTACCACAGGGCGCTGTGGAGGTGGAAGTCAAAGGCAAGGTCATCTACCCCGCCTTTATCGACCTCTACAGCGACTACGGCATGCCTGAGCCTAAAGCGGAAGGTAAATCTCCTGACCGCAAGCCACAGATGCTGTCCAATAAAGAGGGGGCCTACAGCTGGAATGAAGCGTTGAAGCCCGACTTTGAAGCCCATGCCCATTTCACCCCGGATGCCAAAGCGGCCAAAACCCTGCGCCAAATCGGCTTTGGTGCCGTAGCAGCTCAGCGGATGGATGGGATTTCACGCGGCACGATGACACTGGTAGGGCTGGGTGACGAACGCGCCCACGAAATGATTGTCGCCGAAAAAGCCGGCCATGCGCTTGCCTTCAGCAAAGGGACCTCCACGCAGAGTTATCCCAATTCACTGATGGGCATGATCGCACTGCTCCGCCAAACCTACTATGATGCCGACTGGTACCAACAGCAAAGCGAGGAGGTCAACCTGTCGCTGGAAGCCTGGAATGCCGTGCAGGAGCTGCCTCAGTTTTTTGCGATTGGCGACCGGCTGGAAATCCTGAGGGCGGCGAAGCTGGGTGCAGAATTTGACAAAACCTATATTTTCAAAGGTACGGGGGATGAATATCAGCGCCTGGATGCCCTGAAAAACCTCAATACCGCCTTCATTCTCCCCCTCGACTTCCCGGATGCCTACGATGTGACCGACCCTTACGATGCCCAACAGGTCACCCTGGCCCAGCTGAAGCACTGGGAGCTTGCCCCTTCCAATCCTGCCCGCCTGGCCAATGCCGGCATCCCCATCGCTTTTACGGCGGATGGGTTGGAAAAGAAGACCGACTTCCTCAAGCATTTGCGCAAAGCGGTACAGTACGGGCTCGACACCGCCGCCGCCCTGAAAGCGCTGACCTACACCCCGGCAGAGCTGGTGCAGGCGACGGACCACCTCGGAGGGTTGGAAAAAGGCAAGCTGGCCAATTTTATCGTCACCGATGGCTCCCTCTTTGGGGACGGCACGGAAATTTACCAGACCTGGGTCAAGGGCAAAGCCTACACCCACAAAGCCATCACCACCCCTCAGCTGACTGGGCAGTACGAGCTCAAAGTCGGCAGCGACACCTATGTGTTGGAAATCACCGGCACCGACGAGAAGTCCGCTGCCAAAATCAACACCACGGATTCCACTTCCGTAAAGGTCAAACTGGAAAGAGCGGATGAACTGCTGACCCTTTCTTTTGCCCCCGACTCCACCGGGCAGGTCCGCCTCTCCGGCACCCTCAACGGGCGCAACTGGAGCGGCCGCGGGCAATCGGCCAACGGGCAGTGGGTAGACTGGCGGGCGGCCTTCAAACAACCGGCTGAAACAGATAAAGAAAAAAAGGAAGCCGAAAAGCCCGCGCCTACTCCGGAATTACCCGAGATGGGCGACCTCATCTACCCCTTCACCGCTTATGGCTGGACAGAGCGCCCCGAGCCCCAAACCTACCTCATCCAAAACGCCACGGTTTGGACCAACGAAGCGGACGGCATACTGGAAGGTACCGATGTACTGCTGCGGGACGGCAAAATTGCGGCGATCGGGCAAGGGCTGAAGGCCAGGGGCGCAACGGTCATCGATGCCACCGGGCTCCACCTCACGCCCGGCATTATTGACGAACACTCCCACATTGCCATCAGCCGGGGCGTGAACGAAAGCTCACAAGCCAGTACGGCTGAAGTGCGCATTGGCGACGTGGTGAACTCCGAAGATGTCAACATCTACCGGCAGTTGTCAGGCGGGGTAACGACCTCCCAACTGCTGCACGGCTCTGCCAACCCCATCGGCGGGCAGTCGGCCATCATCAAGCTGCGGTGGGGCTACACGCCGGAAGAAATGAAATTTAAGGAAGCCGCCCCCTTCATCAAGTTTGCGCTGGGCGAAAACGTCAAGCAGTCGAACTGGGGCGAAGACTACCGCATCCGTTTCCCTCAGACCCGCATGGGCGTGGAGCAGGTGTATGTGGATAAATTCACGCAGGCCGTCGCTTACGGCGAAAAGGTAGCCTCGGGTGCCCCCTACCGCCGCGACCTCGACCTGGAAACCCTGCTGGAGATTGTCAATGGAGAGCGCTTCATCACCTGCCATTCCTACCGGCAAAGCGAAATCAATATGCTAATGAAGGTAGCCGAGCAGTTTGGGTTCCGGGTCAACACCTTTACCCACATTTTGGAGGGCTACAAATTGGCGGACAAAATGGCGGGCCACGGCGCCGGCGGCTCGAGCTTCTCCGACTGGTGGGCGTACAAATACGAAGTGCAGGAAGCCATTCCCTACAATGGTGCGCTGATGCATGAGCAGGGCGTCACGGTGGCCTTCAACTCAGACGATGCCGAGATGGCCCGCCGCCTCAATCAGGAAGCTGCCAAAGCCGTGCTTTTCGGTGGCGTATCTGAGGAAGACGCCCTGAAGTTTGTGACCCTGAACCCTGCCAAACTCCTGCACCTGGATAAATACGTGGGCAGCATCAAAGTGGGCAAGCATGCCGATGTAGTGCTCTGGTCCGGTCACCCCCTGTCCATGTACAGCCGGGCGGAAAAGACGTTCATCGACGGCACCCTCTTCTTTGACCGGGCCGCCGACCTAAAGACCCGGGAAGCCATCGCTGCCGAGCGCCACCGCCTCATTCAGCTGATGCTGGACGACAAGAAGAACGGTGGCAAAACCCAGAAAGTGAGCAGCCAACGGCAGTACCGCCACTACCACTGTGATGATTATGAGGATGAGGCGCGGTAGAGGGGGGTGTTTGTGTACAGACTACGTCAGGCTTGTGCGTTTAGAAACTAAGACTATGTTTGGAGCTTGCTCCTATTGCAAACCAAGGACTTATGAATCCCGGTCAAACCGGGGCGTCATCTTTTTTAGCTTATTTGGCCCTGACGATAAATGTCTGGATGTAAACACCCGCCAAACGCGCTAAAAAAGATTTAGCCAGAACCACAATTCCTTGATTTTCATGACGAACCCGCTCCAAACATAGTCTAAGGTAAGATTTTCTTCAACGCATCAAGACTTTGGCGATCATGATACATTCTCACGACGATTACCCGATCTTTGTCCTCTTGAACATTGTAAATGATTTTCACTTTGTACCTGTTAGGGATATACCGGTAAATTGCACCTGTTGCTTCGGAAGTCAGCAGTTCAGGGTACCGGTTGGGTAGTTTGACTAAGGACTGAGCCAACTTTAGTACTTCCGAACTAACGTAGTTAGCTTGCTTGTCTGAGTCTGTTCGACGGATATAACCTTGTTATATCTTTGAGGCTCTGCCTGGCCCCACTGGTAATAACTACCTGATAGGATTTCACCATTTCTCGACTTCTGCCTGAAGCTCTTCCAATGTAATGAAATCACCTGCTTCAACTGCAGCAACAGCAGCATCCAATTCAGCAGCCAACTCATTTTTATAGACAGGTTCGTGTGTACTGGTCCGATAGCCAAAGATCTCGTTTTCCTGCTCTTTGACGTAAGTATCCAACATAGAATGAACAACTTTCAAAAAGCGCTCATCCTTCACTTGCTCCAGGTAAGACTGGATTTCGGCTCTGATTTCTACAGCACTCATAAGCATTTGTTTTGTAATCATAAATATAATGGTTTTATCCCAAATGGACTCACCCTAATCGCCGCATCATACCCGCTGCGCTACAGCCTGCGTAATCTCCAGCTCCTTTTCCACCGGGGGGATGCAGTACCTAAAATACGCTCTAGCCAGCCGCAGTGCAACTGTTACGGCCTTGATGCTGACCGGATAGCTGGCGCGCAGATGCAGTTCCTTGATACTGTACCGGTAGCGTCAGTGCTATTTGCAGCGTTGCTCTTTTGTGTGGGTGCATAGGCTTGTTCCTGCATACTTCGCGCAGCGGGGGTAAATAGAGCCCTGCCTATCCGGACAGAGTTTTACTTTTTTACATATTCTATGTACAAACTTAGGAATTACTCTGTTGCCCATTTTTTATATAATCAACTGCTCTAAGAATTTCCTCTAACTGATCTATTTCCCAAAGCGCACTTTCGGTAGAAATAACAAATAGTAAAGTTCCAACTTTATCTTTCCCATATATCCTAATTGCCCATGCATATTGCCCCACAAGAGCTTTTTCCTTGGTAAATACAATATCATTAAATAGGTATTCTTCTTGGCTTATTCTAAAAGGACGAATGTATTTTTTAACGATAACTCGGTTTTCATTGAAAATAATTTCCCTTACTTTATGTTTTGAATGAGCATTAAAAAGTACACTTGTAACTCCTAATGACAAAACGAATATCGCTATAATAGGCTCATTCATTGTGAAATTAGATATTAATACCCCGGTTAAAAAAACTCCAAAGATTAATATGTAAGTTCTAATGGGGTTATTTTTAAAAACCATCATTGAGTTTTCTTATTTATGAAACTGTTTATATCCTCAACCTCTTTTTTTGATAAAGGTGGCCCGCTATTTTGAAATGAGTTGCCAGATTCCTGAATCAAGCCTGTGAAATCACCGAAGGCATCTTTTGCTTGAAATAATTCTATTGCCGCATTTCCTAATCTACCGTTTGAGGCACTTTTAACAGCACTTAGCGCATCTTCAAACCCTGTAGCAGCCTTTAAGCCTCCTCCCAATAATCCAGGTAAAACTTCTCCTCCAACGTCAAATAAAGCTGCATGCTCGGAACCTGCAGCATTAGCTACTAAGCCAGGTCCACTTGTTGATTGGTGTAAAACAGATTCTGAATCACCTTCTCCAAAGATTGCGTCAGTAATCTGCGCTGCTCCAATGCCCGCTTCAGTAAGTGACAGCGTCATCATCGTACCTCCCTCAGGAGCAGCAAAACCTCCTGAACCCCTCACCTATATAATTCAACCCTGCATTAGCACCTCCATTAGCGGGCCATTTCTGCAACCCATGAAGGTCTATATGCGCCACCGGCTCATTCTCCGCATAATTAAACGTATTCACCCAGGCAAACTCATCCGCAATCGGATCCACCACAGTAAACCGCCCTATAGCCGCATCATACCACCTGAAGCCATACTCATAAAAGTCCATCCCATAATCCTCATTCCGCTCCTTGCCATTGTAGCGGTAGTCGTTGTCCGGGACCATCAGTTTTCAGGTACGCTGAAACCTTACCCCACGAGAAAGAAATAGACGTAGTAAAAGAAAATAAGCCCCCATAATACGTACATGCTCAACCGGAACAACAAAAAGAAACGATACTTTCCAGCTCCTTCATCGCCGGGCTTTTGCTCAAGAGCAGCCTTAAACCGCTTTTTTTCTTGATTCAGCAAAGTGATACGATACAGAATAATCAGCAAAAACAGCATCAACCCAATATCAAATAATCTACTCATTGCCTGGATGCTTTTGTCTTTTACGCTCCCTCCATAAGACCTTATGCCCAAAATATATTATTTTTCGGTACCCAAATACCAATCCAGGACTCATGCGACTAATCCTCTTTTTATTTCTTTGCTATTGCCTGCCGCTATCCGCACAGGTGTCCGGCCTTGTCACAGACCCTAGCGGTCACACTCAGTACCGTTGCCCGGCCGGATGGACCGCACAGGTACAGCAACAACAGCAACTGTTCCTCTGGACCGCCGAAGCCCGGCCCAGTGACCCTGAGAGCCCCGGCCTGCTCGTTGCGGCTATGCCGGCTACTTCCGTTGCGCCTACTCCTGCATTACTTCAGGATTTCTTACAGCAACTGGTGGGCACCGTTGAGGTGCTGCGGACGGAACAGGCTGGGGCAGACCAGCTACAGTGGTTTCGGGCCAGCATTGAAGGGCAACAGGCTAAAGTAGCCGGGTACTATACCTATGATCCATCTTCGGGTTATGTCTTTTGCAGTTATTTCTCCGCCCTACCGGCTGACTTCGGGCGGCTCGGTGGTATGCAATTGCTTTGTGCCAGTATCTCCAGAGACTGTACGGCTTTTGCCGAAAACCCTGGCAAAACTTCCGCGCAGGCACCTCTGACCGCAGCCCTTACGGGCAATTGGATGCAGGTGGTCAGTTATCAGACCGGTGAGGTGTATGAGGAGCCGGTATCCGGGAAAATCAGCTACGGCTCCTATGGCTACGGTCACCTGCTTGAACTTCGGCAGGATGACAGTTACCGGCTGACTTATTCCTACGACAATTTCACGCAGGGCTGCGAAAACAAAGCAGCGTTTACCGAAGAGGGGCGCTTCAATCAAGAGGGTGAATGGCTGGAACTGCAACCAACCGCCTACGAAGGAGCTTTCGTGGTCTGTGGGCAACGTACCGACGAACAAAAGCAGCGCCCACCAACACGCCGTTTTCAGCTACAGCTGTCTCCGGATGGTCAAAACTTGCGTCTGCACGGGCAGCCCTTTGAATATACCATCAGCCTGGAGTATGATGCCGCTAATCAGCCTTACTTTGAGGAAACGTTTCAAAAACAGTAGTGCAGCTTCAATTGAATAAGTACAAGTGTGGTAAAGTTGAGCCCTTTTATTATTATCCATTCTGACCCGCATTGACTTCAGATCACCTTAAAATTGACTTAGGCTCCTTTATTCGCTATTTTTGTAGTTGTCATACTTCTAGTTTACTGTATCTTTTTCTGTTTGCAACCAACAACCAAAAGAGAAGCAGGAAGCATCCGCACCGATACCAAGGCAAGGTATTGCCAGTTTGATCAGCCTCAATAAAATTTATAATCATGCAAGTCGTAACAGTCGAACTAATTAATAAAAATGCTCTAAACCTTCTGCAGCAATTAGAACAGCTTAACATTCTTCGGTTGGTTGCGAACAAACAAAAATCCGACCAACCTCTCAAACGCCAATGGGCTGGAAGTATTTCAAAAGAGACTGCTTCTAAAATGCTTCAACATGCTGAACAAAGCCGTAACGAATGGGAACGAAATATTTGATAGACACTAATGCGGTCATTGAGTTCCTGAGCGGTTCAGTCCCTGAATCTGGCAGCAAATGGTTGCAAAATATCATTGATGAGGATCTGCACCACCTTTCTGTTATTAACCAAATTGAGCTATTGGGTTTCAATGGCTCTCCTACAGAAATGCAAACGCTGGAAGAATTTATTAATGTGTCCACTGTATTGCCACTTTCGGACGTAGTGGTGCAAAAAACCATTGATCTGCGCAAAAATCATACAATCAAGTTGCCGGATGCTATTATTGCAGCCACTTCATTGACTTACCAACTAACTTTAGTTACTCGGAATACTATAGATTTCCAGAAGATAGAGGGCTTGGATTGTGTCAACCCTCACAAGCAATGATAAAAATGGTCTTGTGATAGCTGTTAAACTACTCGCTTACTATATAAAAATAAAGAGACCTGCATAGTTTCCCCGCTAATCCGTAAAAGACCGGCAGCGGTATCGAGCTCCCGAACATTCTGTCAGGGCAAACTAAAAGATACTTTTTGTAAATGGGACTTTTGCCACTCATCCCCCACACCTCCCCTAAAAAACGTCCCAAATCTCACCAAACCAGGATTTCAGCCCTATTCATCAGCGTTTCAAACCAAATCCACACAAGTACAAAACCGCCTGTCCGCTTGAAGTCCTGCGCGTTTTCATAGGCTACGGCTGCCCGGGCCGCCCCTGAACTTCGGCACAGCCCCCTAAATGTCCTCAATCTCATTTCAGGACGACCGCCGCACCGCGCCCCTGCATCTTTGTGGCGTAATCAATCACTCGACTTTTCACACTAAATTCTTTCAAAATGAAAAACACACTCCTTCTCCTCTTCACCTTTTGCACCCTTAGCAGTGTTTTTGCTCAGCGCGACCTGCAGACCGGCAGTGCCGCCAAAGTAGCCCGTAAGTACAGGGTGAGCCTGCCCGTCATCACACTGCCCCAGCTGGCAACGAAATCCTGGGACGACAGGACCCATACACAGCACATAGAACTCCACATCAAACGCGATCTGGATGATAAGAACATCATCGGGCTCAAGCTGGCGACCTGGCGGTTATTCCAGCCTATGGGCATTGTATGGTGGGACGGCCTGCTGGATAAGATAGAGTCTGAAAGCGAATTCTACCCCGGCCATGTACGGGAATCAGGAATAGGCATCACCTATCAGCGTATGCTGTGGAAAGGGCTGTTTGCAACCGTTGAGGTCCTCCCGCAGTTCAAAACCTACCTGGACGAGGACAATAACAAAGTAGGGGATGGCTTCAAGCTGTACAACTCCTATCACCTGGGCTACCATTTTGCCTTCGGCAAGGAAAAACGGTTTTTCATAGAACCGCAGGTCCACTGCCAGCACTGGATGTTTGACACCAATACGCCTGAGGAATTTAAAGCGCTGGATGACAAATGGCGGAATTACTTCCTGTTTGAGCCCAATCTGTATTTCGGCATAAAGTTCTAAAAAACAGCCCCGGTAAAGGTTCGTAATGCCTTTACCGGGGCTAATTTGTGCGCTGCCGCAAGATACGCTGGCAAAACAGTGCGCTACTCCCCCCCAACAGCTCCGCCCGGGCGGCTGGCCGGAATCTCATAGCTGATGTTCATATCGCGGAGTACGGAGTCGAGGATGGGGTCTTTCCCTTCCACATACCCTTCCTTAATATCATGGCCAAAAAGGCTGCCCATCGTATTCCAATAGGAAGCGGTAAGGCCATTGCGGAGGTCCTTGATGAGTTCAAAAAGCGGGGTGTCGAGCTCACGTTCGATCATCTCGATCAGAATCATACCCTGTGTCTTGGTCAGCCCCTTGAGGGGGTCCGTAAATTCGCGCTTGAGGTCGCGGTGCAGCTGACGGATATAGCGGCGTTGCTCCCGGTCTTTCATGTGCTCGGTAGCGTATTCCACTTCCCGGAACAGCTTGATGGCCTCTACGGCATAGGGGTACACCACAGCAGCATAACGGCGGTAGCGGCGGTACTTAAGGTAGTCCTCCCGGTTGTCAAATTCCCGCATGGAAGAGACGGAGACATCATCAAGCGTTGCCATAATCAGGGTATCGCCACAGGCATCGATCATGTAAGGCAGGCGCTGCCCGTTGATGGTTACAGAACCACTCGTTTCCTGAGCGGAAAGGCCGAGGAAAAACAGGGATGCGGCGAAGGTCAGAAGTATATTTTTCATGTTGCTACAGTTCAGTGATTCAGGAGCGGGTCAGCAAGCTAAGCCGTTGCAAGCCACTCCAATACACACAACGTACAAACGGGGGCGATAAGTTGCCTGCCCCCCATGTATTTCCGGAATTTAGACGTTGAGCTTACCTACTGGTAACGCCCTTCGCCGGCCATCATTGCAGATTTAGGACAACCTTAACGACCGCCCTGCTCGTACTTGTCCCGGAATTTACGGTAGAGCACCTTTTGCTGATTGTCCAGGTCGATTTTGCGCCCCTGAATGAAGGCATGCAGCACCTCGCTCGTGCGCACATCAAGGGCGTCACCACGACTAATGAAGAGGTTGGCGTCTTTGCCGACTTCCAGGGTGCCGGTACGGTCATCAATGCCCAGAATCTTTGCCAGATTGCCCGTAAGCCCGGCCACAGCCTGCTCGTAGTCCAGCCCATAACCCACCGACTGCCCGGCCTGAAAAGCCAGGTTGCGCTGCTGCCAGAAGCCTTCGTGGCCAAACCCATACAGCACGCCGGCTTCCTGCAGTTGGGTGGGCGTTTTGAAGGGCTGATCAATGTCCGCATCTACCCGGGCGGGCAGACTTTGAGTGGAACTGAGGATGACCGGCACTTCGGCCTCCTTCAACGCATCGGCAACCATCCAGGCATCCCGCCCTTCCACAATGACCAGGTTCAATCCGAAATTTTGCGCAAAGCGTATGGCATGTAGGATTTCCTTAGCCTCCTGTGCACGGATGTAAACCTTCCGCTCACCGCTCAGCACCGGGGCCATGGCTTCAAGCTTGAGGTTGGGCTGCTCGCGGTCTTTCCGCTGATTGTACGCCTGGGCTTCCTTAAAGAAGTCGCGCAGCGCCTCCACATCTTCGGTATAATCGTCGTTTTTGCTGTAGCGTCTTTCGCGCCAGCTGTAGCTAAACAGGGATGGCCAGTTGATGTACAGCCCATCGTCAGCAGCATAAGCCGCGTCCTCCCAGTTCCAGGCATCCAACTGCACGATGCTCGAAATACCCGAAACGCGCCCGCCGGATGGTGCAATCTGAGCCAGCAGCACGCCCTGAGAACGCACTGTGGGCGTCACCGGAGAGTCTGTATTATAAGCGATCAGGCTGCGGACGCTGGGGTTCATCGTACCGGTCTCGTCGTAATCGCGGGTCGCCCGTACCGCACTGATGTCCACCAGGCCGAGATTGGTAGCCGTGGCGATAAAGCCGGGGTAAATATGCTGCCCGTTGGCTTCAATTTGCTCATGCCCTGCCCAGTCTTGACCGGCGGCTTCAGCAGCGGTGCCCACGAAGGTGATTTTACCATTCGTGAAAGCAATGACCGCATTTTCAATAGCTTCCCCGTTGCCCAAATGAGCGGTGGCGCCGGTAATGTAGACGGGCTGCGCCTGAGCCGGAGCAGGAGCAGGCACCTGCGCCTTGAGGGCAAAGGCAAGTAAGGCAAAGACAAGTGTAATGGAAAGTCGCATAGCAGTAGTAATGATTGGTTCGTGACCGGTAATATACATCAGATTACGGGATAAGAATATCGGATAAGCCAAAAGGTTGGCCGTAAAGCCCGCTATTCTTCGCCTGGTTCGGTCAGAATCCTGTATTTTTGCCCTGAAGCCATTTGAGAAATCGACGGGGATGACGCCCCGCGCATGGGTCAAAAAACAGCAGCAGGCATGAGCAACGGATGGGCAAAACTCAAACAATACCTCAGTCGCCCGCACTACTGGGAGGACCGCCCATGGGGGATATTCCGGCAGGCTTTAGGCTACGGGGCTATCACTTTTGCAGTGCTGTGGTTTTTCGAGCCCTTTGGATTTTACCAGCTTTCCCCCGCTGCGCTATTGATGGTTAGCTTGGAAATCTCAGCAGCTGTCATCTTCTTCATATGCCTGAACTGGTGGCTACTGTACCGCCTGTTCCCCAACTTTGAGCCGGCAGATCAGTGGATGGTAAAGCATGAGCTGATCCTGACGCTCTTTACCACATTACTGATAGCCGTTGCAGTAGGGGGCATCCTTTATGCTCATGATATCATAGCACTGCTTAGCCTGAGCAAGGCTATTAATGTTCTTTTGAATACGGTCCTGATTGCACTGGTTCCCATCCTGATCTTCATCGCCCGAGACCAGAACAGATTGCTCAAACGCCATCTTAAACAAGCCGAACAGTACACCCGGCAATTGGACCAACCGGAAGCAGCGCCAGGAGAAACCCTTGTTTCCCTTACGGATGAAAATGGCAAGCCCGTCCTCCAACTCCCTGCTGAGCGCATCCTCTTTTTGCAGGCGGCCGGCAACTACGCTGAAGTCCACTTCATAGATGAAACCAGGCAGCCACGGCGGGAGCTCCTCCGCAACCGCCTCAAGGTGCTAAACGAGGTCCTCCCTGAAGACCAGTTCATCCAATGCCACCGCAGCTACCTGGCCAACCGGCAGCTCATCCGTAAGGTGAAGGGCAATGCCCGGAATTATGAGCTGGTCCTGGAAGGAACCGAGCAGACGGTCCCGGTAGCCCGCAGCAAGGCCGAATCTGTTATGGCAATCATCGGAAAAACATAGACTTCCCGTTCATCCCGGCATTCTCCCGTTCGTCCCTTTGGGTTGCAAAAACCCGGATTATACTGGTCTTTTGCGCCAAAATCACGAACGCGATGAAAACGACCTTACTATTTACCCTTTCTTGGCTTTGCAGCCTCTCCCTGCAGGCGCAGGTGTACCTGAAAGAACAAACCCAGCACCGGTTTGCACAAACCCATGTGGGGTTGCACTACCGCTATCAGCCGGAGGGCGGGAAGCTCTTCTGGCAGGGGCCGGATGGTCTGGAGTCTGGTACATTTCCTGCTTTTGGCACCCCACAAATCAGCATAGGCGGGCTGCACTTTTGGGGACACCTCAACTTTGTTATGCACTTCGACCTGCCGGTAAGCGGAGCACAGGATATCGCCCCCAACACCAAAATCCAAAGGCAGCAATTTGCAGACCTGGGCGCCCATTTTTACCCCTGGCGCATGGAGTTTGGCAAGCTCCGCCCCTTCATCGGGGGTACCTACGTCGGGCACAACCTCACTTATGAGCAGAATGGGCAGGACAGGACCGATGGCTGGCTTACTTTTTACCCGGAAGCCGGCCTATCCTTCGGCAGCCGAAACTGGCAGGCGACACTGAAAGCCACCTATATCCTATCTTCTGAAAAGGAATTCTACATTGATTCCCGGACGCCGGTCAGCCTGGAACTACCGCCCTGGCAACTCAGCCTGGGCCTTTCCCGCTATTTCGATACCACACTGCGGGAGGAACCCGGGTTGAAAGATGGCAGCACCTACGCCCTCAAGGAAACACTCCAATCCGCAGGCAAGCTCAACAGCCTTTCAGTGGGCATTGGTGGAAGTGCTGGTATTTTTCTCCGCCGGCCTGCATTTGAAGACTTCGTGCGGCAGTCGCTGCCCGAACACAAAACCGCGCTGCACCTTGACCTTGGGCTGGGCTACCTGTTCCACCGCCCCGGCATACACGTGGGCGTTTCGTATCGCGACTACGACAGCCGGGTAGGCAGCTTCGGCTATCAGCAAATCCTGCGACGGCGGTCAGTAGCTTTGGAAGGCTACAAGTTTTTGCTGGATTACAATGGGTTTGTGCCCTTCCTGGGCTTGTCGCTTTCCTATGACCGCTGGGCAATGGGCGACTTTGAAGGCAGTATTCAGGTGGGCGAAGTGGCCCGAACAGAAGGCATACAGCCGGGGCTGATTTTGGGGTGGGATATCCTGCCTTCTCCCCTGGAGACCTGGGTGCTGCGCACGAATCTGCGCTACTATCCTAAGCTTGAAATCAATAGTATCGCTGGCGGGAAAGCCCGGGTGGACCAACTGGAATTCAACTTCATACAGCTGGTATTTTATCCGCAGCGGATGTACCACGTAGGCAAAACGAAGCGGCATGCTAAGAAATAACCTCATCCTGCTGATGCTTAGCATGGTACTTGGCATGGGTGCCTGCAACTACAGCAAAAATGTGCTATTGCTGTCCCGGGGTGAACTCCTGCGGGATGACTTCCGAACCGCCATACCTTTCCACTACGGGAAAGGGTTGATCCTGGTCGAAGCCACGATCGGATCGGAGGCAGCCCCCCGGCGCTTCATTTTCGACACCGGTGCATTTGAATCCAAGGTGGAGAAAAGCTGGGGCTTGTCCCTGGGGCCTGCCCCAAAAAGCCACAAAGCTCAATCATGCGGCTCAGGGTGTGTCCCGGCAAATCACCATCACACAAATGGATACCATATCTCTGGGGGGAGTGCCTTTCGGCAAAATTTCTGCCGGGCTGTTGCAGTACGACTCCCTTTCAGCGAGCCGGTGCCTGGCGCCCGGCGGGCTGATCGGGGCCAACCTCATTCAACATGCGCATTGGAAAATCGACTATCAGCAACAACTACTGTGGATAAGCGATCAGCCGTTTGAAGCAGGTGCTGAAGCCACTGTATTGCCCTTTTCCCACCCCACGCTTTCCGGCAAGCCTTCCATTGCCATAAATGTTGGGGGCAATACGGTAAAAAACCTGATTATGGACACGGGCTATAACGGCAGCCTGACCCTGCCTAAGGCGCTCCTCCCGGAATTTGAAGGGTACCCGGTAGATACACTCATCGATCAGTCCGGCACCGGTATTTATGGACATGCCGCAGAAGCGGACACCGTTTTCCGAATGCTGCTCCCTTTGAGGTTTGGGGAACACACCCTGCAGGCTCCTGTGGAATTCACCCGCCACGGTGGTTACCTCGGCAACGAGGTGCTGGAAAACTTCATTGTATCCCTCAATTACGACAACAATACCATCGCACTCACCCCTAATGGGCACCAACCGGTTAAGCGAAGCCTGGACTTCATCCCGGGGGTACTTTCAGACACCCTTTGGATTATGCAAAGATGCCCGGCGGGCAGTCCGGTTCGATTTGGAGATACGCTGACTCGCATTAATGGCTATCGCCCCTGCGACCTATACAACAATTACTGTGACTACTTCCTGGGCATCCGGGACCTTCTCGAGCGGGACACCCTGACGCTGGAATACCCGGATGGAAAAATCATTGAGGTGGCCCCTTAGGGGGCCGTTACTTCCTCATTCATCATAAGAAAAAATCAAGACATCAACATGAAAATCACCCCACTGATTCTTTTCTACCTATGCACTGTTTCGCTCACGGCCCAAACCGATAAGGCAGAGCGGCTCACTCAATTCATCAAACAATCCCTCGCCGCCACGGACCATCTAACCGGGCTGAGCGTGGCCATTACCAACCCGGAAGGTACGCTTTACGCTAAAGGCTTTGGTTATGCCGACCGGGCACAGCAGGAAATGGTCACACCGAAGACATCCTTCTATATTGCCTCCTGCACCAAAGCTTACAATGGCTTACTCGCCTCCATCCTTGCCGCTGAAGGGCAACTGGAGCTGAGCCGCCCGATTTCCTCATACCGGCCCTTCAGCAGCTTTGAACAGCAGGAACTCTTTGCGGGCATCACCGTGATGGACCTCCTCACCCACCAAAGCGGCCTTGACAACCCCTACCTCTCTACCCTGCTCGCCTACTCCGGCGCGTATACGGATGCTCAGGTACTCCGCCTGATCGAAGAGGAGACGCAGGCCAATGAAACGGGCAAAGCTTTTGCGTATACCAATTTCGGCTACTATCTGCTGGATGTGCTGCTACAAGCTGAGCTTGGGAAAAGCTGGCGCGATTTGTTGCAGGAAAAGGTATTTGGACCTTTGGATATGCAGCATACGACCGCCTATGCATCAAAAGTCAGCACTCCGAATGAGGCCGTACCCTTCGATGGCTTGTACCCGGACAAATTGCTGCCCGTTTACCTGAGAAAAGTCGATGCCACCATGCACGCTGCCGGTGGGCTGATGACGACGGGAGAAGATGCCGCCCGGTTCTTAGCGTACTATCTTGCACCGGAGCAAGGCCCTTACCCGGCTGCTGCCGTTCGGCAATCCTATGAAAAGCAAGTCAGCACTGCCCACGAATTCACCGAAGCGTTCAATGCCAATGGCTATGCGCTGGGCTGGCGCACTGGCTCCTATGCTGAACAAGCTATGGCCTATCACTTTGGCGGTTATCCGGGCTTCTTTTCCAGTTTGTCCTTCATGCCTGAAGCAGGGCTGGGGGTAGCGGTGCTTTCCAATAACAATATCAGTGGAGCACTGGCTATCCGTATCACGCAGTACGCCTACGACCTGTACCTGGGCAATGAAGGCGCGGTCAAAAAGCACGAGCGTCAGGCGGCCCGGCAACTCAAAAAACAGCTCCGGCGCTACCGCAAATGGGAAAGCAAGCATCTGTCCAAAATGGCCAAACGCACCTGGCAACTTACGCTGCCCAAAGCGGCTTATACAGGCACGTTCCACAATCCCTACCTTGGGGAAGTCACCGTTGCACTGGAAGATGGGGAACTCGTCGCCCGCATGGGGCAAATCCGCACCGTGGCTACGCCTTATCCGCATGATAACTGTGCCCGGGTGGAAATGGCACCGGGCTCCGGCATGGTCATTTGCTTTGGGGTAGAGGACGGCGAGGTGGTGGACTTTTCGTTTGGGCGGGATGTGTTTGAGCGGGTGGAGTGAAGCGGACAATGAACATCCCCACCGCCCTTTGCTTTGAAAAGGTGGTATGAAATTTAAAAGCCTTTTCACCTTCAGGTACGCCCGCGTGGTCTATGGCAGTATCATCCTGGTCATAGGCGCAGTGGCTATGCTGTTCCCTGTCATCCCCCTGGGCTACGTAGGCGTATTTGTCGGCTCTTATCTTTTACACCACAAAGTCCCGTTTCTGGAGCGGGTGATGAACTGGCTGCGCAGGAAGGACGAGAAAGGCCGGTTGCAGCGGTTTGAGGATAAGGTGGAACGTTTTTTTCAGAAAGAGGAGCCGTAGCTTTAGCCTGCCATTTCTGCCTTTTTATTACCTTTGCGGGATGCAAATTACAGCAAGAGAACTCGCACATTTTCTGGGAGGCACCCTCGAGGGCAATCCCGATATAACCGTCAGCCAGCCCAGCAAAATTGAGGAAGGAGGAGAGGGTACCATTTCATTTCTCGGCAATCCAAAATACGAATCGTATGCCTACACGACAACCGCGTCCGTACTGCTCGTGAGTAAAGACTTTGCACCCAAGTCACCCGTATCCGCTACCCTGATACGGGTGGACGATGTGTACGCCTCCATCGCCCGCTTGCTGCAACAGTTTGGGCAACAGGCAAAACCGGCGCCCGGCATTTCTGAAACGGCTGTAATTAGCGATGAAGCTATACTCGGAAATCAGGTGAGCATTGGCGCCGCTGCGGTCGTCGAGGCAGGGGCTCGGGTTGGAGAGGGTGCGATTATCATGGGGCAGGCCTATATCGGCAAAGGCGCCAAAATCGGTCCGAATACACTGATCTATCCCGGTGCCCGAATCCTGGACCGCTGCGAGGTGGGCCGGAATTGCATCATTCATGCCAACGCGGTGATCGGCAGCGATGGCTTTGGCTTTGCCCCAAGAGAAGACCGGAGCTACGAAAAGATTGTCCACGTCGGCAATGTAATCATCGAAGATGAGGTCGAAATTGGTGCCAATACGACCATCGACCGGGCCACGATGGGCAGCACCATCATCCGGGAAGGCGTAAAGCTCGACAATCTCATACAGGTGGGGCATAATGTGGAAATCGGTGCTCATACCGTGATCGCTGCACAAAGCGGCATTGCCGGCAGCACCAAAATTGGCCAATATTGCCGTATTGGCGGGCAGGTAGGGTTTTCCGGCCATGTAGAAATCGCAGATGGCTCACAGATACAAGCGCAGAGCGGCATCGCCGGGCACATCAAAGAACCGAATCAGGCCTGGTTTGGCTCCCCGATCATCCCTTACCGGGATTTCATCCGCTCCCACTCCGTATTCAAAAAGCTGCCTGAACTCTACAAAACCATCAGCCGGTTGGAGCGGGAGTTGGCAACCCTGAAGGCGCCAGAAGCAGACCAATAAAGCCGTCTTTAACAGTACTATCCGCGAAAATCCTATCTTTGCAGAAAATTTCAGCTGACTAAAACTCTTATGGAGCAACAACATACGATCAAGAATACTGTCAGTGTGGAAGGCGTAGGCCTTCATACCGGCAAAACTGTGAAGCTGACTTTCCACCCGGCTCCGGTTGACCATGGCTATAAGTTCCAGCGCATTGATATGGAAAAAGAACCTGTGCTGAGTGCAGACATCAACCGCGTTGTTTCCACTCAGCGGGGTACGACCATAAAAGTAGGTCAGGCCGAAGTCCATACCGTAGAGCATGTCCTGTCTGCCCTCTCCGGACTGGGCGTCGATAATGTCCTCATTCAGCTGGATGGCCCGGAAGTCCCTATTCTGGATGGCAGTGCCGGCCCTTTTGTGAAAGCGCTGCAGAAAGCTGGTATTGAACCACAGGACAAAGCCCGGGAGTACTTTGTAGTCGAGGAGCCCATTTTCTACAAAGACGAAGCCACCGGCTCCGAACTGGTCGCATTACCGCACGATGGCTTTGAAGTGGTCGCTATGATTGACTTCAACTCCAACGTACTGGGCCAGCAGTACGCCCACCTGAATGGCACTACAGACTATGCCAAGGAAATTGCGCCCTGCCGGACTTTTGTCTTCCTGCACGAACTGGAATTTCTGTTCGAGCAAAACCTGATTAAGGGGGGCGATTTAGATAACGCCATTGTGATTGTAGACCGTAAAGTGGAGCAGGACGAGCTGGACCGTCTGGCTGAAAAACTGGGCAAACCCAGTGTCACGGTCGATTACGACGATGGCATCCTGAATACCCTCAAACTGCAATTCAAAAACGAGCCTGCCCGGCATAAGCTGCTCGACGTGGTAGGCGATATTTCCCTGCTGGGCATGCCAATCAAAGGCAAAATCCTGGCCACCAAACCGGGGCATACACCCAATATCGAATTTACGAGAGTACTCAAAAAGGTATTGGTTGAAAAGCGGAAGCTCAAAGGCAAGCCCAATTACGACCCCGATGCGGAGCCGCTGTTTGATTCCGTGAAGATCGCTGCCTGGCTTCCCCACCGCTTTCCGTTTCTGCTCGTTGACAAGATCATCGAGTTGTCTGACACCCACGTGGTTGGCGTCAAGAACATTACCTTCAACGAAGGCTTCTTTCAGGGGCACTTCCCCAACAACCCGGTAATGCCCGGCGTACTGCAAATCGAAGCTATGGCCCAGACCGGCGGCATCCTGGCTTTGTCAACTGTAGATGAGCCTGGCAACTGGGACACCTACTTCCTGAAGATCGAGAACGCTAAATTTAAAAACAAAGTCGTCCCGGGTGATACGGTCCTGTTCAAGATGGAACTCATGGCCCCTATCCGCCGGGGAATCTGCCAGATGCAAGCCACTGCCTATGTAGGCAATAAAATTGTATCGGAGGCCGAACTGACTGCTCAAATCGTTAAGCGCTCATAAGATGAATACGAACAATAGCAACGCCGTACCCTACATTCATCCGGACGCCAAGATTGGGAAAAATGTCATGATTGGCCCCTTCGCTTATATTGACAGAGATGTTGAAATTGGCGATGGCACCTGGATTGGCCCTTCTGTCACCATCTTTGAAGGCGCACGGATTGGTAAAAACTGCAGGATTTTTCCGGGGGCTGTCATTGCCGGCATCCCACAGGACCTGAAATTCAAAGGCGAAAAAACCACCGCCGAGATTGGCGACAATACGACTGTAAGGGAGTATGTGACCGTCAACCGGGGCACGTCTTATGCCGATACCACCAAAGTGGGTAAAAACTGCCTGCTGATGGCGTACGCTCATGTTGCCCACGATTGCATACTGGGCGACAACGTCATTCTGGCCAATAACGTCAACCTGGCCGGCCATGTACAAGTGGGAGATTACGCTATTTTGGAAGGCCTGGTGGCCGTGCAGCAGTTTATCCACATTGGCAAGCATAGCTTTATTGCCGGAGGATCTTTGGTACGCAAGCATGTACCGCCTTTCGTAAAAGCAGCCCGGGAGCCTCTTTCCTACGCAGGTGTGAACAGCATCGGGCTAAGGCGGCGGCAGTTTAACGCAGAGAAAATCAACGAAATACAGGAGATTTACCGCATCCTGTTTGTCAAAGGGTATAGTACTTCCCATGCACTGGAGATTATCGAAGACTCCCTGGAGCCTACCGACGAGCGCGATGCCATCCTGGACTTCATTAAGAGCGCCGACCCGGGCATTATGCGGGGCTTTCAGCAACTGAACGGAAAAAATCCGGATGAAGATTGAATTAGCGGGCGTAGGTAAGCGCTACAAAATGGAATGGATCATGAAAGGCGTGGCGCTGACCATCCACCCGGCACAGCGCTATGCTATCACCGGCCCTAACGGCTCAGGGAAGTCCACTCTGATGAAGATGCTTTCCGGCCACCTGACGCCTTCCAAAGGAAAAATCCAATTTACGCTCAACAATAAGCCCGTTCCTGTCAGCGAGGTCTACCAACACCTGGCTTATGCCGCTCCCTATATCGAACTGATCGAAGAGCTTACCCTGATCGAAGCACTCGACTTTCACCAACGGTTCAAACCCTTTCAGGGTCAATTGCAACCCGATGACATCTATCGTATTCTCGGTTTCAAGAAAGCCCGCCGCAAGCCCATTCGCAACTTCTCATCAGGCATGAAGCAGCGGCTGAAACTCGCCTTGGCCATTCTTTCGGATACGCCCTACTTGCTGCTTGACGAGCCCACCACCAACCTTGACACCGAGGGGGTACAGTGGTACCGGCAGCTCATTGAGCAGTATACCGCCGGGCGCACCCTGGTCATTGCCTCCAATGTGGATGTGGATTTTGACTTCTGCGAAGAACGTGTCCATATTCTTGATTATAAGTAAATTTTATAATCGTTTAAACTAACATTGACACCGTCCTTTAGCGACCCCATTCAGCCCAAAAAGAGCGCTGTCAGTGGATTCGGGCTGATATGCCTTCTATTTTATTGAAATTTGCTCCGCCACCAACCGCCCCGTCCGCATAGCCGCATTGATAGAGCCATTCAGGAGGTGGTCCCCGATAGCGTAAAGCTCTTCACTAACCGACAAATCAGCCTCGTGCTGTACATGCCGCTGCGCAGGGAGGGCATAGGTGACCTCACGGATATCCAGCAAATCCCATTCGTTGACCGACGGCCCGAACCAATGCTGCAACTCGCCCCGTACTTTGCCCGCCAGGCTTACATCATCCAAATCGGTCTTACCTACAATTGACACAGACAACAAGGTTTTGCCGGAGGGCGCGTATCCCGGCGCTACCTGACTGATCGGCGTAATGCTGTTGACCAGATCGCCGCTCCTCGTATTCAATGCAATCAACGGCTGTTGAACCGGCGGGTGGCTCGTGATAAAATGCAGGTGCGTGGTTGTTTGATATGCGGTATTCACCAAGGGCAGGTACTCCCGCACCAGGCCGGTAGCTTCAGTGGCCAGCACGATGTTTTTAGCGCTCAGCACTTCTCCGTTTTCCAGTAAGACCTGATGGCCTTCCACTTTTTCCACTTTACAATTCAGACGGATACTGCCCTCCGGCAAATTGGCGGCAAGCTGAAGTGGAATCTGCTGCATGCCCTTGTCCGGCACTGCGACTGCCCCTTCCGCAAACATTTTGAATACAAAGTCGAACATGCGCCGGCTCGTAGCGAGGTCTTTTTCCAGAAAAATCCCGCTGTAGAAGGGCTTGAAAAACCGGCTTACCATACGACTGTCAAAACCGTATTCCTCTTCCAATGCCTGAGCGGTGGTCATTTCCGGTTGCCGGAAGATAGCCTCCAGGGGCATCTCCTTCAGCCGGTTGCGGAGTTGGAGAATGCCCAACTTGCTGCCCAAGCCACCTGTTTTGGCAAACAGGGTAGGCAGCAGGCTGCTCCAGTCGCGGAGCGGATCGCCAATGCGGTCGCGGCTGCCGTCCGGTTGGAGGAGCATAGCGCCCGGCAGAAACGGTTTCAAATCCAGCTTTTTGTAATCGAGCAGGGCGCGGGCTTCCGGATAGGCGGTGGCCAGCACCTGAAAGCCATGATCCAGCAAAAAGCCTTGCTTTTCGGTGGTTTTCACCCGTCCACCCACCCGATCGGAGGCTTCGAGCAATAGAAAAGGCTTGCCTTTTTGGTGAAGATAGTTGGCGGCAGTAAGGCCCGCCAGTCCGGCTCCGATGATGATGGTCTCAGACATGGTATTCTTTTGGGTTTGGAGGTAATTAGTAGTTTGACGGAAGTAAATGATGCAATTTTCTCCGTCACTAAGTTATCATTCTGCGCCTGCATCGGCAAAGTAGGTCTTAACTTTCTTGGCTACATTCAGCCCGGCCACCTCGGCAAGTTGGGAAGCACGGGCTTCCTTCACCCGCTTTACGGAGCCGAAATGCGCCAGCAACTTCTGCGCCGTTTTCTCTCCAATACCGGGGATTTTAGTGAGCTCAGAACCGGTGAAGTTTTGAGAACGCTTGTTGCGGTGGAACGTAATGGCAAAACGGTGGGCTTCGTCCCGCGCCTGCTGTATGATTTTTAAAGACTCCGACTTCTTGTTGATGTACAGTGGGACGGAATCTCCCGGAAAGTAAATTTCCTCCAGCCGCTTGGCAATACCGACGATGGTTACTTTTTCGAGAATACCAAGTGTCTTCAGGCTTTCCACGGCAGCAGAGAGTTGCCCCTTGCCTCCGTCAATGATGATGAGCTGCGGGAGCGACTCCCCCTCTTCCAGCAGCCGGCGGTAGCGGCGGTGCACGACTTCACGCATAGACGCAAAGTCATCCGGGCCAACCACCGTCTTGATGTTGTAATGCCGGTAGTCTTTTTTGCTGGGCTTGGCATTTTTGAATACCACGCAGGAAGAAACCGGATAGCTACCCTGCATATTGGAGTTGTCGAAACATTCGATGTGCAGGGGCAGGGCATCCATCCCCAAATCGGACTGCATCGTGCGCAGGATTCGCTCCGCGGATGTTTGCTTGCGTTTGGCTGAAGCCTTTTGCTTCTGCCGCTGCAGCATGTAGTACTTCAGGTTCTTCTCGGACAGGTCGAGCAGCCGCCGCTTATCACCAATCTTAGGCACGGTGACCTGCAGGGTTTCATCCTCCAGCGGGATATCCTGTGACAGGATCAGCTCACTGGCAATGCTGTTGAACCGCTCCCGGATGACCGGGATGGCGTACTGTAGCAGGCCCGCCTCATCGTCGTCGTCCAGGTTTTTGACCAGTTCCTGCGTGTGCGTGTGGATGATGGCGCCATTCACCACCTTGATGTAATTGACAAAGGCCTCTTTCTCTTCGGAGGCCACGGAGAAGACATCCACATCCCGGATGGTGGTGCTCACCACCGTGGACTTCGCCTGATAGTCTTCGAAAGCTGTCAGTTTTTCCTTGATACGCTGGGCTTTTTCAAACTCCAGATGCTCGGCATGCTGCTCCATCACCCCCTTGAAGTGTTGCTTTACCGCCCCGAAGTTGCCCTTCAGGATATTGCGTACCTGATCGATCTTTTCATTGTAGGCTTCCTCGCTCTCCAGGGCTTCGCAGGGGCCCATGCAGTTTTTGATGTGGTACTCCAGGCAAACCTTGAACTTGCCCGCTTCGATATTCTCAGCGGACAGGTTGTAACTACAGGTCCGCAGGGGAAACAGCCGCTTAATGAGTTCGAGGATGATCTTCAGCCGCCCCTTGCTGGTGTAAGGGCCGAAGTAGGTAGACCCGTCGCGGATCACTCTCCGGGTAATGAACACCCGGGGGAACCGCTCTTTTTTAATGCAGATGTAAGAGTAGCTCTTGTCGTCCCGCAGCATCACATTGTACCGGGGCTGATGCTTTTTGATGAGGGTGTTCTCCAGCAGAAGAGCATCCGCTTCGGTTTCCACTACGGTAAATTCAATGCGGCGGGCGTTTTTCACCATCACGCGGGTGCGGTGGGCGCGGTCCTTGCGCTGCCCGAAGTAAGAAGAGACCCGGTTGCGCAGGTTCTTGGCCTTGCCCACATACAATATGGTATCCTCCTCATCGATAAACCGGTACACCCCGGGCTGCCGGGGGATGGTATCAGAAATGGCCTTGAAGTCTGTTGTGGTCATGCAATGCTTGTAATTTCCCGCAGTGAAGTCACCAAAATAATCAATTTGGGCATGGGTAGGTTCTACGCTGACTGATGTTTTTGGCGTAAAAGTGAATTTCCTTAGGAAAAACAAGCGCTGGTTAACGCCACTTTAACGCATGGCAGGTACGAATCGCAAAACAGGGGGCGTTATTTCCTCACAACAACAAGAGATAAGCCATGAAATCATCTGCCAAAATCCTATTCGTCGCGGTTGCTGCACTGATTACCAGCGTTGCCGCTACGGCTCAGACCCAAATCAACCCAAAAGTCGGCGTCAACTTCTCCGGCGTGGAAGCCAAGCTGCAGGACATCACAGCTGAGGCGCGTGTGGGCTGGAACGCGGGCGTTGACCTGCGCATGGGCGACAAAGCCCTCTACCTGCAACCGGGACTGCACTACTACAACTTCACTGCCCGCCTTGTAGAAGGCGTAGAGCACCCCGATGACATCGCTTTTTCGGATGAGACCACCATTCAGGCGCTGAAAGCCCCGCTGAATATCGGGCTGCGCCTGACCGGCGACAACGGGCTGATTGGCATTCAGGCCCGGGGCGGTGTCACCCCAACTTACATACTAGGTGTGGATGAGAAAAACGGCATCGACTTCAACAAGGAAGACCTCAACAGCTTCACCTGGGGCGCTAACGTGGGCGTAGGCGTCAATTTCCTGTTCCTCACGGCCGATCTGAACTACGAAATAGGCCTGGATGACTTCTTCGCTAATGTGGAAGGGGGAAATAATGTCCTGAGTCTAAGTGTGGGCATTAAGTTTTAAGCTATGCTATGAACAACTGAGCGTGGGTAGCCGTGCAGGCCACCCACCCCCAAATTTCCCGAATGTTTAGGCGTGTATGGGAAGAGCACATAACTGGAGCCATCCGTTTCCTGTCCAAAGACGTAAGTGTAACATTCCACTGAATTGGCAATCAACACCTTAAATTTGTCCCCTTTTTGAATGGGCTGGGCACGGAAAGTCATATCGTCCCTGCGCTCCAGCTTCAGGGTTTGCTTTGCTTCTGTATCGTAAAGGCCAAACTTCACTGCCATGCGCTTTGAATCCGCAGCGGAAGGTTGTGGGTAGATGGCGTAGGCTTCCTTGTTAAAGTGGTCAAAATCCCGGTAGCGCACCCAGGCTATACCATCATCGCCCCACTGCGAGCCCCAGGAATTCATAATCTGGAAAGCGCCCCCCTCGTAGTTGTCATCGTAGCCGATAACGCACATGACATGGCCGCCGTAGCCACGCATGCCATAGTCGCGCTGAGAGGGTTTCCAAAGCGGCTGCCCCATCATATTCTGCATGAAGGTACCGCCGACCATCATACCGATGACCACCGGATAGCCCTGGGCAATATGTTGCTTGATGCCGTTGAGGTCCGTTTTGTAATTGGAAGCGCCCACCGACAAGCGGTCGTAGCCACGGATGCGGTAGCGCTGCCCGGCCTGCTTTTGCTGGCTGGACGGTTCTTTGGTGCACGTCCGCTCATCGTAGTTAAATTCGCTAAAGGGCAGATTGCCGTACTGCATCATGGCTTTCATAGCCGTGTTCATGTAGGCACCCTGACAGCCGGAAAGCGCGATTTGATTGATAGGCCGGGCTGAATGCCACCCGGTCTGCAGGCTGCCCGGTAGACTGAGCCTGAAGGATACTACCTGCTGCGTAGGCACTCGCCCATCCTACACAAGAGCCCTGTTTCCCCTGATGCCGGCGCGTAGGGGCATACTGCTCCAGAGATGCTTTGGAAGGCAACCCGGACTGCGCACCGAAGCCATAGCTAACGGGCTCAAATACCTGAGCTTTATCATACTCATTAGGATCAAGCGTTGCCCCAATAGAAAAGGCGGCAGCCTGATCGGGGTCCGGTGCCGCGTACCCTCCGCTAAGCATTTCGCTGCCACCAAAGAAAAAGTACCATACTGCACCCACTAGCAGGGCAGGAATGATCAGCTTTGGACGGCGCACCAAAAACATGATGATGAGCGGTAGTAACCGGATCAGAAAGTTCCCTTTTCCGCCTCCGCTACCGTTATTGCCCCGCGATGGCTGCGGGTCATCTTTTTCCATTCGAATAGGCATCAGTCGTTGTGTTTTGAGTGGTTAAATAACTTTTCACAGCTCAAAAATACAGACGCCAGAAAAAAAACAGGTCACTTTTTACCGATGAGATGTAACAAAGCTCTGTAATTGGCGTATCAATACGCAACTCAAACGGACAGGCCGCTTCCTCCCACGCCGTCCATCCACTACCCTTCAACAAATAAGCACGCTGACATATCCCCTGACATTTTGAAAATCACAGCATTTTGTGGATACCCTTTGTATGCGCAAAAGCGATGAAATGCCCCCTTAAGCAGTTGAATATCCAGGAACGAATACTCGTATATAGAAAATTTTTAATTCAAAAACTTAGGATATTTAAAATCTTACTTTTAGATTTGTTAAAACAAACCTACTGAACAGTCTTCCCCCCATCACACACTAAGCAAACGGCTACTACACACCAAATCACAACACCAACTTCATTTACACACTGTACCAGGCTACAGCTATACGTTGTAGTATCAATCTGGATGTACTCCGTTCTTTCCACTGGGCAACCTTTCGGAAAGATTGACCTGTATATATGCTCATTTAAGCCAGTATGAGCGATCAGGTTACAGGAGCTATGCACACTACTTATTGAAACCTTATTGTGGAACTGTCTAAAGTTTTCACCCATGCACACATGGAACACTATTAAAGCCGTAAGCACAAACAAACTTGACCGAGCTATTGAAGTCTTGGAAACCCTTGAGCGTCCTGTCTCTTTCCGCATTCTGGAGTACCTCCGGAAAAACGGGAAAAGCAAGCTGATGGACATCGCCCTGCACACCCAGCACAATACGGAAGTACTGGAGTCGCAGTTGGAGAAGCTTTGCCTCTCCAAGGCTGTTCACCGCCACGACGACATTCTTGGCTGCCATTACACCATTAATGCACGGCAGCTATTCCAAACCCGTAAATCTATACAGGCGCTTGCCGCCTTATATAAAGAATGATGGTTTTGGAGCCTTAACGCACAGTTTAAGACTCACCATAAGATTCACGAAAGTTTGTCATGATTTGCTTGGAAAAAAGCCGGGGGATAAAGCCCCCGGCTCCTTTTCGCTTGTCTTTACCAGGATAAGCCTGATACCGCTATGTATTCAGTGCACCACAGACACTGATGACTTGCCCGGACAGGTAGGTCGACAAATCAGAACCCAGGAATACGCAAACGTCTGCGACTTCCTCAGCTTTGCCGAGACGGTTCATTGGGATGTTCTGCAGGTAGCCTTCTTTGACTTTGTCGTCAAGGCTTTCTGTCATGTCGGTCTCGATAAAACCAGGTGCAATCGCATTGCAGCGGATGTTGCGCGAGCCCATCTCCTTGGCGATAGACTTCGTGAAGCCAATAATACCCGCTTTGGAGGCGGCGTAGTTGGCCTGCCCGGCGTTGCCCGTCATGCCTACAATGGAGCTCATATTAATGATGGAGCCACCACGGTTTTTCATCATCGGGCGAATGAGGTGCTTGGTAAGGTTGAAGATCGACTTCAGGTTGGTTTGGATCACATCGTCCCAGTGGGCTTCCGTCATGCGGAGCATCAGGGTGTCTTTGGTGATGCCGGCGTTGTTGACCAGGATATCCACCTGCCCGAATGCTCCCAGCACTTCCTTAGCCAGGTTTTCGGCAGCCTCATAATCGGATGCGTCTGATTGGTAAGCTTTGGCGGTTACGCCCAGTTGCTCCAGCTCAGCAGCCAGTGCGTTGGCTTGTTCCGCAGAGGAACGGTAGGTAAATGCTACATTAGCGCCCTGCTCCGCAAACCGGCGAACAATAGCAGCACCAATGCCGCGGGAGCCCCCGGTCACCAGCGCTACTTTTCCATCTAATAGTCCCATGTTTGTTGGTTTTTTTCAGATGGTGAAGGTAGCAAATTTTACACTTCCAACTTAGGCTTCAGGAACTGCCCGGTATACGATACCTCCACTTCTGCCAACTCCTCAGGCGTGCCCTGAAAGACCAGATCGCCCCCCTCTTTGCCACCGCCGGGCCCCAGGTCCACAATCCAGTCGGCATTTTTGATCACCTCCATATTGTGCTCCACGACCATGACGGTATGCCCGTTCTCCACAAGCGCGTTCATGGCATCCAACAGCTTGCGGATATCATGAAAGTGCAGCCCGGTGGTGGGCTCGTCAAAAATGAACAGGATGTGCTCGTTGGCCCGTTCCCGCGTCAGGAAGGACGCCAGCTTGACCCGCTGCGCTTCTCCCCCGGAAAGGGTACTTGAGGACTGCCCCAGGTGGACATACCCCAGTCCCACATCATAGAGCGGCTGCAGTTTACTGACCACGTCTTTTTCCTCTTCGAAAAAATCCAACGCTTCCTCCACGCTCAGCTCCAAGATGTCGTAAATGCTTTTGCCTTTGTACTGCACATCCAGCACTTCCTGCTTGAAGCGCTTGCCGCCGCAGGCTTCACACTCCAGGCGCACATCGGCCAGGAACTGCATTTCCACCACCTGTTCGCCCTCCCCTTTGCAGGTATCGCAGCGCCCGGCATCCACATTAAAGGAAAAATGCTTAGGCTTGAAGCCACGGATTTTAGACAATTGCTGATCGGCCATCAGTTTTCTGATCCCATCGTAGGCCTTCACGTAGGTGACCGGATTGGAGCGGGAGGATTTCCCAATCGGGCTTTGGCTCACCATTTCCACCTGCGTGATGGTATCCAGGCTGCCCGCCAGCTGATCGAACTGCCCGGGGGCTTGGGAGTAACTTTCGCCCAGGTGCTTCTTCAGAGCGGGGTACAGAATTTGCTTCACCAGCGTGGTCTTGCCGGAGCCGGAAACGCCTGTAACCACCGTTAGGGTATTGAGTGGAAATCGAGCTGTAATGTTTTTCAGATTATGCTGCCGGGCGCCCTGCACTTCGATGTAGTTGGCCGACTTGCGGCGGTGGGCAGGGACCGGTATGCTCATACGGCCGCTCATGTACTTGGTCGTCAGGCTTTCCGTCGCCTCGGAGTAAATGCCTTCGTAGGGGCCGGCAAAGACCACTTCCCCACCGTGAATACCTGCTGCCGGGCCAATATCGATGAGGTAATCGGCGCTTTCGATGATGTCCTCTTCGTGCTCCACTACGATGACCGTATTGCCAAGGTCGCGCAGGGAGCGCAGCACGCGCACCAGGCGGTTGGTATCCCGCGGGTGCAACCCTACGCTGGGCTCGTCCAGGATGTACATGGAGCTCGTGAGGTTACTGCCCAGGGTACGGGTGAGGTTGATGCGCTGTGTCTCTCCTCCGCTCAGAGTAGCAGAAAGCCGCCCCAGGGTAAGGTAGCTTAGCCCCACATCACTCATGAATTGTAGCCGGTTATTGATTTCAAGCAGCAGCCGCTTGGCAATTTTCTGGTCGTATTCGTTCAGTTCCAGGCTGTGCAGATGGTCGAGTAGCTCATCTACCGGCATCTCTACTAAGTCTGTAATAGGACGATCCTGAATTTTCACGTAAGTGGCTTCCTCCCGCAGGCGACCGCCCTCACAGGTCGGACAGGTTGCTCTGCCCCGGTAGCGGGCCATCATGACGCGGTTCTGAATCTTGTACATCTTTTGCTCCAGCTCGGCAAAGAAGTCGTTGATGCCATCGAAGTACTGATTCCCTTTCCAAAGGAGGCGGCGCTCAGCTTTGGTAAGGTCTTGGTAAGGCGTATGCACCGGAAAATCAAAGTGGTGGGCGGTTTCCAGTAATTGGTCCAGCCAGCGCCCATATTTCTCGCCCCGCCAGCAGGCGATGGCTTGCTCATAGACGGATTTGGTCTGATCGGGTACCACCTTGCCTTCATCTATGCCCATGACTTTGCTGAAGCCCTCGCAGGTAGGGCAGGCACCGTAAGGGTTGTTAAAATTGAACAGCTGTGGCTTAGGCTCCAGGAAGGACACCCCGTCGAGCTCGAAGCGGTTGTTAAAGTCCTGCTCTTCCCTGCCCATGATATCGACAATGCACTCCCCTTCTGATTCGTAGAAGGCCGTTTGGACAGAGTCAGCGATGCGCTTGTTGTTTTCTTCATCCTCTTGCTTAACCACAAAGCGGTCGATCAGAATGCGGATCCCTTTATCTTTGATATCGCCCAGCTTTTTGTCCAGGTAAGCCGCGCCGGATTCCAGCAGATCTTCCGCGTACTGCAATTCCCCATCCACCTGCAGTCGGGTATAGCCCTTTTGCAGCAGCAGTTCCACTTCTTGTTTCACCAGGCGGTCTTTGTATTTGTAGGGCAGCGGGATAAACAACTGCACCTTGGTGCCCTCCTCAAAGCGGTTGATGTAGTCCACCACATCACTGACTTCGTGCTTGCGGACCTCCGCACCGGAGACCGGGGAATAAGTGCGCCCCACCCGTGCGTAAAGGATGCGCAGGTAATCATAAATCTCGGTAAGCGTGCCTACTGTGGAGCGGGCATTGCTGGTGCTGACCTTCTGCTCAATCGCGATGGCCGGGCAAATGCCTTTGATGTAGTCCACATCGGGCTTTTTCATCCGCATCAGGAACTGCCGGGCGTAGCTCGACAGGCTTTCCACGTAGCGGCGCTGCCCCTCGGCGTAGAGCGTATCCATAGTGATGGAAGACTTGCCGGAACCGGACACGCCGGTCACGACCACCAGTTGGTTCTTAGGGATATCAAGGCTGACATTTTTCAGGTTGTTCGCCCGGGCGCCCTTGATCCGGATCGCCTCTTTGAGGTTCTGTTCACTAGGCTTGTCAAGCGTTGGCGTAGTCGCTTTTTTGGACATAGATGCAGGTTGAAGTTTTTCACTCCTATGCTTTTTGAAATGGCACAGCGCAAAGAAGCTGAACCACTTCACAGCATAGGTACTGGCATTAAGGTAGTTTGCCCTGGCAAACCACTTAATCGTCAGTATCAGTAGAACAGCGGAGGGGGATTAGGGTTGTGTGGGTGGGGAATTTTGCTTTACGCCGACGCTACTCTGCAATGATCAATGGCTCGGGACAGACCTTGCCTTCACTGCGCAACTGAACGACATACTGCCCGGCAGGCAGGAAAGCTGGCAGCTCAAATTGCCCTTCCAGCCCGCCAAAGTAGGCATCTTGCCTATGGACTATCCTGCCCAAAACATCAATGACCCGGATTTCCCCATCAAAAGTCAAAGCTTCAGGCCAGCGTAGTTGTACCTGCCTTCCAGTCAATGGATTGGGGTAAAGGAGCCATTCGGGACAAACCGTTTGTTCCCGGTATTTTGGGAATGGCGGGCCGAATTTTGTTAGCCATGCATGAAAATAATCATTAAAGGTCCCCTCTAATACATTTAGGCGGTTACGCCCAATATAAAAGCCTCCATCAGACGCAGGGGCAATATCACGGATAAAGCCATTATTGCCTAAGTCGCCTACAGCAAACTTTACATCCCAAAGTATTTCACCGTAATCGCCAAATTCAAATAGCCACCCACCGCCATACAGAAACGGATTGTTTTCCGGAGGGTCAGAAGTAATATCTCCGTCTTGTGAAAGTGACCTACTCCCTACGATAAAGGTATTGGCTATTGTCTGAAACATCCCGATGCCAGTAGCCCCACGGCTGCCACCAAAAGTCCGGCTCCACTCTAAGCTAAAATTTGAGTCTAGCTCTGCGACCCAAATATTGTTAGGTCCACCCTTATAGTGAAATATCTGCTGATCCTTCGAGTCGGTATTACCACCTAACATAAACCCACCGTCAGTAATTGGAATTAATCTAAATGCCGCATCATGCCCTGAACCACCAAAAGAATAATCCCGCATATACTGTCCTTCTCCATCCAATTCCACTAGCCAGATGTCGAAATCACCACGCGGAGCAGAAATATGCCCATCCGGAGAATCGGAAGAGCCCACCAGAATGTAGCCCTGCCGGAATTCAATAAGGTGGCTCCCCAAATCTGTTCCACTGCCACCGATGGTACGCTCCCACTTTAGATTCCCATTCAGATCAAGTGCCACCAGCCAAACATCCCGGTCACCATAATGATTGCTTACATCTCCCCCACTGCCTTCAGTGCCTCCCGTGATAATGATTTGCCCATTGCCGGAAAGAAAAATGCTACTGCCTGTATCATCCTGCGGCCCTCCAAATGTCCTTTCCCAAACTAACCTGCCATCCGGATCATACCAGGCCACCCACAGGTCTTTCTGATTTCCTTCCACCTGCCGCCAGCCTGTTAGTATTACGCCCCCATCAGGGGCGGCTGCCAGGCCTCCTATAATTTCACGGTAGCCATCGTTAAAAGTATTAATCCAGACTTTTTCTCCGGATGGAGAGATTTTTGCAAGGAAAATCCCATCCTCATCCTTCGTATTACCTGTGAAGTCTCCCAATTTGCTATTCATCCCCCCCTCCCAATAAATGTTACCATCAATGCCTTCAATAAATTGATGCCCAAATGAACCTTTCTCACCATAAAGCGCCACGCTCCACAAAGAGTCCGGCTGAGCAGCCAATGACAGACTCGACAGCAGGGCAAGGCCACAGCATATCAGACAGGGCAGGTATTCTTGCAATCGCTTCATTGGGCAACGATAAAGGTTTGGTTAATAACTTGATTGGCGGCTCTTGCCTGCAGCCAGTACATTCCAGTTGGCCAATCCGTAACGGAGAGCTGGCCCTGTAAAATACCTCGCCAATCTTTCCGGTATACCTCCTGGCCTGAAGTATTGTAAATAATAACCTGTTCGATAGGTGCTGAAGATTCAACTATCAACCATTCTTTAACCGGGTTGGGGTGTATTTGAAACATTACTTCATCCAATTCCGCCATTTCAAGTACTGCATTTACTTTACCTCTTTTCTGACCTGCGATGCCATTGTTGTCCTGTCGCTTCAAATTTGTTCCTCCGGGCGCGCACACCTCAAATGTGTTAACCATAGATGATAAGCCACACTCATTGCCCGGACGGAGCTCGATTTCAAGGCAAATACCCGACTCTATTTCAATAAGCGGAAAAAGGCTTTCAGTGATACCTGTTTCCTGGCCTAACGGATTGCCTGCTGCATCAAAAGCCCTTATTTCATAATCATAAAAGTCTGCTCCGGATACGCCAAAGAAATTCACGGCGTACCGGGAGGGCCCAACTGCGGTTAGCGTAAATGGCCCTATTGGCTCATTGGGCACTCCGATCTGAAATCTACGGGTAAAAGTGTAGTCCTGCCCCTGATAGGTCATAGTGACACTGACAAACGCCTGACCGGAAGATAGTGGCTGAAAAACCTTATGGGTTAGCGAAATGTCTTGGGCAAGCGCTATGTTATTGCTGAAATCCCAAACGATATTTAAGCTGCTGGCATCATACTCACTATAAAAGGATAGCTCGAAGGTGGTATTCAGGTCACAGATTAAAGGTAAATCTCCTACGATCACCTCCTCTGCCTCCATAACCAACCCTGTTTGATAATTTACAATGGGTGGATCGGCTAAACAAATGGATTTGGGGCGTTGATACCACTCATTGACCCCATTTAAATAGCCACAAAGCCATCTTTGTGAAAAATCCGTGACTAGGTTCGAACAGTTACTATTGTTATCTCCACATGAAACTGAACAATCCGATATCTGACCGCTATACATCAAGTCTTGCGCACAAACGTGCGACAACCCTAAAGCATGCCCGATCTCATGTGCAGCAGTTCTGTATCCTCTTGGCTCCTCGGCTGACACAGTGTAGGCATAGTGGTTATCCGCATAACCGAATTGTTGGGCCTCGTCGGCTTGATAATAAGTATTCGTTCCGCATACTGAAGCCTTACCAGTTAAAAATGGGTTTGATGAACCGGCTACGCCAACACCTGAACTTGATGACCGACCACTGAAGTAATGGACCAAATCGCGATGAATATGCCCCATATTTTGATTCCAATAACCGTATACTTCATCCCACATCCCTTTCAGAAAATCACTATCGCTATCGTAAGGATCTGCTGCCTCCCAAATATGAACGTAAGACAAGACAATATTCAAATCAAATGGGTCGTAAACCGATGCAATCTCAGCAACGACCTCTTCTATTCTCCTAATTACTTCTTCTCTCTTTTCTGAAATATCGAAATTTTCAGGAAGCTCTTGAATTATCTCTTGGTAGTACTCATTATCCGTCTCAACCGCCAATTCCAGATAACGCGTATTGTTATTCCAGTTGCTGTAGAATTGATCACAGTCTTTAAAGTCGCGGAACTCCAATTCCTTAGGGCTGGGGTATACCACCTCGACATCCATTAGGCAATCCACTGCTGAGGGAGGATGCTCTTTATACATCACATAGGTATTCCGTAAATCTGTACTGCCTGCTATTCCCAAAAAATTCTTTACTGGAGCTATTTTAAACCTCTCATCTTCCAGAATCACTGTCCCTGACATCCCTCTTTCAGAAATATAAAATCGTGCATATGAAGAAGAGTCATTTAACACCGATCCGCGATAAGTATTGACTGCCCCTCCTGTCAGAACTTCTATCCCCCCACCGACTGTCTCAATTTCTACTCTAAAATCCGGACTCCGGATGTCATATGCCTCAAGCTGTAAATCTGTAGTATCGTTTCCGATTGGAATGCTGATGCCAATGATCGAATCCTGCCTCGACTTCACGTAGCGGTTCAAAAATTGTACATCTATTTGAATGACACGCATGGAGTCTACTTTAGAAGACAACTCAGTCCGTTGGGCTGAAGAAAGTAGGAATTGTGACCTATCCGTGGATGGAAAAACAAAGCCCGATAAAACCTGAGAATGACCTGAAACCAAAACACAAAGCAACAATGTCAGTCCGGAAACTATTCTAAGCAGTTGGTAGTTGGTAGTTGGTAGTTGGTAGTTGGTAGTTCATAAAATGACTAATTCTTAAAATAGAAATATGATAACAGAAAAATCAACAATGCCCATATTAAATAGTTCAAAAATACAATAAAACAGCTATTTATCTACAAAAAAGCTAATGCCCAAATTTTACATGGCTAGGCAAGCCTTCCTCTAAAAGCCAAAAAAAGCCGGCAGCAAAGCTACCGGCTTCCAATTTTTGGTTTACGGATTTTCAGGCGTGAGGAGAATTGGTGCCCCGGCTATCCGCCGGGACAGTGGTAGTTTTGTTATGCGGTTACTACTGTAATACGATTTCGCGCTCTTCTACTAATTTGCGAATATTGATCAGCGCATAGCGCATGCGGCCCAGGGCGGTGTTGATGCTCACCCGGGTCAGCTTGGCGATTTCCTTGAAGCTCATATCGGCGTAGTGGCGCAGGATGACCACCTCGCGCTGCTCGGGCGGCAGCATATCGACCAGTGCCCGCACTTTATCGTGGGTCTGACTGCGGATGATGCCTTGCTCAGCGTTGCGCTCAGAAGACTGCAGCACATCAAAAATATCGAAGGTTTCGGTTGGGGACACCTTTGGGCGGCGCTTGTTGCGGCGGAAGTAGTCCACGCACATGTTGTAGGAAATACGGAGTGCCCACTGCAGGAATTTGCCCTCGTGGTTGTATTTGCCCTTGCGCAGGGTGTCGATGATTTTTATGAAGACTTCCTGAAAGATATCCTCAGCCAGGCTTTGGTCTTTGACAAAAAGGTAAATAGAAGTGTAAATCCGTTGTTTGTGGCGGGAGAGCAATTCTTCGAAAGCTCTTTCGTCGCCGGACAAATAATTGTTGATCAACTGTTGGTCGTTCAGTGGTGTAACTTGCATAACTAAAATCAAATTAGCGTTATGGGATATTATGTCGCAATTCTTTTAGTGTAGAAGTTACTTTCTATAGACCTGTGATTTTGTTGAAAAATTGTCCGTGACTCGGATAATAACAATTCAAAGATAAGGGCATCTCAGGACAAATGCGAGTGCGGCCCTGATTTTTTTGCTCCCTTTAACACAAAATCAACCGGAATTACAAAATAAATATTAACGAAACCGATTGAGCCACAAGGTTTTAACTAAAGCACCGCAAAGCACAGTCTCAATATTTTAAAAACGAAAAAAAATCAGGACAAAAATTCTGAGCGCAATAAAATCCGGTGTTTGTTACTACCTTTTCAGTGGGTAGCACCCTCAATTATAATTTTGTCAACAACAGCCTGGAGTTGATGCCCGGATAGCATTTTTTGAGCGTTTACCCATTTTTCTCTTTCTCCTCCATCCGCAGTACGGCGCTGTAAAAGGGCACCCATCGCGTGTAGTGATAATCCTCTTTTTCCACTGCAAAGCCATAATCCCTGAGCAGCTCATCCGTCCGGCGGTTGAGGTAGCAGCCCTCTGCCAGGTGCTTCCANACCGGCGTTACGGCTGATTGTATCCAGCGTTGNGGTTGNCGGTCNTCGTGAATGTGCTCCAGGACCAGNAGCTGACCGCCGGGGCGCANCCATTTNCGGAAGTGCTNCAGGGCTTGCTCCAGATCAGGAATGGTGCAAAGCACAAGNGTACTAACGATCGTATCCAGCGTATCCTCACCCAGCTGAGCACTCACTTCGGCATCGCCAACACCGGCTTCCAGCAGCTGGATGTGCGGGGCCTTCAATTCCTGAAGGAGGGCTGCCGCCTGCCTGGCCATTGCCTGAGCGGGTTCGATAGCCAGTACCTGAGTGGCAGGGTCATAGAGTGGAAAGTTTACGCCTGTACCAGCCCCAACCTCCAGCACCCTGCCCTGTGCCTGCGCGATCAACGACCGCCGCATGTCTGTCAGCAGGCGGGCTTCCAGCTTTTCCATGACGGGATTGTACAGCTTAGCAAAAAGCCTGGTATATAAGGTGTCCGGTTGTTTGGCGTTTGAACGGCTCATACTTACCAGCTTCGGGTGGAGAACCAGCTATCATTGCCTTCGTCCCGTTCACGTTCGCGCTCGGCCTTGGTCTTGTCGAAGGCGTCGCGCTCCAAAAAGAAACGCTTTTCGGCTTCTCCTTCCCGTTCCCAGGACCAGGTGGGGCGTTTTTCCTCGGGCTCTATGCGGTTCTTGAACCAAAAGGCGACAAAGATGCCGACCAAGGCACCAAAGAGATGGCTCTCCCAAGACACCCGCTCGTCCGTTGGCACAATACCGGCAAACATGCCTCCATAGTAGACCACCACGATCAGAGACAATACAATAGAACGGATATTGCGCCGGAAAATGCCGGTCCAGAACACAAAAGCCACCAAACCGTACACGACCCCGCTGGCACCAATATGAAAGGCATCAGGCCGCGCAAAACTCCAGACGGCGAGCCCGGTCAGAATGTAAATCGTGGTAAAGCTGGCGACAGCCACCCGGCGGTAGAAAAAGAAGAGGATGCCGGTCAGGACAAACAGAGGCGGTGTGTTGGCAAGCAGGTGCTTCCAGCCCGAGTGCAAAAGCGGCGCAAAAAGAATGCCCTTGAGCCCGAATTGGCGGCGGGGGTAGATCCCCATCGTACCAAAATCAGCGCCGGTCAGGACCTGTAGCAAATGAATGCCCCAGATGATGCCCACCGTCCACAGCGCGATTTTAAGGGCGCTTTTGAAATTGCGGGAGGCACGGTCCAGGGCAGTACTCATGACTTTAATTTTTGATCAGGATAGTATATCAACCATTTCCAACAGCATTGGGTTGATCTCGTTGTGGTACTTGATGGCCTGTTCGAAGGGGGTATGCACAATTTCTCCATTGATTTCACCAATCATTACCCCTGACTTTCCTTCCAGAAGGGCATTGACTGCAGCAACGCCCATACGGCTCGACCGCACCCGGTCCATACAGGTGGGCCGGCCGCCCCGTTGCAGGTGCCCGAGGATCGTGACTTTGGTTTCGTAGGGGCAGTGCTTCTTCACCTCTTCCGCGAGCTTAAAAGCGCCGCCGCTTTCATCGCCTTCCGCCACCACTACGATGCTGGAATTTTTCTTGTTGCTGTAGTTACTGTTGAGGGTATCGATCAGGTTATTGACATCGGTTTTGCTCTCCGGTACCAAAACGGCTTCTGCGCCCGTTGCCAGGCCGACATTCATGGCTATGAAACCGGCATCCCGCCCCATCACCTCCACAAAAAACAGGCGGTCGTGGGCGTTGGCGGTATCCTTAATATTGTCTATGGCATTCATCGCGGTGTTAATGGCCGTATCGTAGCCAATGGTGTAGTCCGTCCCGTACAGGTCGTTGTCGATGGTACCCGGGCAGCCAACCATGTGGATATCGGGGTATTCTTCCATAAAGATGCGGGCACCGGTGAAGCTGCCATCGCCACCAATCGCCACAATCCCGTCGATATCATTGGCACGCAGATTGGCGTAAGCCTTAGCCCGGCCTTCCTTCGTACGGAAATCCTGGCTGCGGGCCGAACGGAGGATGGTGCCCCCCAGCTGAATGATGTTGCTCACAGAATGGGCTTCCATCTCCCAGAAATCGCCGTCAATCATGCCCTGATACCCCCTGCGGATACCTACAGCCTGATGATCGTGCCGCAGCGTCGTACGCACAACTGCTCTGACACAGGCATTCATGCCAGGCGCATCGCCTCCGGAAGTAAAAACAGCTATTTTTTTCATGGTCTGATCGTGTTTCAAGTTTGGCACGAAAGTAAGTGTAAGGCAAACACCAAGCAGTGACTTTCGTCAAAAGGTTACCTTTACTGATACTTTCGGCGCACCAGCCGGATAAAATCGCGGGCAGTGTCCTCTTTTTCGTCTGCGCCCCAGTCATAACGTTGAGCCATTTGGACAATCAGGCCCCGTGCTTCGTCCATGCTGTTCATTTGGTTGAGGCGGCCCAGGGTGTCGTTCAGGGCATTGAGGTCGCGGCCAAAGAGCTCATTCATGTACAGCAGGCGGTCGTTAATAGCGAGGGCTTTAGTCAGATCGTGAACGGGCCGCTCGCTTAGCTTTTCAGACAACTCCGTGGCTTCCTTGAAAGCAAAAAGATGCTTCAGGTTGGCAGGGATATCCTGCCGGGGGGCAGCGGGGGCAGCGACCTTGACAGGCTCAGGCTTCTGCGGCTCGGGTTCCGGTTCCGGCTTTGGTGGCGGTGGCGGAGTTGGCCGGGGATCAGGTTTAGGATCCGGCTCTGGCTTGGGCTGAGGGCGCGGTTGTGGCTGCGGATTGGGTCGGCGGGTGGGGTCAGGCTTTGGCGCACTGTAATTGTCACGGGGCGCATCCGGAATTTCGATGATGCGGGGCGGCGTGTAGTTCCGGCGTACCGGTGCCTTTTCCCGAACGGGTGCTTCTGCCGCGTTGTTGGCAGCGGTAGCGCCACTTATGAAGTGCTCGTAAAATTGCTGGATATAGCCCCGCATCAGGTCTCGTTCGATCGACGAAACATTGGAGGCATCTCTTTCGAGGCTGTGGAAAAGATCATTGATTTTTTCCAGTGTAATTTTCGCTTGTCTAAGGTCCATAGATTGCTTTCCGGTTAAGTAGTTTCCTAAACTTGTCTGAAAACGCTGGCTAATGCAACGCGCCTGGTTTTGTCAGGCAATGCCCTTTGTTCAGACAAACACTCTAATATAAAGAATCGGGTGAAGCTGGCAATTGTTTGTCCGCCCCCCTTAAGCTTCGTTGAAAAAGATCAGTCTGGCTTTTCTTCCAGTCCCAGCACTTCCACTTCAAAGACCAGGGGCGTGTCGGGCGGAATGAGATAGCCATCCTTACCATCAGGCACTCCCCGCTCCTTATAGCCCAGCTGAGAAGGCACAAAGAGCTGAATACGACCGCCTTCTTTTACCAGTTGCAGCCCTTCGTTCCAGCCGTCGATCATGTTGCCAATATAAAACTTCATCGGCCGGCCTTTCCGGTAGGAAGAATTAAAAACCTTACCATCAAGCAGGTAGCCTTTGTAATGGGCACTGACATAATCGCCCCATTCCAGCGGCTGCCCGCTGCCCGGGTCCAGGATTCGGTAAAACAAACCGGAACGGGTCCGCTGTAGTGGGATAATCTCATCAATCGCGTAGTTCACAATCGCATTTTGCTGTTGCTCTGCCAGTGTCGCGGGCTCTCCGATCAGGTAGGCCGACAGCTGCATAATAGCTTCGTCTTCATTCACCACGGGCGCATTACCGGGAGGCGGCTCCCGGGTTTGTTCATCATTTCCGGTACTACCTCCCCCAGAACAATTGGCCAGGGCAACCGCCAGGAAGAAGAGTAAGGCCAGACGTTGCATCATTTCAGGCTTTTGGTCAAATATACACTTTCTATTCAGGAACCTGATGCGCCCCCGCGTTTCAATTCCCACTTTATACTTCCCGGGCTGCAATGATCGTTTCCCCATTACTCCGGTCTTCCATTTGTCCGAGAATCTGCTATATTTGCCGTGCCAGACCCACTTGTTAGATGAATGACAGCCTTGGTTAAACGACCTGGATTAAGGAAAACCAGGGCTTATTCTTAAAACGGCAACGACTATCACCCGGTACCGGGCTGCTGTAAACAAGTGGAAGCCACCAAGATAAAACCTATGCTAAGTCAACTGACGCCAACCATCATACTCGGGATCATCGCCCTCTATTTTTTAGTGCTGATCTCCGTTTCGTATTTCACCGGCCGCAAAGCAGGGAATGCTGAATTTTTCCTGGCGGGGCGCAACTCTCCCTGGCCGCTTGTGGCCATCGGGATGATCGGGGCTACGCTCTCCGGCGTCACCTTTATTTCCATACCAGGCGTAGTAGGTGCCGGAGGGGAAAACCAGGCATTCTCCTACATGCAGATGGTCTTTGGTTATATTCTAGGCTATGTAGTCATTGCCCAGGTGCTCCTTCCGTTGTACTACAAAAAGAATCTGACCTCTATATATGGTTATCTGGAAGAACGGCTGGGGCTGGAAGCTTATAAAACCGGTGCCGCTTACTTTCTACTTTCCCGTACCATCGGTGCTGCCTTCCGGCTTTATCTGGTAGCTATTGTGCTGCAGGCCTTTGTGCTGGGCCCCTTCGGCGTGCCTTTTTTCGCAACGGTTGCCGTAACAATTGTGCTGATCTGGGTTTACACCTTTAAAGGCGGCATCAATACCATCGTGTGGACAGACACCCTGCAAACCGTTGCTATGATTTCAGCGGTTGTCCTCACCATCGTCTTCATCGGCAAGGCTATGGAGACCGATATCGGAGGCATGGTCGCCATGGTGCGCTCCAGCGATTATTCTCAGATGTTTTTCTTCGAAGGGGGCTGGAATGACCCTAACAACTTTTTCAAGCAGTTCATCAGCGGAGCGCTCATTACCATCGTCATGACGGGCCTCGACCAGGATATGATGCAAAAGAACCTGAGCTGCCGCAATATTGGCGATGCCCAGAAAAACATGTACGTGTTCAGCAGTGTCCTGGTGGTGGCGAAGTTCCTCTTTCTTTCCCTGGGGGCACTGCTCTACATCTATGCTGCAAGCATCGGTCTCGACATCCCACAGCGAACCGATGAGCTCTTTCCAATGATTGCACTCAACCACCTGCCGGCAGCGGTAGGCATCTTTTTCGTGCTGGGGCTGATTGCAGCAGCGTACTCGAGTGCAGACTCCGCACTCACAGCCCTGACGACTTCCTTTTGCGTGGATTTTCTGAACTTCGAAAAGAGCGACGCCTCAGAGCAGGACAAGCAACGCACCCGCCTTTATGTACATATTGGCTTCTCCGTACTGCTGCTGATTATTATCGTCGTCTTCAATGCCCTGAATAATAAAGATGTCATCAGTCAGCTGTTCAAGGCAGCCGGGTACACTTATGGCCCGATCCTCGGGTTATTTACCTTCGGGCTGCTCACCAACCGCCGGGTGAACCCACGTTTAGTTATCCCGGTTTGTGTTGCCGCACCTGTATTATCTTACGTGCTGAATGCCAATTCNGAGGTGCTCTTCATGGGCTTTCAGTTTGGGTTCCTCATCATCGCCCTGAACGGNTTGCTNACCTTTGNCGGGCTTTGGGCGATTTCGGAAGAGGCCTAGGGGAAGAAAACGCCTTAACCGGTTTACTCTGATTCAATAAATTGCCTGATCCCTAAGATTTTCCTACCTTGCTGCCCATTTTAGGATTGGTCTTCAATGACGGCCATTCCAACAAAACGGATTAGCAACAATTACCAGTCTTTGATAAATCCCATGGCCCATTGATGAAGCGGAAGGCAAAAGCGCATGAAATATGGCTCTTTTAAAAGGTTGCCGGCTTTTCAAAACCAGGGCATTTATCGAGGATTACAATCTACCAAGGAACTATGGCAAAAACACAAGCTGCCATTACCGGCGTTCAGGGATATTTACCGGACTACATCCTGACCAACGCCGAACTGGAAACCATAGTCGACACCAACGACGAGTGGATACGCACCCGCACCGGCATTGAGCAGCGGCATATCCTCAAGGGGGAAGGGCAAGGCACTTCGGTGATGGGCATTGAAGCTGTAAAGGGGCTCCTGGAAAAGACCAATACCGATCCCGGAGAGGTAGAGCTTGTCATTTGTGCCACCGTTACCCCTGATATGGTTTTCCCGGACACAGCAAATATCATTGCTGACGAAACCGGCATGAAAAATGCTTTTTGCTACGATATCCATGCCGCCTGCTCGGGCTTCCTCTATGCCCTGACTACCGCCGCCCGCTTCATCGAGGCTGGCGCGCACAAAAAAGTAGTCGTCATTGGGGCAGACAAGATGTCTTCCATTGTGGATTATACGGACCGGACGACCTGCGTCATCTTTGGTGATGGTGCCGGTGCCGTGATGCTGGAAGCTACAGAGGAGCCGGTTGGTGTGATGGACTCCCTGCTCAAGAGCGATGGCTCCGGTCGGGTTTATCTACATCAGAAGGCAGGAGGCTCCCGTTATCCGGCAACCGCAGAAACGGTGGCGAACCGTGAGCACTTTGTGTTTCAGAATGGCCGCCCGGTGTTTAAAGCCGCAGTATCCGGTATGTCGGATGTAGTCACTCAGGTGATGGCCCGCAATAATTTAACGAATGACGATATTGCCTGGCTGGTCCCCCATCAGGCCAACAAGCGCATCATTGAGACGGTAGCCCGCATGGCGGACTTCCCGATGGAGCGGGTGATGGTCAACATACAAAAATACGGCAATACGACTGCTGCCACCCTGCCGCTCTGCCTGCGGGACTGGGAGGATCAGCTTCAGAAAGGGGACAACATCATCCTGACTGCATTTGGGGGCGGTTTTACATGGGGAGCGATCTATATCAAGTGGGCCTACTAAGGCAAATTGCTTAGAGCCGTCTGCCTGGCCGGAGGCATTCCGTTTAAGGCACCACTTCAAGTCTTTGGATTTTTCTATCTTTGCATCGCAATTTGAATACCAAATAAAAACGCAAGCTATAGCAAATGGCTACAACTTCTGACATCCGTAAAGGCATGTGCATTGACCATAATAATGACATCTTTGCTATTATTGAGTTTCAGCACGTTAAGCCCGGAAAAGGTGCAGCATTCGTACGCACCAAAATCAAAAGCCTGACTTCCGGAAAAGTCCTTGACCACACCTTCTCTGCTGGCCACAAAGTGGACGAAGTACGTGTAGAGCGCCGCAAATTCCAGTATCTCTACAGCGACGACATGGGTTACCACTTCATGAATAATGAAACCTATGAGCAGGTTGCGCTTAGCGATAAGATCGTAGAACATGCTGATTTCCTGAAAGAAGGCATGGAAGTGGACATCATTTACCATGCTGACCGCGAAGTACCGCTAACTATGGAGATGCCGCAATACATCATTCTGGAAGTCACCTACACAGAACCTGGTGTTAAGGGCGATACAGCGACCAACACACTCAAGCCGGCTACCGTGGAAACCGGTGCGGAAGTTCGGGTCCCTCTGTTCATCAATCAGGGTGACAAAGTGAAGATCGAAACCGAATCCGGCGCTTATATGGAACGTGTAAAACAATAACACCTATGACTTTCAAGGACATCCAAGAGTTGGTGAAGCTCATCAACAAATCCAACCTAACCGAATTTAAAATGAAGGACGGAGAGTTTGAGCTTTCCATCCGGACCAACAAGCACCAGAAGACCAAGCCAAAGGAACAGGCCTCCGGCACCGTTCCGGCTCCTTCTGCGCCTCAGCCTACCGCACCGATCATTCAGATGTCTCCGCCTGTGCAGCAGCCCTATCCGCAGGCCCCGCAGCCTGCTCCTGCCCCCCCGGCACCAAAGCCACAGGCAGAGCCTGCTCAGTCAGAAGCACCTGCCAGCGAGGCTAAAGCGGAGGATTCCAACTACCTGGAAGTCCGTTCGCCGATCGTGGGGACTTTCTACCGGTCTTCCAGCCCGGAAAAACCGCCTTACGTAAAAGTAGGTGACGCCATTGAAGTCGGGCAGGTGGTTTGCATCGTGGAGGCCATGAAACTCTTCAACGAGATCGAGTCTGAAATTGGCGGCAAGATCGTCAAGGTAATGGTTGAAGATGCACAGCCGGTAGAGTATGATCAGGTATTGTTCCTGGTTGACCCTAAGGGTTAATTGCTGTTTGAAACACCTATCGCAGCAAGGGCAACAGCCCTTTGCTGCTCATCCAATTGAATGGTTTTATGTTTGAAAAAGTACTCATAGCCAACCGTGGCGAGATTGCCCTGCGTATCATTCGCACCTGTCGGGAAATGGGCATCAAAACGGTGGCGGTCTATTCAACTGCCGACAAGGAAAGCCTGCATGTGCGCTTTGCAGATGAAGCCGTCTGCATTGGCCCGCCTTCCTCTGCCGAGTCTTACCTGAGCGTACCTAAAATCATGGCTGCGGTGGAAATCACCAACGCTGATGCAGTGCACCCGGGCTACGGATTCCTGGCAGAGAATGCTGATTTTGCTGAAGTTTGCGCCGAATATGGCATCAAATTTATCGGTCCTACTCCTGCGCAGATCCGTAAGATGGGGGATAAAATCACGGCTAAAGAGACCATGATCAAAGCGGGCGTCCCGGTCATCCCAGGCTCCGATGGACTGGTCAAGGATACCAAATCCGGTCTTAAAATCGCTAAGGATATCGGCTATCCGGTCATTCTGAAAGCTACGGCTGGTGGTGGCGGAAAAGGCATGCGGATTGTTTGGGAAGAAAAAGACTTTGAACCCAACTGGGACCGTGCCCGTCAGGAAGCGAAGGCTGCATTTGGCAACGACGGCATCTACATCGAAAAATTCATTGAAGAGCCCCGCCACATCGAATTCCAGATTGCCGGTGACCAAAAAGGCAAAGTCGTCCACCTTTCAGAACGGGACTGCTCTATTCAGCGCCGCCACCAAAAACTGGTGGAGGAATGCCCCTCTCCTTTTATGACCGATGAGCTCCGGGAGAAGATGGGCGATGCGGCAGTAAAGGCCGGAGAAGCCATCAAGTACGAAGGCGTGGGCACCGTGGAGTTCCTGGTAGACAAATACCGGAACTTCTACTTCATGGAGATGAATACCCGGATTCAGGTAGAGCACCCGGTGACGGAAGAGGTCATCGACCACGACCTGATTAAGGAGCAGATCAAAATCGCAGCAGGCGATCTTATTACGGGGGGCAACTACTACCCCAACGCCCATGCAATGGAGTGCCGCATCAACGCGGAAGACCCCTTCAACGACTTCCGTCCAAGCCCGGGCAAAATTGCGTCTTTCCACAGCTCTAAGGGGCATGGTGTGCGGGTAGATACGAGCGTCTATGCCGGCTATACCATTCCGCCTTACTACGACTCCATGATTGCCAAGCTCATCTGCCGGGCTCCAACCCGCGAAGAGTGCATCAAGAAGATGGAGCGTGCACTGGATGAATTCATCATTGAAGGCGTGAAGACCACCGTCCCCTTCCATCAGCAACTGATGAAGGACGAGCGCTTCCGCAACGGTGATTTCCATACCGGCTTCCTCAACGACTTTGAACTGAAGCCCGAGGAGCCTAAGAAAAAGAAGTAGGCAACCGCCTGCAACATACTATAAAATAACAGGTTTGCCAGGGAAAATAATAAGCCCGGCAAGCCTGTTGTTATTTACAGACCAAAACATCGCACTATGAGATCCATTTTCCTGCTTTTACTTGCCCTGTCCTTTGCAGTTTGCAGCTGTGGCGGCAGTTCCGAAGCTTCGGGCGAAGCCACCACCGCAACCGAAACACTCACCGCAACCGAAAGCACCTCCAATGAAGCCTCTGCACCTGCAGAAGCGGCCGCCCCTGAGCCCGCCGAAATGACCCGGCAATCGGCACCTCCGGCTACCGGCCCCTTTGAAGAAAAACTAACAGAAGGCACTGTTTCCTTCATCGTGGAATCCCCTAACAGCAGCTCCAATTATTTTACCCTCAACACAGAAGGGATGAGCGTGCGCAATGAGGAGACCAAAATGGATATAGATGGTGCCGTGGTGCGCGCTCAACTGGCCGACCTCAACCAAGACAGCTACCCGGAGGTTTACATCTTTACCCGTTCGGATAGCGGCACGGAAGAGGTCTATGCCTTTGCCTCTTACCGCAACCGTTCCTACGGGCAGATTTACATGGCGGAAGCAGAAAACACTGCCAACCAACGGGGCCGCGAAGGAGTTGAAACGTTCGAACTTACAGAAACGGCTTTACTCCAAAAATTTACGGCCTCCCAAAACGGGCAACGCACCGGCGACACGCAGACGGTAACCTACGCCCTGAAACAAGGAGAAACAAGCTACCGCCTGGAACCTGTAGAATAGGCACACCAACCAACTATGAAAAAAGAACGCAGCAGCTTTTGGCGATTGCTCGGCTATATGCGCAACTACAAAGCGTACGTAGGGCTCAATATTTTCAGCAATATTATGACGGCCCTGTTCACAGCCCTGAGCATCCCCTTGCTGGTCCCCTTCCTGGAAATCCTCTTTGACCGGCGGGAGCTGGTGATGGACAAGCCCGTTTTCGGCTGGGATATCGAAAGCGCCACGGCTTCCTTCAACTACTACATCAGTCAGCTGATTGTGGAGCAGGGCAAGGAAGCTGCACTGGTCTTCGTTTGTGTGGCTATTTTATCGGTTTTCCTGCTCAAAAACCTATTCCGGTACCTATCCCTTTTCTTCATGGCACCGGTACGCAACGGTATCATCCGTGACCTTAGGGCTCAGATGTATGACAAGGTGATGGCCCTCCCCCTGGCCTACTTCAGCGAGGAGCGCAAGGGCGACCTGATGTCCCGCATGACAAGCGATGTTCAGGAAGTGGAATGGAGCATTCTCAATGTGCTGGAAGCTGTATTCCGGGAGCCACTCATCATCATCGGGGCACTGGGGTTCATGGTATATGTAAGCCCGACACTTACAGGGTTTGTCTTTCTGCTGATGATCTTCACGGGCGTGGTGATCGGTGGTATTGGCCGGCGGCTAAAGAAAAAATCAGCGGATGTGCAGAACCGTCTTGGCAACCTCGTCGCCATACTGGAAGAAGGCCTGGGCGGGCTGCGGATCATCAAAGGGTTCAATGCCGAGCACTATCAAAAAGAGAAATTCCGGGTAGAGAATGATGGCTACCGGCGCTCCCTCACCCGCCTGCTTTGGCGGCGCGACCTGGCCTCTCCCTTATCCGAATTTCTGGGCATCGGTACGGTAGCGGTACTGCTATGGTATGGCTCCCGTCAGGTGTTCAGTGGACAGCTGGATGCAGAAACTTTCCTGACGTTCATTTTTGCCTTCTATAACGTCATTGACCCGGCGAAGAAACTATCCAAAGCCGTCTATAACGTGCAAAAAGGTGTGGGGGCCATGCGCCGTATGGAAGCCCTGCTTGACGCGCCTGTCAACATCAAAGATGCAACAGATGCCCTCCCCCTTTCGGGCTTCCAACAGGGTTTAGAATACCGCAACGTCACCTTCGCTTACCGCAAAGATGAAGGTCCGGTGCTTAAAAATATCAACCTGAGCCTGCCCAAAGGCAAGGTAGTAGCGCTGGTGGGTGCTTCCGGGGCGGGAAAGTCTACCCTGGCCGATCTGCTCCCCCGGTTTTACGACGTGGAGGAAGGAGAGATTCTCCTGGACGGACAGAATATCCGCCGTTACCGCCTTCGCGATCTGCGCAGCCTCATGGGCATTGTGTCTCAGGAAGCCATTCTCTTCAATGACAGTATCTACAACAACATCGTCTTCGGCATGGAGGGCGTCACACAAGAGCAGGTAGAGGCTGCCGCACGGGCTGCCAACGCCCACGACTTCATCCTGGCTTCCGAGCAGGGCTACCATACCAACATCGGCGACCGCGGCAGCAAACTAAGTGGAGGACAGCGGCAGCGCCTGACGATCGCCCGGGCCATTCTGAAAAACCCACCAATACTCATTCTCGACGAAGCCACCTCCGCCCTGGATTCCGAATCTGAGAAATTAGTCCAAAAAGCATTATTGGAATTGATGAAAAACCGGACTTCTATTGTGATTGCCCACCGCTTGTCCACCATACAGCACGCCGATGAGATCATCGTGATGCGGGACGGCCAAATCATGGAGCGGGGTACACACGAAAGCCTGTTACAGCAGGACGGAGAGTACCAGAAACTAGTGGAACTACAAGCGTTTTAAGGAGACGCTTTCGAGGTTGCGCGCAAAAAGGAGAAAAAGGACTTCGCCAAAGACGTCAGGTCAGCTCCCTATTCAGGAACCACCACGAATACTGTACCCGCCCCTCTGCGAGCTTTGCGTGCACCCCCTTTGCGAACGCTGCATGAAAACTTTGCGGACGCTGCGTGAAAAACAACAAAAAAAAAGCCCGCACAAAGGCGGGCATTTTCAAACAAATCGTAATCCTAATTTTTGACCTTAATTAACTTCTCTACTGCTTACAACAACCGTGCCAAAAACAGGAAAATCAATTTTATTAGCCCCTGAAAACCAATAAAGGCACCTTGGTATGAAAAGCAATCTGTTTCGTAAAGCTACGATGAAAGAGGCGTTCCAGCAGGCGCCGGTTGGGCACAAACAGCGCCAGAACGTCCATATCCCGCTCCGAGATAAAAGCGTTGACCCCCGCGGCTGGGTTGGGATTAGAAACCACTGTAAAATCGGAGAAAGGAAGCGGGTACTGATCCACCATTTTGTAGGCTTCTGTTTTGCCAGTATCCGCCTCCCTATCCACATGTACGAAATGGACTTTTGCTTTAAGCCTGCCCGCCAATTCTGTTAGATTCGCCACCGCTTTTTCATCCTTTGGCTCGAAGTCGGTGGCATAGGCGATGTGACGGATGGGGCCTACCGGTGTACTCTGCGGCACCGCGAGTACCGGGCAGGGCGCATTCATGAGGGTATGGGTGGTGACGCTGCCCATCATTTGCTGTACGGGGTTGCGCTCGCCTTTGGTGCCCATCACGATGAGCTGATGCCCATCTCTGCGAGCCGCATCAATGATTTCCTGATACACAAACAAGCCATAATCCGCCCGCAGCTGTCCAATAAGCTTTGCCGGGGCCTCTTCCGCCAGCTCTCCCAAATGCTGCATCACCACAGCCCGTTTCTCCCGCAATAAACGGTCCACCTGATGAGGAGCCACGCGACTGGTATCGCTTACGGGCAGGTGGTAAACACTCATGAGGTCAAGAGCCGTATCCAGCTTCTCAGCCAGTTGCAGCGCATACTGAAAGGCATGATGGGCAGCCGGAGAGAAATCAGTAGGGAAAAGGATGTTGTGGCGCATCGGCTACAAGTTTTTCAGAAGTGCCAGGCAGGAGGCCTTTCCCGCCTGGCTTTATGAAATCAAAAGGATAATTGCTGTTGTTTCCGTTCTGCTACGGGTGCAGGGCTATCTTTTTCATCCAGATAGTCTACACTCAGCACAGGGATATCAGAGTGGTTCACCAAAGCCTCCACGTTGCTACCGCTGAGCATACGCCGCAGCGGGTGGCGGTGGTGGTTGGAAATACCAATCAGCCCAGCCCCGATTTTTTCGGCGAAAGCCCGCACGCCACGGTCTACACTGAAGTTGCGGAATACATGTGTCTCACAACGGAAGGGTGCGCACAGCCCCCTGAATTCTTCCATGGCCTGCCGGCTCAGGATGTAAGGTGGATCGAAGAAAGAAGAGGTGTGGATTTCCACCAGATGAAACTCCGGTACGAATGGTTTGACAAAGTCCTTAAACTTCAGGAAAGCCTCCCGCTCTTTTTGGTGGAAGGAAGACGCAAAAACCACCTTATCAAAATTGATCTGCTCAAGCGGCTCCTTGATGACCAACACCGGGCTATGTACTTCCCGCACCACTTTCTGAGTATTGGAACCGATGAAGTATTCGTTCTTGCCACTTGCGCCGTGGGAGCCCATGACCACAAGGTCTGCCGCAGCCTGTTCCACATATCCGGCCACTGATTTGGGCAGGGTACCACCACAAACTGTGGCCTTCACTTCAAGATCCGGATAGAGATGGCTCAAATCCTGCAACTGCAATTGAGCATTGGCTACCTTCTGCTGTATATCCGGGCGCATAGCGCGTTGTTGCTCACTCCAGTCATCCCAACCCTCGGGCAGGTTCATGCAATGCAGTAAGTGGAGTTGGGCATCAAGCCGTCGGGCGAGTTGGGCAGCAGCATCTGTCGCGTACCGGGCACAAAGGGAAAAGTCGGTAGGGCTGAGTATGGTTCTCATGGTTTGCAATTTGGTCGCGCAGCTGCACAGGCAGCGGCTTTGGTTAAGGAATCAGGATGGGTTAGATCCAGAGGCTTTTTAAGGTATGAAGAACCGGGTAATCTTTGGTATTTTACCTCCCTCTACACACTTGTTAAAGCACTACCTTAAGTTAGGCAATTGTTGCCCGGGGCCGTGTGAAAAAGGTCACTTTTAGGAATGACATTTGTCAGGGGGCTGAAAAGCGGATGCCGTTCAGGCGCGCTTTCACCGCCGGATTTAAACGATGTTCCCTTTTACCTGTATCTTTGAAGCCCGAAAAATCTGCAGCTGAATCGCAGATGATCCGGAAAAACACGACGAGCGGGCGCACAGCCAGCAAAAACCGAAAAGAGGATATGAGCAATATAGAGGTCAGAACCGTTGATGTGGTACAATACCTGAAGCCCCTGAGGGAAGGCGGCTCCCTGCCCGCCATCGTGGAAGCCGATGACGAGTTTTTGTACGTCCTTAAATTCCGGGGTGCCGGACAGGGCAAAAAAGCCCTGATTGCAGAGCTTATCGGAGGGCTGCTGGCCAAGGAGATCGGGCTGAATGTACCGGAGCTGGTCTTCATGAACCTCGACGACTCGTTCAGCAAAACCGAACCGGACGAAGAGATTCAGGACCTCTTAAAGTTTAGCGTTGGGTTAAACCTGGGGCTCCACTTCCTTTCCGGGGCCATCACCTACGACCCCCTGGTCTCCGAAGCGGATTCCTATTCCGCTTCCAAGGTAGTCTTGCTGGATAGCCTGATCAACAATATTGACCGGACAGCAAAAAACACCAATCTGCTCAATTGGAACCAGGAACTGTGGCTGATTGACCACGGTGCCAGCCTCTACTTCCACCACAACTGGAAAAACTGGCGTGATTACCTCCCCCGGACTTTCCCGAAGGTGAAAGACCACGTCCTTTTAGCAAAAGCCAACAACCTGGACGAGGCTTCAGCGGATATCCGGGAAGCCATTAATAAAGCAAAAATCGCCGAAATCATTTCCGTCATCCCCGAAGAATGGCTGACGGAAGAAGATATGGAGCTCACGCCCGATGAAAAGCGGAACGCCTACCAGGAATTCCTGAACGCCAAGCTCGATAAGATTGATGTACTGGCCAAAGAAGCTATAGATGCAAAATAAAGTAACCTTCGAATACGCGGTGATCAGGCTGGTGCCCAAGGTAGAGCGGGAGGAGTTCCTGAATATTGGGGTCATTTTGTTTTCCAAACGGAAGCGTTTTTTGGGCATCAGGTATCAGATCGATGAGGCAAAAGTCAAAGCCTTTTCAAAAGAAGTCGACGTGGATATGATCCACCGCTACCTGAAAGCCTGGGAAGCGGTATGTGCCGGAGGGCGGCAGGGTGGCAAAATTGGCGAATTTGACATGGCCTCCCGGTTCCGGTGGCTGGTGGCTGCCAGAAGCACGATCATTCAGAGCTCCCCAACCCACCCCGGCTTGTGCAACGATCCCGAAGCGGTACTCGAAAGACTGTACCAAAGATATGTGCTGTAGCCCTGCCAGATACTCATTTTTCCATAAACCCCTTCCCGGTACCAACCTACCCCACTCTATTTTGTTAATTTGCCAAAAAATAGGATCAATGAGAAAAGGATTGGTATTTATAGCCATTGCCGCGCTAATTTATGCCTGCGGCGGCAGCAGTGCTCCTGCTGAAAGCAACTCCAGCACCGGTGCAAAAGCCGTAGCAGCTGCAGCCAAACCAGATGGTGAGAAAATCTACAAGCAATACTGCGTCACCTGCCATGGCCTATACGGTGATATGGGTGCAAGCGGTGCCTATAATCTTCAGGAATCCGAGCTCACGCTGGAAGAACGCATCAACGTCATTACCAACGGCCGCAAAGCCATGACCGCCTTCGAAGCACTGCTGGACGAGAAAGAAATCAAGGCAGTCGCCAAATACACCATGAAGCTTGGGCAATAAGCACACCATACTCGGCATAATGTCCGGTAGTTCCCTCGATGGGCTGGATATGGCGCTTTGCACCTTTGAGTTCAATGGTCAGTCACTTGAGCATTGGGAAGCCCTCGCATGTGAAGCCCGCCCCTTTCCGGAAGACTGGGTTCGACGGCTACGCGCACTCCCCGCTGGCACTGCCCGGGAGCTGGCGGTAGCTCACGCCCAGTTCGGGCAGCTCCTGGGGGAGCAGGCGAAGGCTTTTCTGGAGGCACAGGCTGTAGAAGCTGATGCCATCGCTTCCCACGGGCACACGATTTTCCACTTCCCGGAATCCGGCGTTTCCACACAAATTGGAGACGGTGCAGCGATTGCAGCGATTACCGGGCGCCCCGCTATCGATAACTTCCGCATGCAGGACGTTGCGCTTGGCGGTCAGGGTGCCCCCATAGCTCCTGTTGCGGATCAATACCTGTTTCCCGGGCAGACCTTTATGCTGAACCTGGGCGGCATTGCCAATATCAGTGCCCGAACGGAGAAAGGTTATGTGGCCTTTGATTGCAGCGGGGCGAATCAGGTACTCAATGCCCTGGCACAGGAAGCCGGGCAACCTTACGACAAAGGAGGTTCCATAGCCCGAACAGGGAAACTGCTGCCTGACTTGCTGGACCAAGCGATGGCTCTACCTTATCATCAGGCGGACTTCCCAAAATCGCTGGGCAACGACTGGGTACAGGAACAACTGCTCCCCCTCTACATGGATTACCCGGCTTCCGTGGCAGACCGGCTGCACACGGCTTGCTGGCAAATTGCACAAAGTGTTGACAATAGCATCAGCGCTATAGCGAAAAAAGCCAAACTGCAACCTGAGCCTTATACCATACTGCTTACCGGCGGGGGGGCTTTCAATACATTCCTGGTGGAGTGCATCCGCGAGAAGTGCGAAAAAAACCGTTCCTTAGCTGTAGAGGTGCCTTCACCCCTAATCATCGAATACAAAGAAGCCATTTTGATGGCCCTCATGGGTGCGCTGCGCCTGGAAAACCTGCCCAATACCCTGCCCACAGCTACTGGCAGCACTGCACCAAGCTGCGGTGGCGGGCTGCATATACCGCCTAAAACGCATAACCGCTAAATGGATAAAAACAGCTCCATACTCATCACCGGTGCTACCGGGTTTATCGGTTCTCATCTGCTGCAACAGCTCCTGATGGATGGCTTTGACCGTATCCGGGCCTTCCGCCGGCCGGGCAGCCCGATGGACCTGGTGGCCGACCTGGCTGAGAAAGTAGAATGGGTTGATGGCAATATCCTGGATATTTTCGCGCTGGAACGAGCGATGGAGGGCTGTGATTATATTTTTCATTGTGCGGCCGTCGTCTCCTTTGATCCGGCTGATGCCCAAAACCTGCGCACGGTTAACATTACCGGCACGGCTAACGTGGTGAATACCGCACTTAAGCTGGGGATAAAGAAATTGCTGTACGTGAGTTCTATTGCGGCGCTGGGCCGGACCAAGCAGGGCATCACCATCACTGAAACTGCAAAGTGGGAGCGCAGCCCCTTCAACACCCGATATGCGGTCAGCAAATATCAGGGCGAGATGGAGGTGTGGCGCGGCTTTGCCGAAGGGCTGGATATTGCGGTGGTCAATCCTTCCATCGTGCTCGGAAGTGGTTTTTGGGAAAGCGGCCCGGCACATTTCTTCTCTATGGTCGACGAAGGCTTCCCTTTTTATCCTGTTGGCACGACTGGCCTGGTGGACGTACGCGATGTCGCCTGGTATATGGTCCGGCTGATGGAAAGCGATATCAAAAACGAGCGCTTCATCCTCAATGCGGAACACTACCCCTACCGACAACTACTAACGGAGGTAGCGGAAGCATTAGGCGTAAAGCCACCTAAGTATAAGGTCGGAAAAATCCTGCGCGGTTTATCCTGGCGCCTGGCCTGGCTGCAAGCTAAACTGACCGGCAAGCGCCCCTTCCTTACCCGGGAAACTGCCCGGAATTCGAGCTGGGTGTTCTACTACGACAATCAGAAATCGCTGCAGCACTTCGATTTTACGTACACGCCCATCGCTCAGACCATCCGGGAGACGGCCGAAGCTTACCGGCAGTCAAAAGGCCAGCAAGCGGTGCGCCTTAGCCCCAACCGCCCTTCCATTTCTGAGCAATCCGCCTAGCGGTTTCCAGCATATCGTCTTCCCAGTTTTCGACGTTCCAGGCCGTCTCTGCCAGAGGCGAAGCGGACAATTGTGTGCGGGCATCCCTCAGGCTTGCTGCATTTTCCAATATTTCTGACAAGGCCTGCTGCTGTTGGTGCAAGGCTTCATCAGACCGGGGCGTAGCCGACGGGGTGAAAGCTGGTGGTTGGAAATCGCTGGTCGGGGCGAACGTTTTCCCTGAATGGTTTTGGCGTTTCAGTATGCCGTGCATGGTGCGAAAGTCAGCTTGAAAAGCCCGCTGCTGTTCCGGTGTTTCAAGCGCCCCTCCGAGTTGTTCCAGAACGACGTATTTCAAATTCTGGCACTTCGGGAGGGCTTTTTCTAACAAGTCAAATACCGCCTGAGGCACCATTCCATCGTGGGTATCCCGCCGGATTTGGCCATTGCGCTGCCCTGCTGCCGGTTCCCAGCTGCCACCGGAAACATGTATTTCACGCACCCGGTGCAGGGGCATCAGCCGGAGCAGTTCCTCCGCCGATTGACGGAAGTTGTGGAGCTGGCAGTACAGATTATGGAGGTCCAAAATGATAAATCCATTGATTGGTTCCAGCAATTGCTCCAGAAAGTCACCGTGGCGCTTCACCTCATCGAGTGTATAGGCGAAAGCCAGGTTTTCCAAGCCCACCGGACAGCCAGCTGCTGCGCTGATGCGTTGGAGACGGTCCCGGCCAAGTTGCAGGGTTTGGGGCGTAAAAGGTATACCCAGCGGTGCCCCCTTGTGAAAATCAGCACCAGTCATGAAGCCAAAATGCTCCGTCACATGGTCAAAACGATACACTTCAGAAAGCGCTTTCAGCCGGTCGAGCCATTGCTGCTGCTCCGTACTCCACCTACCGGAAAAGAGCGAGAAAAAGACCCCATGGCCCACAAGCCGCCCCTCCTCACTGTAGGCCTGGATGAGGGCGGTGAACCAGTCCGGGATTTCCGGAAACTGGAAAAGGGCATCGAAGGACCACTCCAATGCCTCCACCTGCCCTGCTGCGAGCAAAGGGTGAGCCGCCCGCAGCAAGTTGGTGTCCAAGTTACAGGCGAGAGTAGCGTGTGGGCGCTGTAAACCGGAATGTTCCATACTTAGCCCATTCCGCAAGCCGGGCAATTGTACCAGGGCTTGTCGCCATCATCAGTTGGGCAGCGGTCATCTTCGGCTGCCTTTTCGGTGTCGGGCTTGACCTCATCGGAATTATCAAGCAGGGTGCAGGATGTGGCGCTGCCGCCCAGAGCAACCCCCAGCGCGATGGCTTGAAGCAATGATTTGGATACTTTCATGGTCAAAAGGTTTTAAAAATTAAGTCAGGTGATTTCAGGGGAACGACCTGCTGTGGCAGGCTTCCGGGGATACAGATGTAGGGGAAGGGCAAAAGGGTTGGGAGTGCGCACCGTTTTTTTTTCAAATTATTCAATTTGTGCTGGTTCGATTCAACCCGCCCCCTAATGATCTGTATCCCACTTCACGGTACTCCGCCACTAACCGGAAACCGGTCCAGGCATTTGGTTTATCAGCCCGGAACAAAACATACTGAGCAACGTCAGCAGGCTTATGAAACCAACTTCCTCCCAGGGTAACGCCCGGAGTGGCTGACCATTCTGCTATGTTGCCGCTTAGGTGCCGGATATACTTGAGGCTATCCGGCAAAATCCCCGAGCCGGCGCTCGCCACAGGAAGCCTTATAACGCTCTCCTGTGTACAGGGATTTTGCCCGGCGTTAACGGGCTCTTCACAATCCAGCTGGCATTCTTTCTGATAACGCCTCAGGACTTCTTCGTTGTAAGCTTTGGCTTTTTTCCAGTCTTCTTCAGAAGGGAGCCGGTAGTGAATGTAGCGGGCGAGCGCGGGGTGGGGCGCACACCGACGGTATTTTCCGGATAAATAGCGCTCTATCGTAAAATGATTGCGAGGCCCCGGATCCGGATGAAAAGGAATTGCCTCAAAGTGGCGTAAAATCAGTTCCAGTATTCGGTCCGCCCGCCATTTTGCGTAAGCTACAGCCTGGGCACGGCTCACCCCAACTATTGGGAAATCAGCATATGGGCCTGAGGTAAAATACTCCTTCTCCAAACGCTCTAAACATCGATAGGGCACTCCCCATACGGAAGTCAGGGGTAACGCTGCTTTAAATTCAGCAGACTTAGTACCATATACATCGCGTATCCAATGCAGGTACTCCCACCAGTCCCGAACGGTTATTTCCTGTCTGTCATAGAATAAGCCCGGAGCGATCTCTACGCCACCGGGAGGGAGAATAAACGTTTCAAATTCTTCTGCCGACCACTCCAGGGAGACCTTTCGCGTACAGGTCGTTAAGCAGATCGCCGACAGAAGGCTCAGACTGAACAGAAAGCGCTTTTTCATAGTAGCAATGTTTGGATTAAATATAAAAAACATCTGTTAATGTAGCTGAATCCATCTATCCGTTTTAACGGAATTTCCGCCTACAGAATACAATGGGCTGCAGCAACTGAATTGCCACAAATCGGTTACTCCGTGTTCACCCCACCACAATGTAGTCATGGGATGGGAGCAAGAACCATAAAAACTGATAGTACGAATTCCATCCTTATATCGCCAAAAGCCCCCCATTCTTCGAGTTTTCAAACCCAAAGCCCACTATGGCATGTTTACTACGGTAATAAGCATTGCATACTATGGAAGAAATCGACTTACCGGTAGAACCCCCAAAGACTCAACCACACGCCCGGCAGGCTGTCGTAGATGAAGAATGGAATGTGCTGAAGGAACTTGACATCGAAGAGATGCCTTTCCGGTTCAAGCTCAGTCTGGCCCCTTTGCTGGAGATGATCAAAGAGAAGGCAGAAAGCGACAACCCGGTAGAGTCGGGTGTGGGGCAGTTCGTGATGGACCGCCTGAAGGATGCGCCGGAGTTATGGCAGCCCATTGAAGACCGCAGGCAGCTGGAGCAACATAAAGACCTTATCGACCTGCTCATGCTGATGGTCGTCCCTCCTGCCCTGCGCCGAAATGAGCTGATTAAGGTGTCAGCGCCGTTCGAAATGGCACCGATTTACATGACACCTGCCCTGGAGGAGCACATCCGGGCTAAGAATTTCAAATACGTCATCAATCATAAGCCCGGCTTCACTTTCTGCTCTATGGTGATCAGCGCCTGCAGTTTCATTCTGAATACCTACTACGGTACCGATCTTAAAATCGGATCGCCCCTGTCCATTTCGATTTCCAACCCGGAAACAGGCATGGAACGGCACTACAAAACCCGCCTCGACACAGACTACATGAGGCTCAAAAAGCTAAAGCCGCTGAAGCCGCTCAGCCAGGAACAAATCAACGAGCTGCTGAGCAATGTCTACGATGTAGACCTCTGGATGCAGTACCTGCCACCGGAGAACTTCGAATTCGAGGGCTTCACAATTGGTACGCTGATCGACATCACGGAGGAGGAGGCCTTGTCCCGACTCAAGTTCTCACTGCTGGAAAGAAACGCTGTGGTACAGGAAGAGAAGGTCAGCCGGCTGGAGGACCTGGTCCGGAACTTTTTCGACATCCCCAGCTTGCAGATGGGCGTTACGGCGATTGACTACCCCAAAGCGTATCAGGTGGCACACCGCTATAAAATCCGCTATGATTTCCTGGCGGATGAACAGGCGGACCTGTTGGCAGAAGACAACGTGGGCTCCATTTATGAGAAAGCCTGCAAATATCAGGAAATCGTGCTGGTTGAAGACCTCGAAAAAATAAAGCATAAGACTCCAATCGAAGAAGGCCTGCTCGAGAAGGGCATCCGCAGTATCATCGTTGCGCCATTACTAAATAAAAAAGAGCGTATTATCGGCCTGCTCGAAATCGGCTCGCCCAAGCCTTACGAACTGCACAGCTTTGTGGAGCTGAAATTCCGGGAACTGGTCAGTTTGTTTAGTATGGCCGTGGAACGCAGCCGGGATGAAATCGACAATCAGATTGAGGCCATCATCCGGGAGCAATACACCGCCATCCACCCAAGTGTGGAGTGGAAGTTTATTGAAACCTCCTACAATCTGCTGGAAAAGCGGGAAGCGGAAGGTAAGAATGCCACCGCACCGCCCATTGCCTTCCGGGATGTGCACCCGCTCTATGCACAGGCGGATATTGTAAGCTCCTCTGACCGGCGGAACCATGCCATACAGGCCGACCTTTCAGAAAACCTGCACCTGCTGCTGGACCTCCTTGATGTAGCAATTGGCATGGGCCGCTACCCTTTGCTCAACCAATACCGGGCGGCTACGGAACGCAACCTCAGAGGCGTACTGGAGGACTTCAATTCTAACGACGAGTCCAGGATCGTTTCCTGGCTAAAGGACGACATCCACCCGGTGCTTGAGGACATCAGAAGCCGGTACCCTGCTCTGCAAGCCAAGGTCCGGCACTATTTCAACTACATTGATGCCGACCTGGGCATTGTGTACCAGGAACGCAGAAAGTACGAGGACAGCGTATCCATGATCAACTCCACTATAGCCCGCTACCTGGAGGATCAACAGGAAGCAGCCCAAAAAATTGTCCCCCACTACTTTGAGCGCTACAAAACGGATGGCGTGGAGTACGACATCTACGCCGGGCAGTCCCTGCTCAAAACCGGTACCTTCAAACCTATGCACCTGCGTAATCTCCGGCTTTGGCAGTTTATTGACATGTGCGAAGTGACCCGCCTGGTGGAGGATTTACAAGCCGACCTGCCTGTCCCCCTCTCCACCGCTCAGTTGATCTTTACCTACTCTAACCCTTTATCAATCCGCTTCCGGATGGACGAAAAGCAGTTTGATGTGGATGGCGCCTACAATGTCCGCTACGAGATACTGAAGAAGCGCATTGACAAAGCGCTGATCGAAGGCACAGACGAGCGGCTGACGCAGGCTGGTAAAGTGGCGATTGTATACCTTCAGGAAAAAGATAAGCAGGAGTACCTTGAGTATGCAGACTACCTTATTTCCGAAGGGTACATTACCGAAGAAATTGAGGACCTCAAAATCGGTAAACTACAGGGTGTACAGGGGCTTCGGGCTCTCCGCTTTACAGTAAAGCACTAATACCAGCAACAGACTTTAACGCCTAACAAGGAACATTTAACCTCTGATTCTTTTTCTATAAAAAAGGTTATCTCCTTTTTACCAGGAACAAGGCAACCCTGATAATAAGTTTGCGGGTTGCTTCGTTTGCTAATTTTGCGGTGACTAATTCCCAAACCAGCCGTCGAAAAGAAAAATCAGACAGGTTTAGTATGATCAAATGTCGTTCTTTGATAGGATTACTCATGTTCACCTTTGCTGCTTTATGGCAAATTGCGTATGGGCAATCCCTGTCTTTCACCGAAAAGGAAGACATTGACCTGACGAAAGATTGTACCGGTTTTTGCCGCCCCGGAGTGGTGAACAAGTCCCGCGGACGTGGCCTGCTCATTGAGCGGACCATGGTAGGTGATCAGAACCTTGCCCCCCGCGCCGGCGGGATAGAAGGCGCCAATGCCAGCGAAATTGACTACATTGAGCAATTCCGTGCCAAGATCAAAATTCCTATTATCAATGCGCCCAGCCTGAAAGTATTAGCGGGCTACGAATACCAACAGGAGTCGGTTCACTTTGACCGGATTGGCTACTTTAATCAGGAGCTTTTCGAATCGCTTAATGGCAAAGCGCTGCGTACCAATAAATATTCTGTCTACATCACCAAGTCTTTCAACGAGCGGGTTTACGGTGGTTTGCGGCTGCGTACCTCTTACCGGGGCGACTATGAGCAAATGATGAATTTCGACCCGCGCTATGCGACCTATAGTGGTCTTGCAGCCGTAGGCTTCAAGGAACGGGACGATTTGGAGTGGGGGCTTGGTTTGATGTTCGGGCGCAATTTTTTCAATACGACCATTCTCCCCTTTGGTGTATTCAACCAAACATTTAACGATAAGTGGGGCATTGAGACGGTATTGCCGGTCCAAATCATGATGCGGTACAATTTCACACCAACGAACCTGCTCCTTTTCGGGGTAGAATACCAAAGCCGCTCTTACGCCCTTGATCTACTACAGCCGGAAACACAAGGTATAACGCCCTACTACTTCCGGCATGCCGAGATCGCTCTGAAAGCCACTTACGACAGGAAACTGTATTCCTGGATTTGGTTTACTGCGGAAACGGGCTACCTCATCCCAAGAAGGGCACGTTTTGATAATACCCTTGATGCCGCTTATGACTTCCGCGCCCGTACTTCGCCTCAACCCTACTTCCGGNTCGGCTTGTTCCTGTCTCCCCCCCGGGANANGATCAAGTAGCTGAAGTNATCCATATCAGCAGCCCGTAGGTAAGAACAGTAGCTATGATNCCAATCATAAAAATAGTGTAGCAGATCCGGAGCAGNCGGTACTTTCGCCCCAGCGACCGCCCGAGGAAGTACAAATCCCGCATGATGGAACTGTCCAGCTTTTTATGATCAGAAACNACCTCCAGCATGCCGGATTCGTAGGCGGGAAAGTCCATTTTGAAAAAGTTACCGAAAAAGAAGAGGTTGGATGTACCGCTGGAGATGGCTTCCCGGCTGGTCTGTCCGCTCATCTTGATGGGCCGGGTAGCTAAGGTTGCAAATACCATAGAGGTCAGGCATGTCACCAACAGTACCAGCATTGGGATCACCAATTGAGGGTGCTCACTGACGTAGGAGCTGGCCAGCGGCATAACGATGGTTACAATTAGTGCGTTCACACTCAACATGATGTTGGCCTTATTGTCCGCCAGCGCACTAAGGTCGAGGTGGTTGCGCAAGCTGGTTTTGAACATCGTCTGCGCACTTTTGCTATCGCTGATGGCTCCGGCCAGTTTGCTTTGCTCCGGCTTGGCTGGTTTGTCATTGCCCAGGGCCGGGCTGCGGTGCTCATCTCTGAGCTTTTTCAATTGCTTCCGGTTGGTGTTCCATTGTTTGTCGTAGGCTTCCACAGCCGCAGCGGTATAAAAGCGGTGGTTTTTGACGAATTTATAGTTGAGTTTGTACCAGGCTTCATCGGTGTACTCCTGGTTCAGAAAAGTCTTCCACTCGTGGCGAAGGGCCTGTAGGTACTCGAAGTAATGCGGGCTGCCGAGGTTGCTCAGGTCAGCATCGCACATGATTTTTTCGAGCTGCGTTTGTGGCACCTTTGGCGGGAACGTTACATCGATCAGGTTCAGCACCTCCGCTTTGCGCTCCTCTTCATACGCCTGACTTGATAAGAACTGATCAGCCAGTTGCCGGCTTACTGCTTCGTGCCCTTCGTAGGTTTCCGTAAAGCCCAGGTCGTGGAAAAGGGCAGCGAGTTCCAGGATTTCCAATTGGTGGCTGGTAAGTCCTGCTGACTTACCCAACTCCAGCACCGCTTTGCATACGCGTTCGGTATGCCCTTGATTATGGTATTGGTGGTCGGTGGTCAGGCCAGCCTGGAAACGCTCCTGAGCATAGGCCCGGGCGGCTTCCAGTACTGACGTTGTCTTGTTGTTGTCCATGCAGCAGGAGTCTCAGGTTGTGAATAAAGCAGGCTCCAGTGAGAGACCTGCTGTGTTTACAATAATACTTGATTTACACTGGTCTTGAAAATCCTTGCCCGGTTTCTTTTTTGATCGGCTGGTAAAAGCCTATCTTCCGGTGTCAGATTCTGATATGAGCCAGTCCTTATTTCTTATCGGCCAATTGATAACGCTGCTGCTTACCGCCGGATTGCTGGGCAGCTTGTATACTGCGCTGCGCATTGGCATGAGCCGGTTGAAGCAGCCGCCTGCTCAGCGCAAAAAAGCGGGCCGGCTGGTCATTTTGTCGCTCAGCATTTGGATACTGATCAGTATTGGGCTGGCCAGTAGCGCCCGGTACGGGACAGCTGAGCCGGTGCTTACCATGCTTAGCCTTTTCCTGCTGCCTTCCGTTTTCTTCCTGCTGCTGCTTGGTTTTCGGTTTTTCCGGCAGGTCCTTCTCATCACGCCCCCGCAGTGGATCGTCAAAGCGCAAGGGATCCGGATAGTCCTCAGTTTGCTGTTGTGGATGGGCTACGCAGGGCGGTATGTGCCGCCTCAGCTGACCTTCCTCTGGTTCAATTACGATATCGTGGTGGGCATTAGCGCGCTTATGGGCAGCTATGTTTTCTTCGCCCGGGGGCAGTTCCGGAGGCCAGAGACTTTACTGTGGAATACCTTTGGGCTCTTTTCGCTGCTTTACCTCGTGGCTATAGCCCTCGTTTCACTCCCGCAAAGCCCGTACCAGCTATTTGCCACTACACCAGACGGCGCTTTTCTGACCCATCCGCTCTTTGTGCCATTGATGAGCTTCATTTTTCCATTCTGTATGGCCATGCATGTCTATAGCATCTGGCAGGCGCTGCGGCGTCCTTCCCGGCGTACTTTTCGCCTTAATAAGTAATTGGGAAAGCTGGGGCAGAGCTCGTTGCAAAGCCTGGGCTTAAGCTCTACTCCAGCAGGATAGAGCTCCTGTCGGGGAGCTTCCTGCTCTCCGATAGGTTTCCCAAAGAAAAGCTGGAGCAGAGCTCCCGGAAATGCCCAGGCTTAAGCTCTACGCCAGCAGGACAAAGCTATCCTGTGCGCTTGCTGCCCAACAAATAATGCCGGGCTGAGCGCGTGGCCGCTTATATATCGCCTGGGCTCTAGCTCATTATGAAAAGTTAACCAGCTAAATGGATTTGGAATACTACCTTTTTTAAACATTGCATCTGTCCTTTTAATATCGTACCTTACCAATCATACTCTAACCACTAAAAAACCGAACCCCATGCTTAAACACACACACACAAATACTGGGCATTTACCATGCTTGCCCTTTGGCTATGCGCTCATGCTGACATTCTATACAGCCAGGAAGAGAACACAGATTATCCAGGACTTATTTACGGGGAAGTATATGAAGATGACCCCTCCACTTATACCATAAGGGTGATCTTCAATTTCATTGATGAAAATGCCGCCAGTCCAAGCCAGGCATGGTGGAATACTTCAGACAATGGCACCTATATTTTAGAAGATGAAACAAAGGCCGGGATGGCAAATTTGAATAATGCGTTTAACGCCCATGGCATTTTCTTTGTCCCTTTCGGACAGGGGTATTGCGATGGGGATGGGTATTATAATTCTTTCATTGGCCCGGATTTCAGCAGCCCCCCGCAACTGCCAGAAAACCTTGGAGCGGTCAGGGCAGAGCTACAGCCATTGGAAGAAATTCAGAAGGCATTGAATGTTTATATCCTCTCAGATGCAGGGCCTATCCTTGGTGTTGCGGGCTCTGCGCCAAGTAATTTCATATACGTTCGAGGGAGCAATGCAGATGAATTTGGGCTGGCAGTCCAGTCACCAATATTGATCCATGAGGCTGGCCATGCTTTCGGGCTTTTGCATACCCATGCCGGTATCGGTAATAATCCTGCTGAATTTAACCCATTCACCATCCCGCCACAGACACCAGAGGGCTGTTTTGGTTCTTTTCATTTGTGCACTGGTGATTTTATTGAGCAGACACCGCTTAACAACCAGGTTGGGTTAGACGCTACGGAAGACTGTGAGAATATAGATGACCCGGCTGATGAAATTCTCATCCGGAATTATATGAGTTATGTGGACAAAAGAAGGTGCCAGAACCAGTTTGTTGAAGAGCAGGTGCGCCGTATGAAGATGTATTTGAGAGAGTGGGGGGACGATTCAGGGAGCAACGCGCTGTACAATATTCAATACCGGACGGTTTATCCAGATGCAGTGCCTGTGGGTGTGTCCGGCGATGTAATTGTGGAAAGCGGCGTGCTGAGCTTGAATGCGCCTTTGGAGATGTTGCCAGAAGCCTCCATTACCGTCAAAGCAGGAGCTACCTTGAGAATACTGACGAAGCTCACGAGCGCCTGCGGAGGCATGTGGGATGGGATTAAAGTAGAAAACGGGGGCCGCGTCTTCCTGCTGGGCAATGAAGGCATTATTGAACACGCCAGGTGCGGCATAGAAGTTCTGGGAGGAGGCAATGTACAGGTTTGGGGCGGAAGCATAATAAATTGCCTGGAAGGGCTCCGGATGCGGCCCGGTGGAAACCCGCTTTCCCCGGACGGGAAAATAGTACTGGCCAAATTTGAGGTAGACGATCTTTACAGGGGAGGCACCGAAGTGCCGGTTTTACTCTCTTTAACGCACACTGACAATATAGAAATCCTGCTATCTGATTTTGTTGACCGAAGATATTGTGAGCCACTTGATTGCCCGACACGCGCTACCGGCATAAGGGCAGAAGATAGTGGGTTCCGAAGCAGCGGGAATCTCTTTGCTCAACTAAGAATAGGTATTGATGCTGGCAACCTCACCCTGGAGCACGGTGCCCCATTCATTGAAGAATGCCATTTCAAGGATAATTTCACAGGAGTACAAATCCGGAACAGCAGTTTCTTCGACATTAGGGATAACCTGTTCGAGCTGACAACAAACCTAGACAACTATAGCCTTTTGCAAGGCGAGCTGGTCAGGGGGGTGTCGGTTTCAGGCTTGAGCGAAGCCCTGTCTGTACGGTATAACCGGTTTGAGCAGAATTTTTCCAGTACTGAAAATCCAGCTTTTACATCTATGGGCACTTATTGTGAAGGCACCGGCGAGGGGCTGGGGAACCAGATTTCATACAATGAGTACGCTGGTATGCTGATCGGCAACGCTGCCAGGAACAATAACGGGAGCATGAATAACGGGCTGGTTTACTTATGTAATGACCACGACCCTGAGGCCCAGCTCTCTCCGGCCCCCTCTTCGCCCTTAGAAGTTGCAGACTACAAAATCGAAGGGACCGTCCGGAACCCACACTATGGGTTTGCTGATGATCAGGCATTTGCCCCTTCGGGCAATATTTTTTCCCAAATTGGGCCGAGCATACTTTATGAAAGCAGTGGAGATAATCTTACATATTACTATGACGGGAATCTCTCTCAGCATTCTCCCCAGTTGTCTGAAGGCATTTTCCCAATCTCGGAAGAGGAGTACGATTTTTCTGATTACTGTGCAACTGAATCTTGTGCCCCGCCCTGTGAACAGCCTCAGGATGATCCCGTTTTTCGGTTTTACAATCAAAAGAGCAAACGGGACAGTCTGAAGGAGGCTCTTAGCAGCTTAAGCGGGACAGCAGCAACAGAAGCACAGCTGAAGCTTCATGCCGCACGCTGGGCGATGGATGAAGCGGCTGGAGCGGCCTTAAAAGGATATGTACAGGACACTATAGCCGTAGCCTTAGATTCCGTTTACCAATGGCTAGCCCGGGCAAATACCTATGGCACAGCTTACTTGCTCGCCCGGGAGCATTTTTTGAAAGGCGATTTGGCGGCATTCGAAAAGATTTGGGCCGCTATTCCTGAGCAGTTCCTGCTGAATGAGGTACAAATCGATGAATATGAGGGTTTAAGCCAGGTGTTCAACACGTTGAAAGGGCCCATAATGGAGGGGGGCAACCTGGATAAATTGCCCAATACTGCCATCGTATCCTTGCAGCTCCTGACCCCGCATTGCAATGAAGCTGGCTTGCTGGCGGCACATCTCTTGCACCGCAACGGCGTTGAAGCGGCCGTCAACTGCGCAGGCAACGCTGCGCCCAGCCTATCATCAAAATCAGGGAGCCCACAATCTGCCTCAGAGAGCATGGGTAAATTTAAAAGGAGCCATACGCAGCCGCTGCGCATCTACCCCAACCCTTCCGATGGCACCATAAATGTCCATCTGCCCCAAGGGGTTCCGGGCGGGCAGCTAAAAGTGTTTTCTTTGCAGGGGCAACAGCTACACACCCAAAACCTGGCAGGCGAAATATCCAGGATAAAGCTTTCGCTACCGGCAGGAATATACCTTGTGGCCGTAGCGCCAGCCTCCGGTGCAGCCCCACTGCGCCAAAAAGTAGTATTGCGTTAACACTAAAGAAACAGCCATGATAAAGTCATATAACATTTGGCTCTTTGGAGTCCTTTTTCTTTTTTCCTACACTTTTTCTATTGCCCAACCGGTCAACCGCGCAGATGATTTTGGGTATGATTACAATGATTACGTCGATGCGGTTGTTGGGCACAATGGGGCGATGATCGGTTTTGGCAGGGCCATGCAGGAAATCGATGGGGTTGACAGAATAGGCGTCTTACTGACCCGGTATGGCCCATCCAATGAAGTGCAGCTTCAAAACTTCATTACGGATACAGCGACGACCTCTGCCATCATAAATAACTTTGCAGTAGACTATCTCTACGGTGGCTTGATCCCGACCGGAGATGACGGGTATTTGTTTAATGCGGTGACTAGCAGGAATAATTCAATCATCGTCAAACTCAACCGCTATCTGCAGGAGGAGTTCCGCTACGAATACCAGGACAGCAATGCGATCAGCAATTTTACAGTGGTAGAGCCCATCGAACTGGAGGGCGGGTACCTGTTGTACGGTACGGCTAAGGCGCTTGATGGTTCCGGCGCCCCCTATGCCCGCCGGATTAATAAAGTTGGGGAGACCCAATGGGTGCAGTATTACGGGGAAGAAAGTGCCACGGAAATCGTTCAGGACGGCACGATGCAGGGGGACTCCATCTTAGTGATTAGTTGCACAAAGTCTGAGCAATTTTATAACATAATATACAAGATAAATGTAACCGATGGTACGCTACAATCCGAATGGGCCTCGGAGGTATATCCTGAAACGGGGCTGATCCGGCAGATTGTTGCCCTGGAGGATGGGAGCCTGATCACTTTCGGGGAGGTATTTGAAGAGTATTACCCCGATGGCTGGTTATTCTCCATGGTACAATCAGTTATCGCCAGGCTTTCTCCTGTCAATAGTGTACAATGGGCTAATCCTGCAGGACCGCCCCATTTGTTTGGTAATGGACAGGAAGGCTCCCGGGAGCTAAAACTGGTTTCGGACGGCAACATTGTGAGTGCCGGAGAGCACAGTACCTGGGCGGGCGGGTCGAAAAAGCTGGCCGGGTGGCTGTTTAAGTTTACGCCGGAAGGGGATACCCTGTGGTCCCGTTACTATCTGCCCCCCTTCGACTTGTCAGGCGAAAATGTTTCCGGGCAATTTGGCCGCTTTGGAGAGCTGCCCACTGGCGATCTGATAGTTGGGGGAAAGTCGCGCGGAGACGGGCGCAGAAATTGCTGGCTGGTCCGCACCGATGCGGAAGGGTGCCCAAGCCTGGACTCCTGCGCTTATGTGGTTACTTCTGAGGAGTGGGCCCCATCTCCTGCTGAGCCAGAGGTCACCGTCTTCCCCAATCCCGCCTCCCGCCACCTTACGGTCGCCTGGCCGGGAGCTGTGCCCACGGGCACCGGACATTTCACGCTCTACAATTTGCAGGGGCAGCCGGTGTGGTCAGTAATAAAACCATCTGCACCTGAAGTACCGCTACAGTTGCCGGAGTTGCCGCCGGGCATGTATGCCCTGCGCGTGGAAGCGGAAGGGCAGGTTTGGGTGGAAAGGGTGGTGATTCAGTAACCGCCTTGTGCGCAGCGGAAAGAGGGTTTTGTGGCGTTTTCCCGCCGTTGCCTATGGCTTTGGCGGGCTGTGGGTTTTATGGTTGCCGGGCGATGACCAGGGTTTAGACTCCGGTCAAGGTTGAGGGCTTGGCGATGGCTTCAGGGCGGGAATAGCGGGCTATTCCTTTCTTTAATCAGGCCCATTGGCTGGACTTCAACCTCGGCTTAGCCTTTGCGCATTGCCGGCCTCAACTTGACCTGCAAGAGCGTAGGCGGAAAGAGTTGGCAAAGGGGCTGAAGGTTTTGTGGCATTATGCTTTTCACGACTTCGCGTCTCTACTTGCTTCGTCGGTCCTTGAAGGGCTCACCGGGTGCACTAAGCCCATGCCTGAGCCAAGGCATTCACCCGGTGCGCTATTGATCTGCAAGGAAGGGTACGCCCGGCGAAAGACCCGACTACGTCGGACGGAGCGTGCGCCGGGCGAAGCTGGGGCAGAGCGCCTGGAAAGACCAAAGCTTAAGCTCCGCACCAGCGGGCCAAAGCTTTCCTGTGCGCTTACTGCCCAACAAATAATGCCGGGCTGAGCGCGTGGCTCAACCCGGCATTACCTTCACCAAGAAAACTAACGTTTACCGTTTGGCGAGTGCACCCTCAGCTACAAAGTTGACCCGCAGGTTGTATTCCTGCGCTTTGTCCAGGCCGAGGCCTTCTACTTTGCGGTGGTTGATACTCTCCTTTACCTGTTCACAGATTTCGTCGGTCACGCCGAGTACATTGAGGACAATGATCTCGTTGTTTTCGTTCACCTTGAAATTAATGAATACAAAGGTTTCCTTCATGCCCAGCTGATCCAGGTTTGGCGCTTCGATCATTTTGGAAATCTCGTGGCGCAGGTCCTTGGCAGCAGTGGCGCTGTCGGGTGCAGAAGCAAAGGAAGCCGTGACGAATGCAGTAAGCAAAAGGGCGGAAAAAACAATGCGAAAGGTTTTCATAACAAAACTGATTTTAGGTATAACAATCGGGATAAAAATCTAACAATCAGACAACAAGGCATAACCTGACCGCTGGGCAAATGGCCCGGGTCAGCGGGTGCTTATCAACTAAATCGTTTATTGACGTCTTCGTTATCAAAGACGGTTATATAACGAGGAAGTTGCACGAAATGATCTTTGAAAATGGGTACCTTCTATAAACGGGCGGTAATATTCGATCAATGCAACCCTTTTTCTATACCAGCGAATATTATTTGGCTACAATCAATTAACCTCGAAAAAACTAACTGTAAATCAAGTACTTATATACAAAATCAATAACTGTAGTTTAAAACCGATAGAAAGCGGCAAGACTGATATAGTAGTTTCGCAGCTGCGTTAGCCCTCGTTCCTGTTCAATTTGTAATACGGCCTGTTCGCTAAGGTCGTCTGTATTGTAAACGCGGGTAAGCGCAAAGCTGTAACGAATACGTGCGCCGATATGCTCGGTAAAATGATGTCCCAGCCCAAGCAGCAGGCTAAGCTCGTTTTTGTTAAAATCATCCTCCAGGCCGCTGATGACCAAGCCGTCCAATACCATATCCGGTTCTTTAACCCGGGCATCAATAAGCCGGGCAAAGGCGCCACCGAATTCAAAAAAAACACCGGGCGCGCCACCCATACGATTGTAGCGATAGAAAAAGGGGATTTCCATATAATTCAAGTCCACCAACCGGTCTTTTCTATTTATCGTACGGCGGGGGGCTGATTCCGTTCGGGTACCTTTGCTATGATAGAGCAGCTCAATACCTATTTCTGAGTAATTGTTGATGATAGCGGTGCCACCGATGCCAAACTGCGGATTGAACTTGTCGAAGCCATTGTAATTATCGCCATCCATCTGAGAAAGGTTGAAACCAGTAATCAGGGAGGCCCGGAAGCGCTGCTTAATGCGTTTGCCCCGGCGCTGCGCATCGGCATCCTGCGGCAGCACAAAGAGGAAAAGGCAAAACAACGGAATCAACTTCAAGGAAGTAGTCATGGCATGGCGGTATCTGAAGGTTCAATGCTCCAAGGTGGTAAAAGCTTCTACTTTCCTGTGCCGACAGACCACGCACCAGGGAAGGCTTAAGCGTGGAAATACGATCAAATCATCCGGTCTGGTCGCACAAGCTTTCACGCACCGGGCGGTACATAAAGGCAACCTTAAAAACCCGTTTTTGTTGCAGCGCCTCAACGGCTGCTCAGCAAGTAAGGGTAATCGTTATTCGTAATCAGTAACAACTGCCGCCCGCTTACCGGGAGAAGTGCCCGCGCCTGAACCCCTCTCGGCAGATCCAGTGATTGTACCGTTTTAAAGGCGGAAGCTGCTGCATCGTAATCTCCGAGCACTCCTCCCCGTGCGGATTGACTATTGCCATGTACAGCCATCAGCTCAGCATTGCTGCTGATGTAGTACAACTGCCGGGCCTCTTCTTCCCACCACAGATCCTGTATGGTGCCCCACTGCGCCTGTGCAGGCAAGGGGTGCGCCTCGTAGCCTCCATCAGCTGTGGAGAGGAATAGCATGGACTGCAGGGTTTCCGCCTGCTTTTCTTCTACCAGAAAGTCCTGCCCTTCCGGGAAAAGGGCTTCAAAGCTGGCCACCTCAGCATACTTCGAATAGGATACGAAATCCTTTTTCAGCCCGGGTAGCTGCGACAGCAATTTATCTTTGGAACCGAGCGGGACGTAGCGGTCGTAGTATTGGAAAAAGACCAGAGGATCAACAAAGCCATTCTCATCAAAATCGCCAAGGTAGAGCTTAACGGGAGCCTCGGAGCTCGCTTGCATCAGGCTATTGGTGCCCAGGTTGCCAGCAAAAATATCGAGTTGCCCGTCCTGATTGACATCTGCCACGGCCAGCTTCGTCCAGAATCCGGTCAGCGCAGGGCCGTTGGCTTCTTCCGGCAGGTACTCCAGCGCGCCTTCACCATCGTTCTCCAGTATCGTCACCGGCATCCAATCGCCACAGATGATGAGGTCCAGGTCATCGTCCTGATCAAAGTCGGCCCATTTGGCATCGGTGACCATGCCGAACCGTTGCTTGTAGGCGATATCTACACCCCTACCCTGCTTATTGGTCAGGATAAAGCTATAGGGAGATAGCCCATAGGACCCCGGGATCGAGCGGGCGCCTACGAAGATGTCTTCGTACCCATCTTTATTGAAGTCTGCAACCGCCACCACGCTGCCGTTGGTGTGGGGCAGGGAAAGCTGCACGCGGCGGAAGTCCATATTACCGTTGTTGAGGTACAACCGGTCTTCCAGCGCCTTCTCCAGCTCTTTGGCCGCTCCTCCCCCACTCACGGCATACAGGTCCAGGTCACCATCGGCATCGAAATCAATGACAGCGAAACTAGCATCTTCGTAACCGGCATCACGGGTGAATGCATCGACCTCCAGATTCTGAAACGACCCGTCCGCCTGACCCTGTAGCAAGCGCATGGGATAGCCATGTGCTCCACCAATGAGCAGGTCCTTAATGCCATCTGCATTCAGGTCTTCGTACAAAACAGCCGGGCCTTCCTGTGAAAGCCGCTCGGGCATGAGCTTTTCCTTTTCGTAATCCTCATAGGGGTTCTCCTCGTGTTGTAGTGGAAACACTTCAAAAGCCTGAGCTTCGACCGGATTACCCGCTGCGGCTATTAGCGCGTCAGCCACCGGTCTTTCCACTTCCAAATGCTGATTAACAGACAGCTCAGACAGGACCTGTGTTCCCTGTCCCGGCCAGATGATCCGCACAGAGTCAATCTGACTGACATCGCCCAATCCAAAGTGCAAACGGTGGGAAACAGAGGACTGATAGCCTTTGACCACCTGTAGCTCCTGATAGAGGGTGCGCCCACCGGCGTAAACATAGACTTTGGTGCCCAGTGCAGTTGTTCCGGCACTGTTGTTTAAGTGCAGGCTGAGGTAATTGCCACCCGCTGCACGGTCTTTCCAGGTCAGTATTTGTGCAGGCTCATTGATGTTGTTTACAACGGCTTCCAAATAGCCATCTTTGTCCAAATCGGCATAAGCTACGCCATTGGAGAAGGTTGACGTACCCACCTTGGAGCTTTCCAGGTTCGTGAATTCCAGTTCGGACTGTTGCAAGAAGAGAATATTGTGCAATTTTTCGGAAGGTAGCTTTTCAATCAGCTTACGGGTGCGCTCCGGGTCGTCCTCGTCCAGCTTTGCGATGGCTTCACTGTTGAGGTAGTTGATGTAATCCAGGTCGTTCGGGCGCTTCACGATACCGTTGGTGATGAAGATATCCTTCCAGCCGTTATTATCGAAGTCCTGCAGTAGCACGCCCCAGCTCCAGTCGGTGGCGAAGGTGCGGGTTTGCAGAGCCAGGTCTGTAAAATAAGCCTTGCCGGAATTGAGCTGCAGATGATTGCGGGCGTATTGCTCCTCATACCCCAGGTCTGCCTTTATCCGTTTGAGCTGATCGGTGTCTTCACCTCCGGATTTGAGGTAAATTTCCTCGTCAAAGGGCAACATATCCGTGCTGAAGATATCCGGCAACTGATCGTTGTTGAGGTCTGCGATATCGACGCCCATACTGAACTGCGTGGTATGGTCGGTCCAGTCTTTGATCACCTCCCGGAAAGTTTTATCGCCGTTGTTGAGGTAAATGTAGTCGTTTTCGTGAAAGTCGTTGCCAATGTAGATATCGGTGTAGCCATCGCCATTGAGGTCAGCCGCCGCAATGGCCAGGCCATAGCCGAGAGGGCTGCTGTAGATACCGGTTGATGCCGTCACATCGACAAACTGCCCTTCTGCCTCATTGACGCGGTTTTCTAAGAACCGGTCACCAGCAAGTGGGTCCGTTTCTTTCCGTTTTTTGATTGAGCCATAACTGCGTACCGAATGGACATTATGATTGAGGAGGTATAGATCAAGGTCGCCGTCCAAGTCGTAGTCCAGGAAGCAAGCCTGTGTGGAGAAGGCTTGAATATTCAACCCCAGGTCTTTGGAGCTTTCCTTAAAGGTGCCGTCCTGCTGATTCAGGTACAGGAGGTTGTGTGCAGCCGGCATGACGCCCACACCCACTTTGCAGACGTGGATATCCAGGTAACCATCGTTGTTGACATCCACCATCACCACCCCGGTCGACCAGGCATCATCGGCCAAAATGCCCGCCTGCGCTGTGATGTCTTCAAACTGAAGGTTGCCCTTGTTCAGGTAGAGCTTGTCGGGTTGCTCATTGGCGGTAAAGAAGAGGTCTTCCAGCCCATCGTTGTTGATGTCTCCTACCGCAACGCCGCCACCGTTATAGTAATACAGGTACTCGATGATATTGCGGTCCAGGTTATCAGACAACTGATTGACAAAGCTAATGCCTGTTTCCTCAGGCCCGAGCGTCCGCATAGTACCCGGGGCCGTCTCACCTGAAGACGAGGGGTCTCCCCCGCAGGCACTTAACGACCATAACAGCAATACAGTAAGCCCCTGAAAAAACCCAACTTTATTCATAGTTAATCTGATATGTCTTGATCTCATCATCATTCCGAAAAATATAAACCAACTCATTGATGAGCTGAATGTCACGAATTTCGCCTTTAACGCTAAATCCAAGTTCGACAGCGCGGTCGGCAAACTGCCCATTTCCATCATTGATCAGGCAATTCCCATAAGAAGCATCGTAGATGCCTATTTCAGGCTGTACTTTATACAGGTTGCCACCGAGCAGTAAATCCGGCTTGCCATCTTTATTTACATCTGCCGCTTCAATGGCGTAGACCGGGCTGAACTGCACCGTTACCGGAAGGACCTGCTTTTCGAATTGTCCCCCGCCGAGGTTGCGCAGTACTACAGACCGCAGTTCATTGGCTTCCAGCACCGCTGTATTTTCCAGTTGTTGCTCACTAAAAATCCGGGTGATATCCGCCTCCTTGAAAGACTGGAAATCCGGGTATTGCTTTTTGAGGTACGGCATCTGCTTGGTAAGGTTATGCCGCAGGGCGTAGGGATAGTCTTTCCCGTTGTCTGCGTTGAAGGTCAAAATGCTTTCCGGGAAGTTGTTGTTATCAAAATCGTTATAGTACAGGCGCAGCGGATGTTCGGCTGTGCCGCGGATACGGCTGTTGGTGCCCAGGTTGCCAAGTACCAGGTCTTCATTGCCATCGCCCTCCAAGTCTGCGACCTCCAGTGCCGTCCAAAGCCCGGCATTAGGAAAGGGCAGCGGCTGCCTGCGCAGGCTTGAGCCTTCGCTGATCAAAATGTGTACTTCCATGAATTCTCCGGCCACCACCAGATCGGGGCGTTCATCCTTATTCAGATCGCACCAACTAGCGCTAGTGATCATACCTATATTGGACAGTTCGGGGTAATATTGTTCGGTCACGTCGCGGAAGTTGCCTGCTCCATCGTTTTCCAGGATGAAGCCCGAGCACTTGGCACCGTACTTGCCGACTTTGATCCGCTCTCCGACAAAGAGGTCGAGGTCGCCGTCGCCGTCGATGTCCCGGGAGTCCACTGCGAGGGTGCTCATTTTTTGGTCATTGGGGAAGACCTGTCGGTGCTCCGTAAACTGCCCGGTTCCGTCATTGAACCAAATCTCATCGTGCAACAGGTTGGAGTATTCCGTGATTTCCACGCCTCCGCTTGCAAGGTAGAGGTCGAGGTGGCCGTCGCCATCTGCATCAAAGAGGTGGGCGGTGAGGTGTTCTGCCCCGGCGTCAATTTGCTCCAGCACGGTTTTGGAAAAGCTGCCGTCTGCCTGCCCGAAATAGGCTACACAGGGCGCACCCTTGGGGCCAGGTATGACGATATCCGTATAGCCATCGCCGTTCAGGTCACCCTGCCCTGCCCGGGGCCCTTCGGTACTATGCCCGTGGTAAAGCAGGCGCTCCCGGTTGAAGTCCACATAGTTGTTCTCTTCGTGCTTGTAGTCAATGGGAGAGACTACAGGCTCGAACACCTTGCCGGAGGCGGTATTTTCGGAAGCCATAGAAGCAGTAGCCTGCCCGCTGGAAGAAGCCACCGTCAAAGTCTGATTCGCTTCGACTGTACCAAGTTGCGTCACTTTTCCGTCCGGCCAGGTGATGGTCACCTCAGCCTGCGCTGCCTTGCCGATACCAACCACTACCGCCGGGTCTACGCTCGACTGAAAGCCCCGTGTGGGCTGATTTTCCACCCGCCAGGTCTGATCGCCTGCCCGAATCTCTACTTTGCTGCCAATGGCGAAGGTGTTCTGCCCTTCGCCCCGCAGGTGAAACTTCAGGTAGTTGCCGCCCGCGCCCTGGTTTTCGTAGACAAAACAGGGCATACTCACATTATTGACCACAAGGTCGAGATCGCCATCGTTATCGAGGTCGCCGTAGGCAGAGCCATTGGAAAAGCTGGGCGTTTGCAGCCCACTCGCTTCGTATGCCTCAAAGGAAAGCCCGCCCAGGTTTTTGAAGGCGTGGTTAGGCACCTTATTGGAAGGGATGATGTCGATCAGTTCCTTGTAGTTGACTCCTTTATCGGAAATAATAGACTGTATGACCGATTCATTGGCGATGTACTGCAGGTAATCCTGATCGGTAAGATCTTTGTAAATGCCGTTGGCGATGAAGAGGTCTTCGTACCCATCGTTGTCCATATCGAAGAACAGGGCACCCCAGCTCCAGTCGGAAGCTTCCACGCCCGCCAGGCGGGAGATTTCGCTGAAGGTACTGTTGCCCCGGTTGAGGTGCAGCACATTGCGGGTAAACTGATGGTGGTAGCCGTTGGTGACGTTGTACTGGTACTTGTCCCAACCCTCAAAGGTGGTAACCGATTTGAGGCGGCTGTAGTCAGAAGGCAACATTTCCGTCACGAAAATATCCTGATAGCCGTCATTGTCAATATCAGCCATATCGGCGCCCATGGACGCCCCGCTGATGGAGTTGATTTGATTGACCAGGTCTTCCTTGAATGTGCCGTCCTGCTGATTGATGTAAAGATAGTCCCGCTCGAAGAAGTCGTTCGAGATGAAGAGGTCCTCCCAGTTATCATTATTGACATCTCCCACGGTTACGCCCAGCCCGAAGCCAATCACACTACCGTAAATACCGGCCTCCTCGCTCACATCCACGAACCGGCCTCCTTCGTTGCGCATCAGTTTGTCCCCACCGAGGGCATCGCGGTTCGGGCGTTCGTTTTTGCGCAGGTTGAAGCTGCCAATGGCCTGGAAGGAGTTGTTAAGCAGGTACACATCCAGGTCACCGTCTTTATCATAGTCGAAGAAGCTGGCGTGAGTGGAATAGCCTTTATCATTGAGGTTGTACTGCTCTGCCTGTTCCTCAAAGCGCAGATTACCCTGATTGATGAAGAGTTCGTTTTCCTTATTGTCCCCTTCCACATCACCGGAGTTGCAGACGTAGATGTCAAGCAAGCCATCGCCATTCACATCTACCATGGTGACACCGGTGGACCAGGCCCGCTGCCCGCTTACGCCCGCCTTTTCCGAGATGTCTTCAAACTGCCAGTTGCCTTTATTCAGGAACAGTTTATTGCCGGTTTGATTCGCCGTCAGGTAGACATCTGCCAGCCCATCGTTGTTAATATCCCCGATCGCGACACCACCACCGTTGTAGAAGTTGCGGTACTTGTAGACGTTGAAGTCTTTGGTGTAGGTAAGGTCATTGCTGAAATTGATCCCCACCTCAGCGTTATCCCTCAGCGTAAAAAGCGGAGCGGAGGAAGACTGAGGATCGGAACCGTCTGGCTGACAGCTCAGGAGGAACAAAAGGGGGACGATCCAAAATGCAGTAGGTGCTTTCATTATTTGTCAAGCTTATAGCGTAAGTCTTCGATACGTACTTTTACATCCTTATTATTGACGGGGTACATCAGGATTTGGCGATTGCCATCAATTTTGACCATTGCAGGGGTCTTGAGCCCTTCGACCTCAAGCTCCATAAAATCGTTGCCCGGATACCCCTGCAGGTACTGCTCGCGCAGTTGATTCATCAGGCTGTCCGCATGCCGGTCGCGGTTCCACGGCGCCCAGGTTTGGTAGGCATACTTCATATCCATGCCGCGCATCACATCATCCTCATCAAAGATGCCATAGAACAGCATGTCCTTAGCTCTTGACAAATCACCGGTAATGGTATCCGCATCCAACACGTATTTAGCATACTCATTACCGGTGCCTGCTGTGATGACCTTTTGCTTATTCAGCTCCCAGCAAATGGCATAAAATTCCTTCTTGGTTTGGCCCATCCGCATCCCAAAAATGAGGCTGTCCCGGATTTCCCCGGTACCTAATTCCCGGTCTACATACTGATGGTACTCTGACTTACAGCTCTGAAAAGCAACCACCAGCGCTCCAAAAAGTAAAAGGCGTTGGGCAGTGGAACAACAAAACCCGTTGTGAATTTTCTTTTTCGAGAAGCCCTTAATCCAACTCATACCACTGAATTTTATCATCGTTTAAGCCAATAATAATTTGATTTTCGTTGATGCCTAAAAAACTTCTCACCTGCCCGCTGAGGCTCAGCATCCGACATTCTTCAAACACAATGGCCGCTCCTGCCCTGCGCCCTTTGCAGAGGCAGCCTTTGGAGGCATCCTGACGGCCAAACTGCGGCTTGACCCGGTAGTCGTTACCACCGAGCAGCAAATCCGGAGTGCCGTCCTCATCCATATCTTTGACCATGATGGCATGCACACTACTATACTGCGCTTCGGCTGGTAATGGCTGAAGGCGTAGTTCCCCATTGTCATTCCACAAGACGACACTACGCCTCTCTCTCAGGTGGAGCTGTCTTGCCTCAGCGAGTCTTTCCTCGGAAATCAGGGCTTCCAGCGGAGCTTTCGAGAAGGCTTCGTAGCGGCGGTACTTTTTCTTGAGGACTGGCATTTGCATGTACAGCTCGTCAATGGCCTGAATAGGATAATGCCCGTCCGCCCTTTTGGTGCAGGCAATCTGCTCAGGCGTTCCGTTTTGGTCAAAATCTGCGATAAATACCATGTGCCCGCTCCGGAAAAAGTTGTTGATGCCCATATTGCCCAGGATAAAGTCAGGGTCGCCGTCTTCGTCCAGGTCCGCTAATTCTATGACTTGCCACCAGCCATCCGTACCGGAGATTACCGTTTTTCGGAAAGCGCCATCTTCATTGTACAGAACTGTCAAGGGCATATACGCTCCAGCCAGTAGTATATCCACCCATCCATTGCCATCAATATCGGCGGTAGACAGGGCTGTGATCATGCCTATATCCTGACCGGCTTCTGTGTCCAGTAATTCAAACTGATTATCTCCCAGGTTGCGCCAAATCAGGCAGCTCCCCGGCAGACCGTGCACATTGGTCTTCATGGCCTCCGCCACTACGATATCGGGCAGCCCATCCTGATCAAAATCAGCTACGCCTACGGCCCCGGTGGAGAGCGGGTAGGGAAAGTCAAGTGCGCCTTCTGCCTGCTCGAAGCGCCCCTCGCCATCATTAAGGTAAAGGGCGTCGTGCAATTCCGGGGAATACTCCGAAAAGGCTTTGCCCCCATGCCCTATGTACAGGTCGGGGTCCCCATCCATATCGCTGTCAAAAAAGATGGCATCTGTCACCTCAGACCGGCGGGTATCGCTAAACGAGGCTTGTGCCAAAAAGCCATCCGCTGTCGCCAGGTATAATACCGACTCCTGATTCTTACCGCCCCCGGCAAAAAAATCCTGCCGGCCATCACCATTCACATCAGCCTGCGCCAGAACGGGCCCCATGCCTCCAGGCATCGTGAGCAACATACGCTCCCGGCCAAAGAAGTTGATGTTCACCTCTTCGTGTTCAAAAGGGACAGGGGGCTCTATTGATTTCCAAACCGGCTCGGGCGAGGCCCACAGAGCAGGCCGTTGACCGGTCACCTTTGCCGAATCATAACGGATGCCATAAATCTGATCAGCCTCCAGACCCGTGCGGGTGCTTACTTCTCCGTTAGGCCAGATCACATAAAGGCTATCCACTTGTGTACGTGCTCCCAGCCCAAAGAAAACGGGGCCAGCGGAGCTACTCTGAAAGCCTTTGGTTGGAAAATACTCAAACAGGCTGCGCAGGCTATCTGCTACGATCAGCACTTTGGCGCCAATGCCCTGCCGGTTGCCACCGGTGAACTCCAGCCGGAAAGCGATGCTGTGGGCCTGACTGCGCGGGGTATTGTTGCGGTAGATCGTTGCCGGCTGATCGATGTTGTTGACGACCAGATCCAGGTCGCCGTCGTTATCCAGATCGCCGTAGGCGCTGCCGTTACTAAAGGTTGGGGTTTCAAAGCCCCAGTCTATGCTTTGGTAGGAAAACTGCAGGTTGCCTTCATTGCGGAAGAGGGCGTTGCGGACCGGCGAGGAGGGCATAATGTCGATCAGCTTTTTGAGGACCTCTTCGTCTTCGTTGATCATGGCACGCACGTGGGTCTCATTGGCCATGTAGTTGAGGTAGTCTTTATCGAGGAGGTCAGAACGGATGCCATTGCTAACAAAGATGTCCCGCAGCCCATCGGCATCATAATCCTGCATTAGGGCGGACCAGCTCCAGTCGGTGCTTTCCACACCGGCGGCCCGGCCTAATTCGATGAACTCCTGTCCGTTTAGGTTTTTATGCAGGACGTTGCGGGCGAATTGATGATGGTAGCCTTTCTTTACACTAAGCTGGTATTTGTCCCACTCTTCGTAGACGGTCTTGGTCTTCTTGCGGTCGTCATCGCGGGGGAGCATTTCGGTGACGAATATTTCGGAGAGCAGATCGTTGTCCAGGTCGCAGGCATCAGCCCCCATAGACCCCATAGACAAGGACATAAAGCTGGAGTCTGAAGTTTCGGTAAAGGTGCCATCCTGATTATTGAAGTAGAGGTAGTCTTTCTCGAAAAAGTCATTGGACAGGAAAATATCCGGCCAGCCATCCTGATTGAAATCGGCCAGGGTGATACCCAACCCGTAGCCAATTCGGCTGGCATAAATCCCGGCTTCCCGGGTCACATCGACAAAGGTGCCATTTCGGTTTTCCAGCAATTTGTTGCCTTCCGGGTCGTAAACATCACGCAGCCCTTCCTGCATATCAAAGCCGCCTACGGAGCGCAGGGAGTTGTTGAGCAGGTAACAATCAAGGTCGCCGTCGAGATCAAAATCAAAGAAAGCGGACTGAATAGACAGGCCGGTAAAGTCCAGGCCATACTTTTTGGACTCCTCTGTAAAGGTGAGGTCGCCCTGATTGATGAACAGTTCATTATGGCGCTTTGGGCCGCCTGGTTTTCCGGCTTTGCAGACATAGATATCGAGCCAGCCATCGCCGTTGATATCAACAAAGTTGACGCCGGATGTCCAAACATCAGCACAAGCTATGCCTGCCTGCTCGGTGATGTCTTCAAATTGCAACCCACCTTTATTGAGGTATAATTTGTTGGAGACCAGGTTGCCGGCGAAGTAGAGATCCTGTAAGCCATCATTATTGATATCGCCTACAGCGACGCCGCCGCCATTGTAAAAGTTTCGGTAGGTATAGGGGTTGTAGTCCTCCGTATAATAGAGGTCATTGGAGAATTGAATGCCTGTAGACTCAGGACCGAGAGCAGAAAAGACTGTTGCAGGCTGATCAGAGCAGCCAATGAACAGGGATACAGCAGCGAGCAGAATAGTGATCCCTTTTACACTATACATTTTTCTCAAAGCTATTTTAAGAATCAAGCAGTGCATACACCATGATGGTTAGGGTATCAAAAAGTATCCCGGGCCCTTCATAAAGGAGAGCCCGGGATAGCAAGGTTTATGAAACTTCAGGGATTAGTACCCTGGGTTCTGTGTCAATCCACCACCGGCATTGATTTGCTCCTGTGGGATCGGGAAGATGTTTACAAATGGCTCAGAAGAAGGCTTCTCCCACCATTCATCATTGTACTTGCCGAAGCGGATCAAGTCCGTACGGCGAGCCGTTTCCTGGAACATCTCACGGCCGCGCTCTGCGAGGAACTCCTCTTCAGTCAGGTTGCCATTATATTCAGCAACACCAGCACGGGCACGCAGTACGTTCACGTCTGCTTCAGCCGCAGACCAGTTGCCAGCCTGACGAGCAACCGCTTCTGCGCGGATCAGGTATACTTCACCCAAGCGAACGATAGGGAAATCATTGTCCATATCTGAACGGCCAAACTGCTTGTAGCTAAACTTCGCCGGACGAGCACCTGCTTCGCGCAGTGAGTTTGGAGCCAGCTCGTTGATTTCTGGTGTATAGTTCAGCTGAATATCATCATCGTCAGCAGCGTAGTCCAGCAGAGCAGAGCCACTGAAGTCCAACTGAGGACCAACAATAAAGTTATTCTCCTTACGGGCATCACCATCTTCGTATGAGTTGTAGAACTCCTCGAGCGTAGCATAACCATTCCAGGGCTGTTCCTGGAAGTTCCAGGTAAACTGGCTGGAATAGTGCAGGTTCATCTGGCTAAAGTTCATACC
>PR_CR_10_Liq_3_inCRDRAFT_1000002_pt1 | contig 102245 bp, 130 predicted proteins | sample PRCRCaboRojoPR_2_FD_10240 | JGI IMG/M metagenome (IMG submission 10240)
TTGCATCCAAGGGCACATCCAAACTTTAAGCCCAATCTTACGAACATTGTAAGAAAACATATAGTCTTCAGATAGGTAGCGACGAGTTTCTGGATCAATAATAGTATCAAAGAATGCAGTGATTTCTCGTGTACCGTCAAAGTGTTCAGTACGAGCATGATCTGGCTTATAGCTTAATTCGGGGAATGCTTTAGCATACTTATCAAACACCGAACGCTTGATCATCATAAACCCAGTACCGCCTTCACGGATTTCTACAGGTTCATCAAGCTTAAACGACTTAATGTTTTTTGCAGGATTAAAGACAAAGTCGCCAACAAAATGTTCGAGCTGAAAAGGATTATCTTCACCATAGCCTTGATTAGCTGCAGCCTTTACCTTTTCCCAAGCAATCGTCTTCTTAGGATAAGGACCAGTAATAACGTCATAATCATTTTCCTCATCACAGAGATGAAGAAGCGCAAGGACATCTTTGTAGTTAAAACCAATATCAGAATCGATAAACATCAAGTGTGTAAAACCCGAACGAAGGAATTCATCAACACAATAGTTACGAGCGCGAGTAATTAGACTCTCATTAAAAAGATAATAGAATCGTACTTCAATACCATGCTGAGCACAGACCATCGCAAGATCATTTGTTGCTTTGGTATACATGCCGGCACATTGTCCGCCGTACATTGGTGTAGCAATAAAGAGCTTCTTTTTTCGTAGCTCTTCTACATTTAATTCAATTTTCATTATACATTATTCTCCATATCATGTACATAAAGCTGCAGTATAGCATAATGCAATACTTTCATCAAATCTTTACGTGCTTCTGCTGGACCACCCTTTTTACCATATCTATTTGAATACTTATCGACATTACCCATACAAAAACCAGTCCCATGGCCCCGGTCAATAATCACTTCGGTTGATTGAATTTTACCTGTTGCGTAATGTTGATCGTAAGTTTTATCAATATAGTCTCGAAGTTCATCAATGTAAATATCTTCATTGAATTTATAATCAATATAGTCTTTCATTATCTCTCCACTTGTTTCAAGAAAAAAATCCTTCCAATGTATTACTACGTTCATTATATTCAGCAGTTTGATTACCATTATACTGCATTATAAAGTCAGTGTCAACCATTACTAACTCATTATTCAAATATTTTTTCACCTCTGTGGCCATATCAGTGGCTGTTTGGACTGGAACGTTTTGACAAATATGATTCACTGTTGTAGTGTTTGCTTTTACAAGCTCAAAATCATCAGGCATACCCATAATTGTAAGAGCCTCTCGGAAATCAATATAACGATCTTCTGTAGGATGTGTAAGCATAAAGGGATACCTTCCCACAAATGCACCAATCTTGTCCTTTGGAACAATGGTGTGTCTTCTTGTTATTTCATTTCCTGCTTTAAGTTTTTCATATCGACGTTCACAGCGTTCAACTTCTTCATTATAACCTTTTTCTTTCATCCATTCAGCTACTTCAAGGTAATTACGATGCTGTTCAATATAAGCCAACGCATCAGAATTACGAGCTGAACGAGGTGGTACCATCTCTGAGAATTCCCTATGAGAAATGCCCTCGTGAATATTTTCGAGAATGTACCTATAGTAGGGATCGTCACGAGATGGTACATTTTTATTTATCAACTTTCTCATTGAATTTGAGGAAATATTTGAAATTAATTCCTCAATCGGTATATAAGGTGTTTTGTAATAAGAAAGAAGTGGTGTCTTACTATCTTTCCAAAAGAAGTAAAATGCTCTTTCACGAATTTGTGGATTGCCATGTAATTCACTTTTGGTTCTATACACAGACATCGTATAACCATGTTCAGAACCAATACGCTTCATTTCATTTAGGATTGGTTCTCCCATTTTACCGGCAAGTCCTGGAGCATTCTCACCCCATAACACACGTGGCTTCAATGATTTAAGAACATAAGCTGTAGTCTTGATAAGCCAGTCATTAGTAATGTTGTCAGAACCAGCATCTTTTGATAGACGAGAAAGACCTGCACATGGGCATGTCGAGCAAATAACATCAACATAACCCAAATCCGGAACACCTTTACCTAATTGATAATACGGAACGTCTCCATAATATTCTACAAGATGTTGATCATTGTCTTGAAAATCTGAATAGGACAGCAAATACTCAGGCTTACTACCAAAAGCTTTTTGCTGTCCTAAAACAAGACCACCGATTAAGGGAACGATGGCTGCATGATTCATGTCATAAACCTTAGTGCTGTTTTCATTGCCGAGTTAATAGCCATGTCCATATCCAAATAAGCATAAAGACCACATCTTCCAATGAAAGTAGTATTCTCAGTAGGAATAGAACGATACTTAGCATAAAGATCACGATTTACACCATCTTTATCTTTCACTGGATAATAACGTTCCATATCATTATCGCGGTAATCGCATGGCTCTTCGTATGTAAGAACAGTCATTTTTTCGTTAATGCCATGTCCTGGAATATTTTTCCATTCAGTAACTCTTGTATAAGGACCGGTATGAGTGAAGTTAACAGTAGTAGTTGGTAGTACTTTAGCCATTGGCAGCGTCACATTATGGAATCGAATAGAACGGTATGGCAGTTCACCATACTTTTTACCATGATACACATCAATTGGCATTGAGTTGAATACGTGGTTATAATGGGATTCCATATCCTTTTTGAATTGAACCTCGAGCATCACTTTAATATTCGGATGATCGAGCATATTCTCTACAAGGTGCGTATATCCACCAAATGGCATTGCTTGAAAGTTATCATTCGGAAAATAATACTCGTTGTCATCATCGCGAATAGGAACTCGATTTACAATATCAGGATTGAGTTCGTCAAGACTCATACCCCACATTTTTTTAGTGTATGGCCTAAAGAAAATATCGAGAACATTCTCTTCACCAACGATCTCTTTAGTTTCGCGATTTACAGGCAAAGTGACATAACGGCCATCTTTAAGCTGAGCCTTTACTTTATGCTTATAAGGAAGCCACGCAGTAAAACGAGAAAGAAAGTCAACTACCTCCTGGTTATTTGTATGAAAAAGATGAGGGCCATACTGGTGAATTCGAATACCGTTTTCATCTAGATAGTCATATGCATTACCAGCAACATGATCACGACGATCAATCACATGCACATTTCTTCCATTGTCAGCGAGCATACGAGCAATTGTGGCGCCAGAAAATCCAGCGCCTATTACGAGAATATCATTTTCTGGCATTGAGAATAGCCTCCAATTCTTTTTGTGTCACATTCTTATCAAGAGGATGATTATCATACAAGCAATCATGCTGATCTTTTGCTGTTTGAATGAGTTGTTCAAGTGTCATTTCTTCTACTTGTGCGGCAGTAAGACCAACATATGCATCACCATATACCTTACCTTCAGCGTCATCACAAATAAGAATAGAACCAACATCTGCAACCTGAAGTGGACGAGCTCTCCACCAACCAGAACCAGCGTGGTGGTAGCCAGGCATCAAGCAACCCCATTGCTTTTCATAAACACGACACATGTCATATTCTTTAAGACGCTCGCTTTTGTAGTCATCATTTTTGCCAGCATTCTTTTGGCCGAAGTAATCAATCTCCCATTTCCAATCATCATTCTGATCTTTCAACCAACGACGAGTACGGCGATGGAGAAGTGATGCAAAGTTCCACTTACGCTGTTTTTCTTCAGGAGATACAGTCTCAGTGAAAAGCTTTACAGTACCATCTTCAAAGTTGTTATCAGGTCTACGATTCAAATGATATGGGTTTGGATTAAAGGTAAAGAGTTTATCCTTTTGCCAGCCAAGATCCATAAGATCGAGATCACCACCAGCAAATGCAGAAACAAGAAGACGATTGTTTCGATTTTCTACAATAGTACATCCATCAATATAGTCTTGTGCATGTGCTTTAATAGTCTCTTCGCTTTCAGATCCGCCGTAATGGTCAAAAAGATACTTACGAAAAGGCTTGTTGTCTTCAATAATAGACTCTTTGTACTTAACAATACTATCAATCATGCCTTTGAATTGCCAGTCGTCAAATGCAAGAATACAGTCAGGACGCTGAGCAATAGTCCAAAGACCAGACCAAATACGAGCTGCAAATGATTGAAGGTTATGAATGTATACAATGACTTCATCATAACCAGAAAGGTCTTCGCCAATTGTTACAGGACGTTGATCTACTTCCCAGCCCATATCTTCAAGACATCGAATAAGACCATAATGACTCGGAACAACCTGAAGTTGCTGACGAAGATAAAAGTCGCGTTGTGTTTGTGCTTGGTTAATACCAGTAATTAGAATTCGTTTACTCATTTTTTCTCCATAGAATATGCGCTGCGACACATATCGCCTAACGTATGATTAATACTAACATATTTGCTTAAATTGTCAACTACTAACTTTGCAGGATCGCCTGACCTTCTTTCACCAAAGTTCACATCAAAGTCAATTCCAGTTACTCGCTTCATTGTATTTACAACCTCAAGGTTAGAATATCCTGCACCTGATCCAATGCACTCGTATGGTGTGTTGGACGGAGTATTTATACAACTTAAAAGTGACTCAGCAAGATCAACCACATGGACATAATCACGAATGCAGGTTCCATCAGGAGTATCGTAGTCATCACCGAAGATTGTTATAGAGTCTCTTTGACCAGCAGCAGTGAGAGCAGCAATATGCATTAAATGTGAAGGATCACAAATTTGTCTAAACTCTCCGTTGTTCCCTGCTACGTTAAAGAAACGAAAGATTGTATAGTCATTTGCAATTTGCTTTACTGCTTCTTCGGCAATAATTTTCGACTTGGCATACGGAGAGATTGGATCAAATGCACCACCAGTAGAAGCAAAAACGAAGTGACCATATTTTACATTTTGCAGGAGATTGATTGTTCCTTGTACGTTCGTCTCATAATAGCTATTTGGTTTCTCAACAGATTCAGCAACAGAGATAAGAGCTGCACAATGGATTACCACATCATAATACTGATCTATCCAAAAGATTTCATCTTTTTTACGGATATCAATATTATAGAATTTTGTGATATATTTGTAGATGCTGTTTTTAGAGTGTTCAATATCTAGGCCATGAACATTATGACCAGCTTCATATGCAGCCTTTACAATATGAGAGCCAATATAACCACATGCACCTGTTATGAGGATTTTAGCCATTCTTTACATTCCTTTAATTTGTTCATTTCAAATTCCTTATCATTCAGCTGTCTATTCAGCGGAGATGGGTGTGGCATCATAAAATGCTCGATCCCAGCTGTATTTAGTGTTTTTGAAACGAAGCCACCGAGAGCTATTACTTTGTCATAACCCTCGGTGAAAGAATTTAAAATGTTGTAGTCTATCATATCAGACTTGTATGGACCTGGTGTATGAATAATATTTGTGAATGAAAAGTGTTGAGCATTAAAATAATCTACCCATCGATTTAGACGTTTGATTGTTCCACTTACTCGCTTGGGATTACCCTGAGATGGGTTGATCCCCACAATCAATAAATTCATATTCAACTCCAGCTTCAAGAAACATGGTTTTAGACAATTTAAATGACTCAGCCCACTGTTCAGGATAGTTTTTCTTTGGCATGACTACTCGCCTGATACCAACTTGAATTACACCCTTTGCACATTCAGAGCAACAAGGAAGACCCCAAATATAAAGGGTAGAGCCATCGAGAGAAACACCGTTATATGTAGCATTATATATTGCATTCATTTCGGCGTGAACAATTAATTTATATTTTTTCTCTTTATATTCGTACCTTACTTGCCGATCAATAATACCACGCGGAAATCCATTATAGCCTTGGGAAAGAACTTGACCTTTATTTCCAATTGCCACTGCACCAATCTTCGAAGAAGGATCTTTAGACCAGCTCGATACTTCTCGAGCCAGTCCAAGATAACGAATATCCCATTTATTTGACAAGATGAAAGTGCCTTTCATACACGTGGAGTGATCCTGCACTCCAGTAAATATCACCCTTTTGATATCCAGTCTCATCTGCTACCATACCGAGAACATAATCCTGCCATGCTCGATCGTTTTTGTAACCAAAAATTGCATCATTGCTGCGCATTTGAACGATAGCATTGACTTGCCCATCACGCTGGAGATACTGTACAGTGTTAGTACACATAAAGTCAGATCGACCATTCTTATTATAATCAACCTGCATTTCAGGACGAGTATAGATCATGATAGCACGACGAGTATCTGGATCATTTTTGAGTGCTTCGACGCACTTTGAATATTGATTACCATTTTCAGGTGAAAAAATACACCAACCGTAGTTAGAGTTAATAAAGCCATCTTTATCAGCAACGGTCATCCAAATCTGTGGTGGATTAGTTTCTTGTTTCACACCACCTGGCATATCATATACATTCAAAGAGCAAGACTCATACCATGCGATTTCACGTTCTACATAGTCCCAGTTTACTTTACCAAAGATTGCTGGTTCATCTGCAATGAAGGTACCACCCATAATTTCAAGTGTATTCACACCGGTTTTGTCTGTAACATATTCATTGTTACAAAGCTTGCGAATAAACTCTTTACGAATATCGCTTACTCTCATCATTCTTGGCCATCCATTCTGCCTTCGGCAAACTCACAAAAGAATGCTGCATAGTTGATGAGATCACGAGCAGAGTCTTCAAGAGACTCAAAGTCATTTTCACCGGGTTCAGCAAGCAAAGAGCGCATACGAGTCATCTTTTGATGCATCATAACCCAAATGTCTTGTAGACCATTCGGGTAATACTCTGCTTGTGGGATACGATTATATGCAGCACCTTTACGACGCATCAAATCTGCACAGTCGTAAAGTACTTCAATTGCATAGCGATCTTCTTGTTCAGACATAATTATCCTTTCGTTATTTGGTTAGTGAGACTAATGATTTCATTGGATATTATTTTATCAACATCACAAATTGGAGTGAGATGTCTTAGTTCATAGCTTCTCACTTGTTTATTTTTAAAATTTAAAATGCGATATCGATTATCAATACACATAAAGAGTTGACATACTTTCTCTTTGCGAAAATAATCATATTTTTTATGAGGCACAGCAATGAAGAAAATATAATCAACATTATCAAGCTTAAGCCATTGACTTTCTTCCATCCAAAGGCTTTGTGTTTTAGCTATGAATGTAGTGGTTTTTACCTCATATTTATGAGGACCGATCATACCATCTTTTTCTGAGTCATACTTATATGTACTTCTCACTGCATATGGAAATTTCTCGGCTACTACACATTCACCAAGCTCGCCGATCCGTTCTTTAATATCATCATATGTAAGATTAGAAATCATACGTTGCTCCTATAGATGTAATTTTAATTGTGTTAAGAGACATAATTCCACTCTATATTGTTTTCATTTTTGCAATAATTGCGAATAGTTTGTGTTGTTACATTTAAAGCTTTTGCGGCTTCTTTTGGACTATTATATACTATATCTCTGAATTGTACACAATTAGCTTTGCGGCCACGCTTTGGTGTATGAGGAACAAGTTCAATTTTGCATATACTGTATGCATCTTCCATAACATAATTATCTGCACGCTGGAGCGGAATAAGCTTTTTGTTTTCTTCATTAGTTACATAATGAATTTTACAAGCGTCAAGTAATAATTCTAAAATAGTGTCAAAGGATCGATTTTCAATTACAGCCTCAACAATTTTTTCTGCCATACGCTGTCGAGGATTATAGTGTTCTGGTGTCATATTACTTATACGACCGTTATGCTTTTTAATGGCGGCCTTTGATGCATAACCAGTCCATATGGTCTTTAAATCAAAAATAAGATTGCGCAAAGAGTTAATTGTGATAAGCTTATGACTTTCGTCATGAAGATGTTCTTTTTGATTTATTACCCAGCGTACCACACCTTCATAATCTTTGCGATTAATAGAAGCCATTGTATTTTTCCTTAGCGACGATTGTAAACATAAACGTCAGCAGTAGTAGCATATTTCAAAGGAAGCGACTGATTGTACCGGCGATTACCCATACGGTGGCCACGACCTTGCAACTTAACGTAGTTTGTTTCGCCGTATTTTTCATTGCACATTTTAACATATGTACGAAGTACGCGAACTGCAGTAGCGCCTTCACCAATAGGATGGCCGTCTTTCATGTCAACAGTGAAGTAATAAGCGTCAGTGCGTTGTGTCATGATGTAGTCTCCGTTGTTACATTCTTATTATAGACAAAGGGGAAGACAATGTCAACCCCTTTATTCAACTAATGCCAACATTTCATTAATTGCTTCCTGAATAGGAAAAAGATTTTTATCTGAATAGCTAAGACCAAAGTGAAAGCAAAAATAGTCTGCACCGTACTGAAGATCAGTTTCGTCAAACTCTTCGGCTTCAATAATCCACTTCAAAGCTTCTTTATCGCTCGTAGCACCAAGAGAACGGGTTTCACAAATTCGGGCTTGCAAATTAAGAAGAGCTTCGGCTTGAGCTTTACGCTCACGATCCATTGTCTCATTAAGTTCTTCGATGAGATTGTCCCAAACCTTTTGTTTACTATCATCGGAAATCTCATTCCAAAACTCCATCCAGCCTTGGCTAGGACGGCAACCACGAGCATCTTTATGAAGATCAGAAACGATGTTTTCGTCGAAGGTGTACTGAGTCATGATATAGTCTCCATTGCTTATATTATTAATCTAACACAAGCAATGGAGAATGTCAACTACTTTTTTTGTTTTTATTCTAAAATTTTTGGTAGATCACCATGATTATCATCATGACGAGGTGGCTGCCATCCAGAAGGCTTAATCATATCAGGCATACCCCAAGGGTTTGGACGGCCAGGTTTAACACCAACATCTTTACTCATATTAGCCCGAAGAATTTCATCCCATGCTTTATGAGCATCAACACCCATCACATCAAGTGTACCAATAGCAAAGACACAAATATCGATAAGACCGTCTACTACTTCTTCAGAGTTTTGTTGCACGTTTGCTGCTGAGATAATCTCACCAAGTTCTTCATACATCATAGTAATACGGAAGCTCAAATACTTACGCATCAACTCTTTATTGTCTTTGTTCTTTTCGAACCATTCATGTACACCAAACTTTTGGTGCATTTCATTAATATCTTGAGCCCAGTCATTACTCATTTTTCATTTTCCCTTTCATGAACTAATTTACGAAGACCACTGCTTGAAAAGCGATGATCACGTTTGTTGAAGTAAAGTTGAATGCCACGTTTACGACATACATCTTTGCCAGTAAAATCTTTGTCTTTATACTCTACACCGAGTATCCTTACATTTATATCATACATTTGAAGAATGTCAACTAAATCTTCTTCAGTTACATAACAAATAATCTCATCAACATACTTTACTGCGGCGAGCTGTGTATACCTCTCGACCAATGTTTGAACTGGTGCGTTCTTTTCAGGACGATCAATTGAAGGATCAACCTGAAGACCAGCAATAAGATAGTCACATTGTTGCTTTGATTCTCTAAGCATACTTATATGGCCTGCGTGAAGTAGATCAAATGTGCTACACGTAAATCCTACTTTCATTATACCTCCATCATACTAAAGTTTTTCACTTTCTTAAATTTAATAACATTCTCGAACTTGTCATAAAGCTGGTCACCTTTATGACTAATAATAAAAATGTTACTATCTGCTGTGAGCTCGTTAATGATCTTCAAAAACTCTTCAGTGCCAGCATTATCTAGAGACGAGTCCATAATCTCGTCCATAATTAAAAGGTTAGTACTTACCGAGTTTCTGAGTTTCGAGACTGCGCGCCAGGTAAAAAGTAGCGCGAGATCGATGCGAAGCTTCTCACCTTCGGAGAACGAAGCATAAGAAAAAGCATCACGAAAGCGGCTCTTAATTGTTTCATTAAATCCCTCATCAAGTTGAAAGTCTACAAAGAAATCCATAGACGCTAAATATTTATTGATCAGTTTGTTCATCACCGGAACATATTGCTTAATGATACGAGTTTTAATGCCACCATCTTTGAGCATAGATCCAAGAACACTTAGAATTTCCTTATCATTTAAAAGCTGTTCTTGTTTTGTTTGATATGCTACAAGATCTTTTTCGAGCTGTTGGATCTTTGATGTATCTACTGCTTCGACTTCCTTCTCAGCCTCCATCAATTCCTTTTTAATACCGCCCAAAGTATTCTTTGTGAGTTTGATATTAGCTCTACATTCAGATGCATGAAGATGTAGCTTCGATATATCATCTTCAATTTCACTAATCTCAATAAGTCTTGTTTCTTTTTCTAGAGCTTTAGATGCGAGTTTCTCTCTTGCATTTTTGATTTTGTTAATCTCACTTTTGTGTTGATCAACTGTATCTTGCTTAAATTCAACTTCGATTCCTTGCTTACATGTTGGACAGTCGTCATGTTGTTCGAAGAATTTGATTTCTTTTGAGAGTCGATTGAATTTTGTTTTGAGCTCATTGTCGATTTCCTGTATCTCTGAAAGCTTTTTCTTAACATCACCTTTGTCTTGAATCGATTTTACAAACTCATCCATGTGAGATTCGATTTCATCGATTTTTGACTGCTCTGACTCAATATATTCAAGATGTTCTTTTACTTTTTCTTTAATCCTTTTGACTTCATCCTCTTTCATAGTACGAATAGAGTCGTTATGATCTTTTGCAGACTGAATTCGATCTTTTAAAAGGTCTACATGATATTTGAGTTCTTGTATTTCGGACTTATTATCAGATACCTTTTCTTTAAGAAGAACATTCATTGTCGTAAAAATTTGAATATCGAGAAGATCTTCGATAATTTCACGGCGTTGGCCAGCAGGAAGTTGCATAAATGGCACAAATGTAGAAGACCCAAGGACTACGATTTGTCCAAAGGATTTCATATTCATCTTTAAGATATTGTCTTCAAGATACGCTTGATAGTCCCTTGCTGCAGCATCTTGATTTAAAAGTTCACCATCTCTCCAAATCTCAAAAAGATTTGGCTTCATACCACGAACGATTTCGTAGTTTTTACCACCAGAGCTAAAGGCTACTTTTACCTTTAGATGTTTTTGATTAATAGAGTTCATCAACTGTGGTTTATTGATCTTACGAAATGGTTTACCGTACAAGGCAAAACAAATGGCATCAAGCATTGTAGATTTGCCTGCACCATTTTCACCAACTACAAGTGTTGATTTACTCTTATCGAGATCGATTCGAGTCCATTGATTACCTGTAGAAAGAATGTTTTTATATTCAACGTATTTGAAGTGTAATGCACTCATATACTCATAGCCTCACTATAGAGATCAGAAATAGCTTTCTTTAATTTGCTCTTATCAACACCAGTTTCAAGGTTGTCAATGTATTGATTTAGAATCGTATGTGTATCCTGTGCTTCATCAATGAGTTCATCCTCATCAACAACATCAAGGTTCATATGATCTTCAACTACCTTGACATCAGCAGGAGCAGCAGACTGAATACGGTCAAGGAAAAGATCAAAGATGTATGGGTTATTCTTTGCTTTGATTATAACCTTTACATGTGTATTTGTCAACTGTTCTGTTTCGAGTTCGGCAATATCTTCTACAGTCGCATCAGTATCATCATAGAATACTTTATGAAACATTTTATATGGGTTTGGAATAAACTCAAGCTCTCGTGTTTCAGTATCAAGAATATGAAAGCCACGTTTACCATCATAGTCAGACCAATTCATTTCATATGGTGCACCAAGGTACTTAATATTATCGTACTCAGATGGATGATGAAAGTGACCAGAATATACTGCATCAAACTTGGTAAATTCTTTTTTATCAAAGCCATGATCACAAAGCTGGCCACGCATCATCTCAAAACCCTGAATTTCAAAGTGGCCCATACAAATTTGTGCATCAGTATTTGAAATAGCTTCTACACATACCTCATAATTATCCTTAGCAATCCAAGGAACCATCAAAATCTTTGTAGAACCGAGTTGCAATTCAACAGGATCATTCTCATAAATGTACAAATTATCATATGTTGAATTACCATAGATTTGTGTTACACCATTTAGACTGTTGGTATTTTTGTAGTAAGTATCGTGATTACCAAGAACTAAATGCATTTCAATACCGTTGTCAAACAAAGGCTGGATCATATAATCAGTCATAGCCTTTGCTGTAACAAAGTTAATGAACTTACGGCGATCAATCAAATCGCCGAGGTGTAAAACAGTCTTAATATCATTTTCAATCAAGTATGGGAAAAATACTTCATCATAAAATTTTCGAAAATACTCCGTAAAGGCTGCATTGTCGTTTCTTGCACCCCAGTGAGTATCATTAATAATTGCAACTTTCATTTACGTTCATTCTCGTATTGTCTTACTGCTTCTTGACATGCTTTACGAATATCATCAAGCGTTTTCACAAAGTGTTGTCTTTGCTCGTAGTGAACACTTTTGTTTGTTGCTTTATCAATTAAGTCTTCGATAATGACTGGTAGTGGTTGTCTCATTTTTCATCATCCTCATAAAAGTTCTCAAGACCCTCTTTTTTCTTTTCTTTCTCTTTTTTCTTCTTATTCATAGAAGCTTCATAGTTTTCTACAAAGTCATTCATATAGTCGTTATTCAAATCAATGAATGCAGCATCACCATTATCACTTGTCTCTGATCCTGTCACTGCTGTGCCTGTAAGTACACTATTTTCAACAACCTTATGTTTAACATAAAGTTGCTTCTTTTCTTTTTGAATACGACGAATGAATGCAAAATAGATTACTTGAGTAAAGTAAGCAAATGGATTCTTAGATTTTTCTGGATCAAAATTATGTACACACATCACAGCATTTTCAATGCCGTCTGAGATCATATCATCTCGATATGTGTAGTTAATAAAGTTTGGTTTATAAGAAAGTCGATTAGCAATATGATAGATACATTCTCCAATATAATTGGGAATACGTGGTAGTTCTTCACCACTCTCCTCTGCTTCTCGACATGCATTTTTGTATTCAACCATCGCCTCGTAGAACTCGGCGTTATTGACATAATTCTTTTTTGCTCTTTTGGCCATAATCACTCCTACCTATACGTATTGAGTATAGTATATCATAAGTTATTGTTATTGTACAATACTTTTTTTAGTTGACATTTCTGGCCAACTGTGTATAATGCTATTAAGCTATTGAAAATAATCTAATGTTTGATACTACTCTTTGATTCTAGTAGTGTTTGAAACAATTCTTCAAGCTCATTTGCTTGATCATCGATATCAGACTCTGTAGCATATTTATGTACAAATTCAGTGTAGTATTCTTCGGCTGTATCAGAAGCAGGTTTGCAGAACATTACATCTTCAAGATTGAGAATGACATCGTTGTCCTTCGACAGAAGTAACCAAGACTTAGCATAAAATCCAAGTGATGGATCCATATGAATGCTTACCGGCGTAGTAACTTTTAACGCACGATAACCAAGATTATCTTTAATAAATTCAGCTGGACCTACAAGATCTTCGCCTGTTCTTAACTTGATGTGCTTCAGTTCCATGTATTATCCTTTCAATTGGACATTATAGATCTTGAATTCAAACTGCTCATTACTATATATCTTAACCCTCTCCATGAAATGTCGAACTGCGAAGTTCTTATGACTCTTCCATTGTAGATCATCAACAATATCATAAAGTACTGCTTTGTCTTTACCGTTACCTTTTCTTAATACTCGTCCAATTGATTGTAAGTTACGAATTTTGGATTTACTAGGAGAAGCAAAAATGATATTATCAAGACGTTTAATGTTAACTCCAGTAGAAAAAGTCCCGTAACTAGCAAGAATAATGTTATCACTGGTAGACTCAGCAATATGACGAACGTTTTCGCGATCATCTCCTTTAACACCACCGTGTATAAAGTGGACGGTCTTTCCGTCTTTTTGAAGCATTGGTTCAAGTATTTTACCATGCTTTTCGACAAACTGAAAAAGAATGAGAGTATTACCTGGCAGAGACCAAGCCAAGTTCCGAATAAACTTATTTCTTGCTTCATTCTTTACAATCCAATCAATCTCTTCTTGGTAGCTCTTACTCTTATTTATCTTCCTCATCTCGTCAGGATATTGGAGTGATATAGCCTTAATCTTAAAGTCAGCAAGAGTGTTATCATCAATAAGTTTTTTTGTTTGAGTTACCTGATATACTGGACCAAAAAGACCGGTAAGAACAAGCTCATGTGTCTGTGATTCATCGAGCGTGCCAGTAAAACCATACCGATACTTTGCTTCAGGCATCTTTTCAAGAATCTTTGTGATAGACTTTGCCTTTGCAAGGTGCGCTTCGTCTACAATTACAGCATCAAACTTTTCAAAGTAACTTTTTGGCATTTTAAATAGAGATTGCCATGTAGAAATAGTATAGTCTGCATCAACGTTTTTATCTACACCACCTTGAATCTTGTGTATATCAAGCTTACGAGCTTTATTATATTCTAAAAAGTCTGACGCCATTTGAGATACGAGCGAAGTCGTTGGTACGATAATGAGGACTCGTCGCTGGTGTTCCACATGGTATCTGGATAAGAGGTAGATGATAAACGACTTACCTGATGCGGTAGGACTGAGTAGTAATCCTCGTTGCTTTCGAAGGGCTTCGACAACTGCTCTGTTTTGATAGTCTCTTGGTTCAAACGCTGAGTCAAATTCACGGGCGAGAGCATAGCCATATTCGTCATCATATGTTTCTTCATTTTTTAATTCTCCATCTAATTCAAGTTCATAATCCCTTTGTTTACAAAATTTAGCAATATAACCAACAAGACCCGAATAAATTAATCCAGTCATAGTATTGAGAAGTCGTATCTTACCATCCCATACGCGATTGCGATAGGCAGGCATAAACTTATAACCAGGTACATAAAACTCAAAGTATCCTGACATCTCCATTTTAATGCCAGGATCAGCATGAACCCTTACATATACCTCATCAACCTTCTCAATATATACCTTATCGCTCATAATGCTCCAGTTCTAAACCTTTCCCAATCTACAATATTTTTAAGATAAAAGTTTCGATTATTGATTTGTCTAATAATTGATTCGAGATATTCTACGATTGCCTCTTGCATTCCAATCTTAAGACTCATATTAATGATGTCTTCATCTGCTTCGAGATAAGTCGGAATATCTTGTCGTAGAATTTTAAGTGGTTGTGGTTTCCAACCATATTCTTTGAGCTCTTCAATATCGAGCTCGCCTTTGTAATATTCTGTTTTAAGTTTATAAAGCTTCTTATAGTCTGCTTTATACTTCTTAAGCTTCAAGCCTTCTTTAACATACCATTGAAAGTATTTATTATGAAGCTTCGGGATGCGAGTCGACTCACCTGAAATGTTAGTCTCATCAATTTCACCATCTTTTGCCCACTCGGCGTAAATATCTTCTAGAATCATGATCTACCTCCATATATCACAGTCAAACAATTATATAACAAAATAGATCAAATGTCAACTTGAAGGTAGCACCTCAATATCATATGATCCAATTTGGAATGTAACATTTGCTGGCACATAATCAATATCAGCTGCTGTTGTATCTAAATCAACGTTGCTGAGATTAATCGGAAAAATGTCTTTAAGCTTATAAAGAATATTTGGATTACGTCCACTATTCATAACAAGTAATGATGCGTCAGAATAAAGACCATCCTGAGAATCGTCAAGATTAGCAAACTGTTCAAAGCTTTCAGGAAATGCTAGGCCTGTCATCCAGTTATAGATTTCCATATAGTTATCCATATTCTCATTAATACGAAACTCTACAGTAAATTGATCATATAATAGCTTATCACCAGTGAAATATAGATTCTTAAATGGTGTACTCTGTTCTACAGGATTAATCGTAACACCAGGTAAGGATACACGCTGAGTAAAGAATGTGACAAACGGAAGTCTCTTAATCACAAATCGAAACTCTACCGGTGAAAGATAATTTTGTTTGATGTTTTGTACCATTAATAGATCCTTAATGCTTTATATGAACTATTTATAATACATAAAAAGAAGAAGGGCCCGAAGGCCCTTCCAGTAAGCTCGATTGACTCGAGTCTTATTATAGGATGTTCGAAACAAGAGTGCGGCGGTAGTAAACGTTCGCACCTGCTTCAAGAGTACCGTCAGATGCAGTTGCACCTTTGGAGAATGGGTTCGCAACCATACCGTAACGGGTTTTGAAGCCGATTTTTGGCTGGAAGGTATTCTCACCAACTGCACGAACCATCTGTAGTGGAACGTATGGGCAGTAGAAGAGACCTGCGTCGAATGCGCTGGAACCTTTGTAACCAACAACCATATAGTTACCACCCGCATATGGGTCGATGTATACACGGAAGCGACCGTTAAGAACACCAGCAAATGTGTTACCTGTGTCATCAACGTTAAGGTTGTTGCTGTTAAGAGCTGGGGTGTAATCAAGAACACCTGCCATCTGAAGAGCAGAAGCTACATCGGAAGAACAGATAATGATGTTACCCTTACCACGTCTGGTTTCTTTTGCGATCTGGTTTGCTTCACGCTCGATCTGGAACATAAGACCTTTGAACTTCTCAACGCTCCAACGACCGTTTGCATCGACGTCTAGGTCGAAAGTACCTGCAGATGCAACACCAGTCTGAGAACCTGCTTTAGCAGTGTTGTAAACTGTGCGAACAACCTCACGGTTGATTTCTGCAAGAACCTCAGAAGTAAGGATGTTTGCAAGCTCAGTTTCTGCGTCAAGACCGTGGATAGCCTTAAGGTCCTGTGCAAGCTCTGTTGTGTATTCTGCTTTTAGCGCACGGCTCTTTGCAGTAACAGATACTTTGTCGATTTCAAACGCCATTTCGTTGAAATCAGTACCACCACCGTCGCCGAGTGCTTCAGCAGCAGTTGTTGCCATACCAGTACCATTGTTTGCAGTGTTTGCTGTACCTGTGTTACCCGCATGAGTACCAGTACCAGAGAAGTCTGTATCTGCTTCGTTGTAGAACGCTTCAGTCCATGTTGCAGTATTCGCTGGGTCAACCGCATACTTAGAGCGCATTGCAAAGATAAGACCTGTTGGTCCTGTCATTGGCTGAACACCAGCAATGTCATAAGCAATAAGGTTTGGCATAGAACGACGAACAAGGCTAATAAGAACCGGATCGTAGTTGTCAACCTGACCCGCAGTTACAGAGTTTGTTGGCTCTTCGTTAAGAAGGCTGGACATGCTCCATGCACCACCTTCACGAAGTGCAGTCTCAGTATTCTCAAGAAGCTGAGCAGTAACGCTACGGCGGTGAGAGTCTTCGATCTTACCAAGGTCAGCATGCTCTAGGACAGGCTGCCACTTTTCGTTTAAAGATTCAATAGACATTTGTTATTATCTCCTTTTAAGGTTTGTCTAAGATTATTTATAATTTCATTACTTTCTAAGAGTTTTCGAAATCGCAGCTGCATACTTTGCAACATTTGGATCGACATACTGAGTCTCAGAAGTTTCTTCTTCGATTGGATCGATTTCATCAACTTCTTCAGTAAGTGTCTTACCACCAAAGTAGTTTTCCTTGATGATTTCAACTTTGGACTTATAACCTTCAATGTCGTCAAATTCAACACCTTCAGCAAGCTTAGCAAGCTTTTCACGCTGAGTATCGGTTAGACCTTCGCTGATATCTTCAAAAACATCCTGCTTGTGAGCTTCGGCAAGAGCCTTACGAAGTTCAATTGCTTCATTGATCGCTTCGTTAAGTTCTTCGTCTTTGCTTTCAAGCTGTTCAGCCATTTCAGCATATGCATCGATTTTGTCCTCAGGAACTTCGATGTTATGCTCAACAAATAGGTCATGAAGACCTGCAATGAACGACTCTGCCATCTCGGTACGAATACCATTTTCGATAGCAAGTTCATTCTCTTCCATCCACTTTTCAACAACATAATCTAAATAGGAATCTACGTTTTCAATAAGCTCGTTAACAGCCTCAGTTGCCTGCTCTTCAAGCTTTTGTTCAAACTCTTCTTCTAATCTTTCAACTTCTTCTAGAAGCTTTGCATTAACAGCTGCTTCAAAAACAACAGTTGCACGTTCTTTAAAATCTTCAGAAAGATCTTGACCACCGAACATTTCTTCGATAGACTCTTTCATACCTGTTTTGTCAGCTTTACGAGCAGGTGCTTTTTTGCCTGTAGGACCTTCAGCTGCAGACTTTTCAGATGCAGAAGGACCACCCATTGGTGTCTTTACATCGTCTTCGATTTCATCAGCATTAGGATCAACAGACTTGCTCATGTCAGCCTTACGATTCTTTTTCATTGGGCTTCCGCCAGCTGGTGTAACAGGGTCGTTAGCCATGGAATTTTCACCAGTTGCCTTTACTTCGTCTAACTGTTCAAATTCTTGATCAGACATTAGATATCTCCTTTTAGAATAATAATCTGTTTTATTTATAATTTCACAACTTTATGTAAGAGACTTAAGAAACTTGTTAAAGAGTGCATATGCTTGCTCTTCAATTTCTTGTTTGCTCATACCTTTGACTTCTTGTTCGATTTCATCAAACGTGTTCTGTGCTTTCCAAGTTTGTTCAGCAACGTCATAGACCCAATCAACACCTTCCATGATACCTTGAACAAATGCATCTGGTGCAGACGGATCAGCAACAATATCGCCAGCAGTTGCTAGCATAAAGTCACCTTGAACTTCCATAATACCACTTTTATTCTTTCTTAAAGAACCCATACCACGTGAAGAGATACCAAGCTGAGCGCCTTCATCAATGAGATTCTTAACAATCTTACCCATTGGTGTATCCATCACTTTTGCTTTACCAACGATATTTGATCCTTCTTGACGAAGATTAGTAAACATGTGAGACACACGATCGAGATTGATTGTAGGTCCATCAGGATGACCAAGCTCACCGTAAGCACGCTTCTTATCTACGTAGTTTTGATTATAACGATTCATTTCATTAACAAGAACATTTGAAGGATAAACACGCCCATTGCGGTTTTTAATATCACCTTGCATAATGATACCTTCAATGAAATAGTTCTTTTGGCCATCTTCTTTGGCCTCTGTAATATAATGAACTTCTTCGTTGATTTCTTTAATCAGTTTCATTTGATTATTCCTTATGTGTTATATGAAACCGGCGTACAAGATACTGAAGAATTTGCTGTAATAGTGTCTGTAGGATTCTTTTCTACATACTCTACAGAACCACCTGGCATAATAAATGTCCCAAGCGTTGTAGGAGTATCATCAGCAATTGTAATCAGTGTATTAGCTGCGGCATAAATACGCACAAGCTTTGAATCGCTTACGGTATTAGCTGTTGTAACATTTGCTGAAGAGCCCTTTACTTTAATAATGCTTGGCATTACATTGCCTCCTTAGCAAACTTAAGAACCTTATCAAAGCCAGACTTGTTTTTCATCATCTCTTCTTCCATACGCTTTTTGTTAGAAGAATTAAGCTCGTTGAAAAGTTCATTAACAGCTTCTGCTTCTTCTTTTGAAAGCTTAACAGTAGAACCATCTTTGAGCTTCATTGAACCCATTTTAAATGCTTCATCAAGCTCGACTTCTTCATCTACAGAAGCTTGAGTAGAAAACATCTCTTTAAAAGACTTTTTCTTTTTCTTGCCTTCTTTTTCATCATTACGTGATGCCCAAACAGCTTTACGCTGAGCAGCAGAGGCATAGCCTTCATAAACTTCAGCATCTTTACCATCTTCGTAAGAAGCTTTTTTAGACTTATCTTTTTTAGTACCACCCTTGAACTGGTTTTCTTCAGCACCGTCCTCAATAGGATGATCGTACTTAGCAACAACGTGCTTAGCCTTAAAACGCTTTTCGTCACCACCCTTCGGTTCGGCAACTTCGTTGATGATGTCTTTAAAGGTCTTCATCTGTAGGTTCCTCTATATCTACTTGGTCTAAATCTTCGTAATCATCATCCGGCTCTACGTCAGCTTCATCGCCTTCGGAACCATACATACTCTGAGCAATTTCTTCTCTTCTTGCATCAATAGCATCAGCCATTTTTTGCTGAATTACATTATTAAATGCATCTTCTACATCATTTGGTTTTCTATCAAATGCACTTTGAATAATATCTGCAACATTCATATTAGGTAGTGGCATAATTAAATTCCTCCAATATCATTATTATTTATATCTTCATCTTCTTCTTCAGGTTTTTCTTCATCGATCTGTTTTTGCATCTCTTCAATGTCTTCATCAGATTGTTGAAGAATATTTTTACGAATCCATTCACGTGAGAAATAAACACCGACATAATCCTCTACATCACGTAATGTTTGTAATCTTTCACGTAGGATTTCAGATTGCTTAAGTTCTTCGTAATGGTTATCCTGTTGGAAGTCATAACGAATTTTGTTTTTAATCTCTTTAAATTCTTCGAGAGTCATAACGTTTTTCATTACAAGCTGACGCTCGAGAATTTCATCAAATAAAATAGAGAATCTTACACGAAGTCTTTGAATGAACTTTGCAAACTTCACTTCATCTCTTGAAATTTCAGATGCTCTACCAAGAGAAAAGCCTTGCTCTGGTTCAAGTCTTGAAATAGGAACATTCAGTGCTTTATAAAGGTTCTTTTGGAAATAAAGAACATCATCCATTTCACCAAGATTTTGACCACCTGGTAATGTAGTAATTTCTGTTCCACGACCACCTTCACGACGAGGTAGCCAAAAATCTTCCATCATTGTCATATGACGACGGTCATCTCGAATTTCACCGGATGATGCATCATATACAAGACGATTCTTATGCTTTACCATCATATCACGAAGATATTGTTCTGCCTTCATTTTCGGAAGGTTACCGACATCAATATAAAATACACGGCGCTCAGGTGCACGCGCAAGACGATAGATAACTGCTGCATCTTCAAGCATGCGAAGTTGGTTATGTGGTTTAATTGCTTTATGAAGATGCGAAAGAACGAGAGTGTTTGTCTCGTTTAGAATACCGGATGTGACTTCAACAATAGAGTCTTTTGCAATACGAATACCTTTAACGGAGGCAAAATCTGCTGTCGCTTTAGTGTTCTTATTGTTAAGGAAACCTTTATCGTTAAAAATCCAATATTCGTTCTTTACCTTTTTGAATGTGGCATCAAGTTCATTATTACGAGACTTTTGAATCTCTTTAATCTTACGAAGCTTACGAGGATCTACATAACGTAGTTCTTTAATACCTTCTTTGATATTATCTTCATCAATAATAGCATGAAATCTTAATCTACCGTCTACATAAAAACGGTTAAAAATATCATAACCACGATTTGAAAAGTCAAGTAATTCTAATGCTACTTGAAACTCTTCAGAAACTCTTTTCTTAATGGCATCAGAAAGATCTGTTTCATCAAGATTAATATCAACAACTTTATGATCATCTGAAACAATAATTGATTCATTAATAATATCCTCAATAGCTTTTGCTACTTCTGGATGCTGCTCCATTTGACGATATTTGTTGATTAGTTCGGCTTCATTTTTAGCAGCACCTTCCATATCAATATAGGAAGTACCAAAGAAACCACCAGTTCCGGCAGCTGTAACTGATACAGCACCGTCATCGTCGTCTCTTTCGACAAACGATTTTAATTCTTCCTCTTCTTGGCGCTTGATTTGGAAACCAAAAATCTTCATTAAATAATCCTTTACATTAGATTGGCGGGAGTCTCCCCCCGCCTTCTAATACTATTTATTACTGACCACCAGCGTTACCAGTAATACCACCACTTACATTCCACCAGTCATACTGGAATGTGACAGTAAATTCTTCAAGTGTGTCGTTAGCATCCCAATCCATGCCAATCTCTGATACGTTAGTCGGGAAAAGACCATTGAAGTTATATGTACGAAGAATTGAACCGTCCTTACCATACTGCTGCACAGTTGCCTGTGATTTATAAGCAGAAGGAGCAGAAGTACCAAATGCATTCGTGTTTTGCTGATGAAGGTTAATGGAGTTCATCCATTCTTCCATCGCATTACGAATAAGGAAGTCTTCGTCATTTAGAATAGTTACTGTCCATTCATCAAATGTACGGTCACCTGCCATTTTAATCTTACGACCAAAGTATCCAACCTCGATAAGACCAAGGTTAGAAGTAGGAAGTGCAGCTGCCTTACATAAGAAAGGAACTTTAAGATCACCAGTATTGTTTGCTGGATTAGTGATCTGTACTTGGAAGAGCGTCGGACGCGCTCCTCCACCTGTTAATTGTGATCTGATTTCGTTGATATTGAAAGCCATTGCTATATCTCCTTATTTTTTCTATTTATTAGAAGCGGCCAACAATTTCTTCAAACTCAACACCTGTGCGAACTGCAACAAAGTTAAGTTGAATAAAGTTGATTGCTCTTGCAGGTTTGATATAGATGTCTCCAACAAATTCGTTACGATCAATAATTTCTGGTGTGTTGTTTGTTTCATCACATACAACACGGAAATCATAGATACCTCGTCTACCTTCAACATCTCTTAGGAATGGCTCAACAAGATTTACAAATTGTGCTCTTGTGAACTCGTCGTTGAATTCGAATAGTGTAGACTTAGCAGCGATTGCAATTGCCTTTTCAAGAACAATGAAGAGACGACGTACGTTGATTCTATCGAATGCAGAAGGACGCGCAAGAAGTGTCTTATCACCGAATAGAAGTGTACCTTGACCAGGCTGAGTAATAACCGGGTTGATACCTTTCTTATAAAGCTGATCACGCTCTGTCTTATTTGGATTAAATGCAAGCTTGATAACATTCTTCATGATACCACGGTTGTAGCCAGCTGGTGAGAACCAAGGATCACGAGTATCATCTGTGCGAACACAAAGACCTGCAGTATCACCATTAAGCGGCGTGTACACATAACGGTCATTGTACTTATCATAGCGATACTTATAACCAGAATCCATTACACCATAAGAAGATGATGTGATATTATCTCTGAAATCAATCATTGTTGTAACTTCAGAACCAGAATTGTTAACAACATCTGTAGAAGCTGGTGATACGAATGCAATACAATCTTTACGGAACTCACAAATGTTTTGAATTACATAATTTGCAAGTTCAGCATCATTACCTGTTCCACGAGCTTTACCCATAAGAATAAGAGATACATCTACGTCTTCAGCATTTTTATAAAGATCATATCCAGCACGAACTGTAGCTTGTGCGATAGTACCTTCGTCAGAACCATCAGTACCATCAATTAGATCTGAAAGAAATTCAGAAGCTTCTGATGTAAAGTATGTTTGAATAGCTGTGGCAAAAGCTGCAGTTGCCGCAATGTAACGAGATGTCTGCTCAAGAACATCTGGAAGATAATTGTTAGTGCCATCTTCAGTTTTATCACCAGATGTAAGAGATACGTTTTCATAGATTTCAACAATACTATTTGCAGAACCCGTAAACGTACCATCTGTATCAATAACCGCAACATGAACGTGAGTGTTAGATTCAGGTGCTTCATCAAAGTTTGCTTCGTATGAAGAATTAGCAAACGTTGCTTCATTTGTCATGTAAACGCGAAGAGCATTACCTGCTTCACCTGGATAAAGTGCAGTCAAATCATCAAGATTTGCCGCAATAGATGTATTAGCATCAGAAACAGCTGTGTTACCATCAGAAACTCTTGTTACATATAGTGCATTACCATACGCAAGGAAGTCAGCTGCTGTAAAGAATGTTTCTGTGTTGTATCCTGTTTTTGGCTCACCAAAGCGACGAACAAGCTCTACCTCAGAAGAGATAAGGATCTTTTCATCTGTTGGTCCCCAAGCAAAGACACCTGCAATCGCACCTTCAGTTGTAGAAACTGCTGGAACGACTGTAGTTAAGTCAATCTCAGAGATATTTACGCCAGGACTAACTTGAAATCCCATTTCGATTCTCCTTTTGTGAATTATGAATAGTGTAAAACTTCATTTATTTCTTAGATTATTTATAAAAACAAGGATTACCAATTCATCCAGTTATCTTGTGGGATTGGTTGGATGATCATTTCTTCTTCATCATTTCCGTCATCATAGAATCCAAATGGAGTAAGATCGTTAATCATATCTTCTTCACTTCTTTCACGAAGTGCGGCAAGTGTATTAATATCAGTAAGGTCTTTAAAGAACGGTTGGTCAGCTAGCCAACCGTATAGTACTAGACCCATCACCAAATCGTCATGACAACCTGATTCAGCTTCGTATGAATTACCTTTACGCGAGAAAGTAGAAAGTTCTTGAATCGTATTGAAGTCATTAATGATAAGCTGATTTTGTTCAACAAGCATTTTAAGCATGTTGCAGCCAATTGCCTTAACACTCTTTGTTGTTCGAATACCTTTATCAACATTTTTGCCAAAGCCGCCAGAAATGCGCTTGCCAGATCTACCAGCAGATTCAGTAAAAAGAATTCCTTCAACTTCAAAATCATTGTGAAGTACATCAGATACTTGTTCACCAATATCATTAATTTCTACAAGGATCAATGCTTCGTTATAGCTCTTTGTTGTTCTCCAAATGACTTCTGCATATTCCATCGGGCCGATCATATTGTCGCGGAATGTGCATACTTGTTTATACGGCATTTTTGTAGAATCAATAATATGAAATGCCGAATAATCAAGTCCTTTGCCGCGTGAAACATCAGCTACACAAATATATGTTCTACCTTTTTGTGGTTCTTCATACATAGTAAGACCACTGCGTTCTTGTAATGGAGTTTTAAATGTAAGCTCTTTGAGTTTTGAACCAACGATGAGTGTACCAGAACTACCAAGGAACTGACATTCAAATTCCTGTGCAAACTTCTCAGCGTCGTGATCCATGCCTTGAAGAGTTTCCTCGCGCCACTTTTCATCTCGACCAGGAACTCGCCACCATGGAACTTCGATGTAAATATAACCATTACGTTTTTCTTTAGCACCTTCACATGTTTTATAAAAGTGATTCAATCCATTTGGCGTTGAGGTAAATAGAATCTTTGTTGTATTACCAGAAGAAATAGTTGGGAACACAGAAGCAAAGAATTCGTCCCAGTTTTCGACAAATGCAGTCTCATCAATATATAGGAATGCAATAGATTTACCACGAATAGCAGAAGAAGATGTGGCTGCAGCAATAATCTTACAACCATTTTCAAATGCAACAGATCCTTTATTCCATTCAATTACACCTTGCTGCATCCACTTTGGTAAAGCTTCATAAGCGATTTGAATACGATCAAGAATCTCACGAGCTGCATCACCTTTGTTTGCGAGAAGAGCAACTGTCTTATGATCATTAAAAATTACATAATGTAGAATCACTGCAACAGCAGTAGTCGTCTTACCAGCCTGTCTTGATGTATTTACCGTAACTCTTCGATTGTGTGTAATTGCTTCACAAATTTCTTTTTGGTAATCATACATTCGGATTGGAATCAAGCCATGATCCACATGCACGATTTGAATATACTTTTCGGCAAAGTAAATCGGATCGCGAGCACACTTAAGCCACTCCTGAATCATATCAGGAGTAAATTCTATTTGTGAATTTTTACCTTTGAGATTGCTATTACCGTTATAGCCGCGCTCGAGTCTATTCGTCATCTCGCATATCCTTTAACATCTTTTGTAATTCAGCAGTAGAACCTACAAATAAATTGTTGTTTGTGACTGCTTGCTCTTTTGGCTCGTCTTTCTTTTGTTTCTTATCAGAAAGATCTACAAGGTCTTTGTTTGCATCCATTAACGTTTTCATAATCGTAGAAACAACTTCATACGCCCGCGGGTGCTCACTTGCTTGTGCAACTCGAAGCATATCCTCAAGTGCTTCAGTACCTTTTTCAATTACGTTGTAAAAATTTTCTCGAGCATACTTGAAATCATTATCGGCATCGCTCGGCACTTCTGGCTTCTCGACTACTTCGCCTTCATATACTTCATCGAGAGGAACCATATCTAATGATTCATCTATTTTTTTATTCATGTATTATCTATGATCGTCACAATATAGTCCCAATCATCCTCTCCATTAATATCAGCATAAGGTACAGTTTGTGTTATGTCAGTTGTTGGTTCACCATTAGCGGTTAAACCTGGCTGGACAGTAACAGTTTCAAAAGCATCATTCGCAGTAAGTGATCCATAGGAATTCACCGTTGAGAATTTAATCACTTTTTTATCAGTAGTTGGACCAAAGTACCAACCCTTCATTGTAAAGCTGAGTGTCCAAATCAGAGCTCTACGCTCTTCAAAAGATCCTTCGTAAGTATCTTCGGTTGTAATAGAATTCAACACAATCGGAACATCCATGTAGTGTTCAAGATCATCAAGCAACTTAACAGATGGTGTAAACTCTGGTTTAAAGAACGGAAGAATTTGTTCTATAATCTTTGTCCCATCTTCCATATATTTGGTCATAATAGCGAGTTCAAATTCAATATTATATGGTGTAGGATTTAATGCCGTCTTATATGATCCATTATCTGTAGGAATAGAAACAGAATTACGGAAGGAACTTGTAAGCTTGCGTTCACCATCGTAGTTCATCCCCACAATTTCAAAAGAAATACGAGGAAGAAGCATTGCTGGCGCTTGCAAATTAGGATCCTGCTCGAGCTTTGCAAGAAACTTTTGCATAGGGCCATATGCAATCGGTACCTTAATAGTTTGCTGAATTGTACCACTATTGTCACGGCGATAGATTACAAGATCATTAAAAAGTGACCCAAACATGGCTACGTAGCGTCTTGTTGTCTCGTTATAAAACCTGTTACCAAACATTACCAGTTATCCTCCCCAAATGGGTTGGTTTCGCTAAAGTCCAATACAGCCTCAGCTTCTTGTTGAATTGTAAAGTTATCAGCCCATGCATCAACAGAATCAATATTAGCAAATGCTGTATTAGATGTGATATTATAATCCTGCCAACGAGTATCAATTTCCTCAATACCGGTTTGGAATCTTTCACCTGAAAACTCAAACAACTCTACTCTGAGATCATACGTTTGAAGGCTACCCATTTGATAAAAGATTGCTTCGTGTTCAACATGCATTACTTCGAACATCTTATTGTTAAGTGGGAAGTAAATCACATCCCCTTCATTTGGTCTTACTTCTTCAGTATAACGATTTACCTCAGCATTAAATGTTCTAATAGCAACTGTAAGAGTCATACTATCACGAATTTGTAAACCAAACTTAGATAAGAAATCACCTTCACCCTCAAAGCTATCGATGTTACGAATATACATTTCGACAAGATATGCATCATTGAATGTTGAAAGGTCATCTTCGTTAAGAAGGTCATCCTTTGCTTCAAGTTTACGAGGCATATAATATACTTCGATACCATGGATCTTAATAGACTCAATGATCAGATCCTCAATTAAGGTCTGTTCCATTGAGTTGCTATAGTTTTCGAAGTAAAAGTTTTTTGCCATATTTAAATCATCCAATCATGTCAGTGACTGGGAGGGAGTAACTAACAATCATATCTTCTTCAAGTTTATCAATCTCTTGCTGAGCATCTTGAAGGATTTGCATACCATTAAATGTTACACCACCAGGAAGCTGCATACCCTCAAACTTTGTAAGGTTAGTGCCCCACTGATACTTAATTTTAGCTGCTGCATAGTTTTGTAACCAACGATCCTTCCACATATCTTGATAAGTATTTGGGTCAAGAACCTGATACGCTTCCGCTACAATAAAGTTACCTACTTCAACCTTTTCCCAATCCATATCAATATGAAGTTTATTCACATGTCGGTTATATCTTATAGGTTGCTTACCAACAAGAATCTCCTCAAGGAACTGAATATGCTGCATTGCAAGATAATAGTTACTGAGATTGTAGTTGCTCAAATCATAGATTTCGTTAAGAGCAAACTGATAACGAATATTGAAAAGATTATTGGTAGAAAGAGAATCACCGATATCAAAGATATTGATTACACCAATAATGTTTTCAGGCACAGTGATGTACTGATTATCAATGTCTGTTTGATCAAGTTCTTTTTTAAAGAACGTTTTTTCTACACCATCAAAATGATAGTCATTCCAGTATGCAATTGCTTCGTCGATACGATCTTCAACTTGATCATCGTCGACGTTAATTTCAATAACTGGTTTACCAAGCTTACGAAGGCACCATTGCTTAAACTGTTCTCTATTTGTTGGTTGTGCCATTTATGCTACTCCATGGATTGTTATTTTTATTTATAACAAATCAAATTCTTGATCAAACGTAACAGTGTAATCTCCTTGCATTACCTTTGCAACCGCATTTGATTCTGCATCAAAACATTTTTGTACATGGTTAAGGACAAGAGTTCCGATATCTTCTAATTCTAGATTTGTAGTTGGTCGAAATGTTAGTACATTTTCTCCATTTACAATTTTTGCGCACTTCCAAATAGAATTTTCAGTTCTTACACCCTTTTGAATTGCTACAAGAACATTAGATATTCTATTTTGACTTTCAATAGAAGTATCAATAAACCATTGATCGCTATTTGAATCAACCCAAACCAATCCACCAGATTCTTTGTTATAGCGATCCGATGCAATACTTTGCAAAAGAAGAGGCTCTGCTTCTTCTGCTGGTTTATCATTAATCACCCATGTTCTATACCAAGCACCATTTGATTCGGTGTACGTTTCTGTTAGTGTTTGAGTAACAGTATTATATGATGGCTGTGGTGTATCATTGCATGGATATACACCATATTCTCTTAATGTCTCCTCCGGTATTTCCTTTGGAAAACTTACGTTTGGATTTTCGCGGCGTAATAATCCCAGTGTGTATTTTACTGCGGTGCCGTTTGTGACTTTAACAAACATATTTTTCTCCTTATGCTCTTATATGATATATTGAAACTTGACTTGATCCAAGCAAGTTGACTGTTCCTGTGTTGCCTTGTTGTCCATCTGGATCTCTTCTAAAAGCAAGACCTATTTCATCTCCGGCTGTTAGATTATATATTGTCGATAAATGAACGGACGATTCATTATGGTCGCTAGCAGATCGTATGTAACCAGAACTTCCTATTTCAGATTGGGTTGTACCATTTATGGTAAAAGCCACTTGAACGCTAGATCTTTGAACGTTTGAATCTTGCCTAATTGACGTAAAGATTAAATAGTAACCATTTTCTGGTACTGTTATACCACTGGCAGCTGAAGTGTACCCACCAATGTTAACAGATAAAGACGCAGTAACAGGAAATATATTTTTAGATGTAAAGGTGGTTGAATCATTGATTGTACTATCAGCAAACAGTGCCGCTCGTGCATGTGCATTGGCTGCCGATAAAACAAGGTCAGTTAAATTAGACCCATCACCAACAAGAGCGCCGGATACGTTTCCTGCCGCTGTTAATGTGTTAACATTAATATCATCATTGACTAGATTTAAAAGTGTTTTTTCTGCCATTATCCTATCCTAAAAATTGAAACAGAACTGTTGTCGCCTTGCAAAGAAACTGTACCGCCTGCTCCTAATACACCAGTCGCAAGTCCTATTTCATCACCTGCTGTTAAATTATATATCGTATCCAAATGAAGCGAAGATCCTGAATGGTTGCTGAGGTTACGAATATAACCAGTTGCTCCTGTTTCTGCTTGTTGAGTTCCGTTAATTGTAAATTTAATAGCTGGAGCTGGTCTTTGATCGTTTGAAAATATTTTAAAATTTACCATACACAGATATATACCATTTTCTGGTACGACTATTCCCCCGGCAGACGAAGTAAATCCGCCGTCATTATAAATCAAATCAAGTGTTGTTTTAAATGGAGAAATATTTGTAAATGGTGTTAAATTAATATTTGGCAAATTGTTTAAATCTGTTTTACAAACAAAAATCCCAAAAGATCCTCCAGGAAGATTTGTTACACCTGATCCATCGCCTGAAAATGAAGATGCAGTAATAGTTGTATTAACTTCTGCATTATTTACAGACACATCGTCATTTAATAATTCAACGTCAGTTGCCATTATGATATCCTATAAATGAATAAGTGACTAGTATCAGATGCTGTAGATACGAGATTAACTGTACCAGAACTTGCGTATGAAGCAAATGCTAAGCCAATTTCATCTCCTGCTACTAGATCTAACACTCCAGTTAAAACCGACGAAGAGTCTTCATGACCACTACCGTTACGTATATAGCTTGGCACACCTTGTAATTCTGATGCTTGGCTTGTACCATTTACTGTAAAAGTAATAGCCACAGCAGCACGCTGTACAGCAGTATTAAATCTTGTATTTGCTCCAATTATGTAAACACCATTACTTGGAACAACAATGCCAGACGTGGAGCATGTAAACCCGCCTACGTTGACCTCTAAACCTCCTGTAGTAGAAGGAAATATATTTTTTTGTACGAAAGCAGTAGAATTGTTAACAGTACTATCTGCTGAGAGATAAGCTAAAGCCGCAAATGTATTAGGAGGATTAACTGTTACATTTGTCAGCTGAGATCCATCACCTGTAAATGTGCTAGCCGTAACAGCACCTGTTGATGTTATTGAATTAACAAGTATATTTTCGTTAGATAAATTTACATCAGTTGACATTAAGCACCTATTACATTTTGGCCTTGATAAAATCTCATACTGGATAACAATGATCCTGCCCAGTTTCCAGTAGAACCATTTCCTGCAATATTACCGTTAGATGTGCCCCATCCGCCGTCATCGCCCCCTGAATATTGATTGTTTTCCCAAGCTGCATTAGCTGCTGTATCTTGAGCTATAATTTCGCCGTTAAACCACAACGTAGCCCTACCATCAATCCTAAATTCCCATACTATTGTACCTGATTGTCCGGCTAAACTTGTGGCATTAAAAATAGCTTCAGCTTTCCCAGCATCAAACACACCGTTATCTGTTGCACCATCTCCTGCTCTTATAATAAAATTAGTATTGTCTGGTAGTATGCCGAGATAAGAACCTTGGCCACCACCACCAATTTCAAACAATACTCCTGCACTTAATGGATTTGGGAATGTTATTTCACCAGCGAAAACTGCATCCGTTTCGCCCGACGTCAAATTAAATGTGTTAAAGGCAGCAGTTGTACTGGTGAGTGATAATCCTTCTTCAGGATTAAAAGCTTCACCACTAGCACTAGCTAACATCCAGTTTCTCATTATGCAAGTTCTCCAAGTGCGGCACCGTATAAATTAGCTCCTACTTTCCATACATGAATCACATTGATATTTGTAGTACTTAATTCAGGCGCAGTTCCTCTGGTCCAAGCTATAGTCGGCCACGTAATAGTCGCAGCAGCAGAGTTATCAATGTGAAGTGTTAGAAATTCGCCACTTGATAAACCATCAGTTGGAGTAGAGTTGCCAGGAAGTGTCCATGTAACAATAGTTCCATTTGTTGCTGCTAGTGATGGAGTAGATCCACTAAGTGTTCCTACTGTTTCAACATATTTGCCTGTACTTGTAAGTCCACCTACTGTAATTTCGTTTGTTGTAGCTGCACCTCGAGTGGTTACGCTATTCAACGTATCAGTTTCTGTTGTACTAACAGTCTCTACGGCAGCACCTAAATCAATAATAAAATCAATTACATCACCTGTTACAGGAGCAGGGATAAATGTAATGGTTGAACCACTGATAGTAAATGCATCCCCAGGAGATTGTGTAACACCATTCAATGAAACTAATAGAGCATTAATCGATGATGGCGTATAAGCACTATTTAATACTTCAAGATTATAAGTGTCTTGCCCATTAACCACTGTAATAGGATCCAGTTTTGTGGGAAGGAAAGACCCTCCGCCACCTCCACCACCACTTGGTGTTTGAGCTTCCCAGTTTCCGGTTGTATTGTTATAAGTTAAAACTTGCCCATCGCTAGGTGCTGCAGCATTTACATCACTTAGGCTTGTTAAGGTTTCACCTGTAATATCAGTGAGATATGTCGCTGATAAAGATGTGTTTATTGAAACATCGGCAGTGCCATCGAAGTTTTGGTTTAAACTGCCTGTAACATCACCAGTGAGTGTAATATTTCTTGCAGTCGCTAAAGATGTGGCTGTGCTAGCATTACCAGTAACGTTTCCGGTTACATTACCTGTGAGATCACCACTCAATGTTCCTGCAGCAATATCACCAAGTACAAATGAAGGATCAGATGCATTGATGTTACCACCAATAGGGTCAGGTGCATATTCTTTAAATGCCTTGAAGGTTTCATCGGCAGTATCGAAAAAGAATCCTACGTGACTATAACCACCGCCTGAAGCACCAGTATTACGGTTCCCCATAAATCCAATATCAACATTGGAAGGTGTTGCTGTTGCTTCCCAAGTATCGTTGAGTGTATGTCCAGTTGTTGCATTGAAGTTTGCTTTAATATTATTACTTAGTGGCTGATCATCACCGGTAATATCGACTCCAGTTGCTTCTGTTGTAGAAAAGTTATCGATAGACCATTCAAATGTGTCAACACCACCAGTGCCAGTTCCAACACCGTCGATTCTCACATAATATGTAGTGCCTGCATCGTTACCTTCATAATAATCATTAAATATTAAATCGTTGAGGCCAGTACCTGTAAAAGTAATATCTTCTGGTGCAATCGCATTACCACCATTGAGATAAATGATGTTATCATCAACTCGAATTGTACTCACTTGAATTGTGGATTGAGTACCGAGAATTGTAAGGTCCCCACCAATTCTCACATTACCATCAAAAGATGCATTGCCAGATGTTCTAAAGGTTTCGGCGTGGTGCTGCTGTATATCAATATAAATGCAACCATTTAGTGCATCGGATATTAAGCAAATGCCAACATCGGTCGCATAATAAGGATATGTGGGTGATGCAGTTTGAAGAGATCCAGCAGTAGGAGAAACGTGAACTCGTGCACCTTGAGTTAATCCGCTTGTGTCTACATCAAATACAATGCCGTTTACTGTGATATAACCAAAAGTTGCATTTTCGATGCTGTGTGTAGCAAGACCAACAGCACTGGCTTTTATTTCGTCGGTTGCGTCAGCAAGTGCTGCTGTTGGAATTCCGTTGATTTCACCAGAAAGATAAACCGGAGCACCATTAGGTATTGTGGAACCAGTATTATTATAAACTCTTACATATTGTTCTTGACCTATTTGTAATGTAACATCAGCTTCGTCGTTATAATAAGAAAGAGCTTTTGCTGTTTGATCGTAAAATAATGCACCTTCTTGGTATGTGGGATTTGCGGCATTATTTGGAAATTGTACTTTACCTGCGGTTGTAAGAGAAATACCGGTAATATTACCTGCACCAATATCATTTACAGTTACATTCCCTCTTCCAGTTACAGAGGCAAGTGTATCAGATTCTGCTGTCAAGTAACTTTGAAGATCACTAATTTGAGATTCAGTAATGCTTAGTGCAGCTTGGTGTTGTGTAACAGCGCTTTCAGGAACATTAGCATCTGGAATATTTGCCCATGTAACACTTGCAGTTAAATCATTGGTTTCACTTGTTAGATAACTTTGTAAATCACTAATTTGGGATTCGGTAATACTTAGTGCAGCTTGATGCTGGGTTACATCATTTTGTGTTACAGAATAATTAATGTTTGTTAGATTAGCGCCATTACCGGAAAATGATGAAGCCGTCACGCCACCAGTTTCATCTATAGTAACTGCTGTTCCTAATACACCACCTTCATAATTAGATATTGTTACTACAGAAGAATTAGCATCACCTGAAACGTTAATTTGTGCTAATGATTCGTTATTGCTTGTAAGATCTAAGTTTTCTACAAAAAGATTTGTGCCATCAAAAGTTAAATTGTCACTACCAGCAAATGATCCGTTATCATTATATTGTACTTGATTATTACTTCCCCCAGGTACCCCACTTCCACCACTAATTGTAGTAAAAGATAAGTTGCCAGATCCGTCAGTAACAATTGCTTGACCGCTTGTACCATCAGTTGTAGGATATGTAAGACCAGAACCTGTAAAAGTACTAGTAACATTGAGATTTGCCAAAGTAAGATCGTTGCCAGTATCCGCATCTGAGGAAACTCGCCAATAACCTTTGGTTGCATCATAGATATACGTTATTTGATTTGCAACAAATAAGTCATTATCTGATGGATTTGCGGGAAAATTAATTGCCATTTTTATCTCCTAATAATATTTACTATTTATTAGACAGGCTCATCTGGAGTTGTTGGTCTTGTAGGCCAAGAAACATTCCAAGGATCTATGTTGTTGGTGTTATTATAAATGTTTCTTAAAGCTTGTCTGTATGAAACTATATTAGGATCTACTGGAGTGCTTTGTTCATATGCCTTAAGAACTTTAAAATCGGTTTCTGCTAAAAGCTTTAAACAAGTCTCTCGGACAATTCTCCATTGTGCATCTTCTTCGGTACCATTAGGAGGTCTTACAGACCAATTATTTCCATCCCAATCAAGTTTATTAGGATAAGTAACTGATGGAGGATTTGATACTTCAATCCATCCAGCATCTGCAATTTCTTCTGCAGTGAATGTAGTTTTATCTGTTCTTGTTTTTCCATTTGATAAAACAATTCTATTTGGTAACTGTCTTGGCCATTCGCCATTATGAGAATAAAGTGACATGATATTTCCTTAAGCTATTACATCTAAATATATATTTAATGTTCCAATATCGGTTCCTTCACGTCCCTCATAAAACGTTAAGGTTGGATTGTTAGATAACGTAACTTGAGGTGATCTTAACCAAAATGTGTATCCTGGATTATTTGCCGGACTTGAGGTTTCAGTATACACAAAAAAAGATCCAGCAAACGCTCCTAAGTTTCCTGTTGAACCTGAAGGTGTATTACCATTTGCTCTATTCCAACTTGCTGCACTATTGCCAGTACCAAGATTACTCCATGATACAGAACTATATAAGGCCGTATCAACTGTACTAGTTTGAAATCCTTCTTCTCCAGACTCAAATGTATACAATGTACCGTCTAAGTCAATATTATCTATTTGAATATCACCTCTAAAGCTTCCTCCATTTTCATATTGAAAAACTAATTGACATGTTGCCCCGGCATATAAAGATATATCAACAGATCTTTGGGACCAAGAAATGTTTTGGCCAGAAATAGAAAATAAAGAAGGAGAAAGTCCTAAATTATAACTAGGTGCTTGAGATTTTGGAAATTGGTTTGTGGCTGTTAAATCCCAAATACCTTTACCGTGAATATATTCAAATTCTTGGATAATATCAGGAAAAATTACCGGTACTTCATCTTCATCTTCTGGGTCATCATCCTCTTTTATTGCATCCCATCTATCTTTAAAAAGTTTCTTACCTTTACGAAATCCACCAAATCTACTTCTACAACTCATTATACATCTCCAGTGTTAGTGGAAGGGAAAGACCTACCGGTTCCCCAAATTATTCTAACTGCGCCATTTGCGCCGTCACCACCAGGACTTACTTCAACACCATCACCAGCACCACCGGCACCATATAATCCACCGTTAAACGTACCATTAGCACCGCCCGAGCCACCATCACCGGAAGAATCTTGACCACCAGCAGCACCACTAGCACCTTCTCCTAATATACCGACACCGCCGCCGCCTCTTGAAGTATTTGAAATACCTCCTCCTCCGCCGCCACCCGCACCGCCTTGGCCGGATGTAGCTGACGTGGGATTAGCAGCTGAGCCGCCATCACCACCGTTTCCGGAATAACCCCCAGCGCCGCCTCCACCACCGCCACTTTCTTCACCATTACGATCAAATCCTGCACCACCGGAGCCACCGGAGCCACCGGAGCCAATTACCACTGCTCCACCATTACCGCCACCATTTCTATTTTGACCACCTGCGCCACCACCTGCCTCTACTAAAGCAGTTAAACCGCGTTCTAACCGAGAATTACCTCCAGCTGTACCATTCCCTCCGCTGGGGCCACCATTTCCTCCAGCTCCGACTACTGCTGTTAATGTTTCTCCGGGAGTCACAGAAATATTATTGACATAAGCGAGAGCACCCCCGCCTCCACCGCCACCAGTTTCGTCGACTTCTTCAGAGCCACCGCCACCACCGCCAGCTCCAACAGCTACTACAGAGATTGAGGTAACCCCGGTCGGTACAACCCATGCATTTGCACCTGTTGTTGTAAATTGAACTTGACCTGGAGCAGCTTCTTGTACAGCACTACCTAATGATTCAGCAACGGCAGAAAGATCCCAAATACCAGAATTTCTTTTATTACCTTCTAAACTCCCACCGCTATATGCAACAGCAACAATGGCATCCCCTTGAGTGTTAGATGCCCCTGACCTGTTAAATGTGATCGTAGTAATACCGACAGCATCGGTGCTGTACATAGCATCACCAGACCCGGATCCGTTTACAACACCGGTTGTTTCTGTTAATGTTCCATTGGATATACTAAAACTATGGCCTTGGTCATTTGAAAAATATGCACTTGATATAATCATATCACCAGAGTTAACTGTGACGTCCGTGCTTATAGATGGTTGGCCTGATGTTTCGTTTTCTGAACTATCAGATAATGATGCACCAGCACCGCCGACGAGTCTATAAAAAATAAAAGATTGCCTGGCTAGACCAATTGCATATTCCATATTTATATTAACACTAGCATTTCCTGCAACTACTGAGCCTTCAATCCTACTAATTGATACATGTGCTGCCCCAGCAGCGTTTGTGGTTGATCGGTCAAACGTAGCAGGTGTTCCTTCGGCTGTTAATGTTACAATAGAATTGTTGTTTTGACCCCCACCAGTTTCACCTTGAGTTGTAATGATTAAAGCATCGTTTGCGGTTATAGTAGAACAATCAACCGTTGCGGAGTAAATAGTGCTGGCCCCATTTACCGATACAGATATAAGTTCCACATTCGTCGGACCTGCAGCGCCTGGAACGCTATAACGTTCTTCAGAATTGAAATCTAAAGTTACACCAATCATACCGCCATTTCTGAAATAAGGTACTAACATTATGCGTCGTCAATTATCTCATATGAACAAATTGCTTGAAGATCTCCAGCTGCACTAGCAGTAACACGAAGACTATCACCTTCTTCAAGATAAAGGCCCACATCTTTTGAAATTACAACAAGTGAAGCATCAGCAGGAACAGTAATTGTACTTGCAATCCGATAAGCTGTAGAACTTCGAAATAAATCTACAGTAACATCCGCATCATTGACACCATCAATGTTAGACACTACCAATGAATTTACTTTATACACTTGCCCTGATGCTGCAGAATTTGTGGTAATTGCTGCAGCAGTTGTTCCAACATCTAATACATCAGTCTTTCCGGTAATTGTTGTTACACTTACGACGTTTGGTGCTACCATTTTATAATCTCCTTATCCAAATACTATTGCCATTGCAATGGCTTTACCTGTTGTGATTCCACCGCCAGTTCCTGTAGAGTCAGTGTCATTTACCCAATTAGCTCCGTTATATTTTAAAACTTGACCACTTGTTGGGGATGTTATAGAAACATCACTAACATTATTTAATGCTACAGTAGTTAAATAATTTTGTAAATCACTGATCTGTGATTCAGTAATACTTAAAGCAGCTTGATGCTGTGTAACACTTGTTTCAGTAATGTTGGCATCGGGTACATTTGCCCAAGTAACGCTTGCGGTTAAATCATTTGTTTCTGTTTGTATATATCTTGCATCACCTTCGGTTTGGGTCAAATACTCGGCTGGAATAGAAGTAAGAAAAGGACTCAAATCAGGCGGTGTGTAAGTAAATGTATTATTAGCAGAGGTAAATACTAACGAGCCATCACCCGCTGGAGCAGGTTCCGGAGCAATAGAAATATCTGCAGAGGAAATATAAGAACCTAAATCGGTAATTTGCGACTCTGTAATACTTAAATTAGCTTGATATTGAGTAACATCTGCTTCTGTTACGGTATATCCCGTAATATATCCTGGATCATTTGTGAATGATGATAAACTTGTTGGAGCTCCGGTTAGGCTACTATAGTTTCCGTCAAATAACAACCCAGTTCCGTCAGTTAAATCACTAACATCAGATGGTATATTAGGAGTATTTAAAAGATCACCATAAGATCCAGACGTCGCTACCGTTGCAAGATTTGCGCTTTCGGCAAAACCGCTTAAATCAGGTGGTGTATATGTAAAAACACCTGTACTATTATTATAAGTTATGCTCCCATCACCAGAAGGAACTCCCTCGGTACCAACACTTAAATCGGTAAGAGCAATACCAGATCCTGATGTTCCACTTTGTGGTGATGATTGAACCCACTGTGCGGAATCACCATCATTATAATATATGAACATTGTGCCAAGATCTTCATCCCACCACAAGTCTCCTTCAGACGGTGCTCCTGGAGCTGTAGCACTTACCGTTACAGCTGCACCACCCCCACTAGAGGTTGCTGTAACGTCTACGATTGATTGTGTGCCATCATCCTTTTTAAGATATAGTTTGCCATCAAAGGTATTGATAGCTAACTCACCTAAATCTAGATCAGTGGTTGTTGGCACCTTGCCTTGAACAGCACTGCGCTTTAACTTTATGGTTGACATTTGTCCTCACGTATGTATAATGGTTATATAACCAGAAAACAATAGTAGTAGATGATTATCTAATCAGCGCTACTACTGCTATTTATTAATATGTTCCACCGTCTATTGCAGCAATTGCTACTGCACCAGATGTTACTGTAAAGTTATCTGCACTAAAGGAAGCAACACCCTTTGTAGAAGTTGTGGCATCAACACCAGAAAGAGTTACAGTAGCATTTTCACCTGTACCGGTTACACTCAATCCAGTCCCGGCTGTAATACCAACACTTTGTACAAAATCACCGGTTGTATCCGTACCAAGAGTTACAGAATCAGCAGCAATTGTTGCAGTGATTGTAGCATTAGCCGTACCATCAAATGTAGCAGAACCAGTAACATCACCTGTAAGCTCAATAGTACGAGTTGTTTCTAAAGCTGTTGCGGTAGATGCATTACCACTCAGAGCAGCAGTAATTGTTCCAGCCGCAAAATTACCACTTGCGTCACGAGCAACTACCTTCGAAGCGGTGTTAGTTGTAGTCGCGTCGACAGCAAATGTTTGAGCTCCACTACCGTTATAAGCAGATCCTGTTAAGAAGCTTCCTGGTGTAAGACTTGCGAGGTTTGAACCAAGAGCAATACCGGAAATTGTAGAATTAGCAAGCTTTGAATTTTCAATACTACCCGCAAGTTTAGCATTTGTGATACCAAGATCTTTTACCTGAAGTGTATCAGCATCAATTGCAATAGTAGAATCATCTACATTAACACTAAATGTATCACCAGTAAGAGCTAAACCATCTCCGGCTAAGTACGTACCAGCACCAGAGAACTGCGCAAATACAATTGGATCTGTGCCAACAGCGTTTACTGTTTCGGTTTGTACCCAACCTGTAGCACCATATTGAGAACCTTCAACAACAAATACAAAGTCACCACCTTCAATATTTTCATCTTCATCGAACGCAACATCACGAGTAAATACAGTACTACTTGTTCGAACGTAGATACCGTTATGAGCAGTATTTGCTTCATCTTTAATTAGGTATCTTTCACCATTAACAAGCGAAACACCATCGATGGTTGCAAGAGAACTTGCAAGTGTAAGAGTAGCACCAATACCATTGTTTGCATTATCATATGTTACAGAACCGCCTGAAAGAGTAGCAAGTTCATCAGTCGTAGCTGCGCCAACACCTTCTTTAACGTTAAGACCTTGTGCTGTAGAATCTACATAAGCTTTAGTAGCTGCATCATCTGCTGCAATAGGTTCTGCCAATCCAATAATTCTTGCGCCATTAACTGCAACATTACCAGTACCGTTTGGATTAAGAGAGATATCGCCATTTGTATTTGTTGATGTAATATCATTGCCGTTAATATTGATATTATCAACTTGTAGTTCTGCAAGAGTTCCAATAGTAGCTGTAAGTGTTGTATTAGCGAGATCTGTGACTGTGGCACTACCGCTTAAGTCACCACCAAGCGTAATTGTAAAATCACCTGGATTAATAGTGATTGTATTGTCAGTAACAGCTGTTGAAATCCCTGCACCACCAGCAAAGGTAAGAGTATCATTTAAAAGATTAACAGTATCTGTTCCGGAATCACCAGCAATTCCTAAACTAGTCGCAATATTAGAAGTTGATATCGCTGTAATGCGACCTTGCTGATCAACAGTAATTGCCGGTACTTGTGTAGAAGATCCATAAGAACCAGGTGTTACAGCAGTATTATCAAGATTAAAGGTTACTTCATTATTTGCAATAGATGATGTTAGTCCAGTTCCGCCCACAAATGTGAGAGTTTGGCCAGAATCAAAAAGATCGGATCCAGAATCTCCAGCAATAGTAAAACTTGTAACAACATTACCACTTAAAGCAACTGTATCAACATACGCCTTTGTAGCAGCATCTTGATTAGATGTGGGGTCAACAACATTAGTAATTCTACTTGTTGATGCGTTAATAACACCAGTACCATTAGGCGAAATATTAATATCGCCATTAACATTTGTTGAAGAAATGATATTGCCGTCGATGGTAATATTATCGACATTTAGCACATCAATTTTAGATTGAGCATCTACAATAAGCGCACTATTAGCTGTGAGTGTACCAGGTGTGTGATCAAGTTTTTGAGTAAAATACTTACCACCAATAACTTCGATGTTAGCAGCTTCACCATTAGTTTCAGTTCCAGTACCAATATAAAGTCTATCACCACCATTAATTTCGCTACCTGCTAAGTAGGAATAAGCAACTTCACCTTGGCCAAGAGCACTTGGAGATCCAGACGTACCAGATCTTTTAATCTTAATTACTGACATTAGTAATGTCCCCCATTAACTTGAGTATTTTCGTTTTCTATTATTGTTGTTGTTTCAAATGTAGAGGTATTACCATTATATATTAGAACACCACCGTCAGCAGCGTTAGATGTGTCGACATCAAGAATATCACCTAGTCTAATATTGTTTGTGTTAACACGATATTCAGTAACCTGCAGTTGATTCTGCACGTTAACTCTACCTTTAATATTATGGCCTTGAGGAGTTACTTTAGCAGTGATAGACATTATGACCTCGTAATAATACCAGGCGTTACAGTCACAATACCCTCAACTACACGTGTTACTAATCCTCCACTTGATGTTATTTCTACATCATAGAGATATCTTCCAGGGTCAAGTTGGTTAGTTACACTATTAGACATTATTAGTGTAATTTGTCCTAAGCTATCATTATCAGATGTTGTAAAACTATAAGCAGTCTCAGATGCGTAGCTTTTTCGCATCTGAGCTGAAGAAGTGTAACCAGTCAAATCAAATGCATCACCATTTGCATCAACCACATCAATGACTGCACTAAAATCAGTACCCTGATCTATTACAAGATTTGCTTTAATAGCCATACGATTTCTCCTTTATCTTATGACTATTTATAATTATTCCAACTAAAGAAAATTAATTAGACTTAAGCTCGCTTAAAAATGCATTTACATCATTCATCATATAATTAAATTGTTCTTTGGAAGACATTTTAGACAAATTATAGTTATAACCTAGAAAAGTTTGATTCCAATTTTCATCCTCATATGTCTTGCTTAAATATTTTCTTACTTTTTCTTTGTCAACATTTACACCGAGAATAGACAAATAATTTCCCGGTTTAGAAAAAGAATTGTTAAAATAATCAGACATACTTGGAATATTGTTTGAAGAAGGATCACCGGTAATAATTGCCTTGAAATGTGGTTTCGCTCTTCCGGTTAAAACAAAGTCTACTTCACCAATTTCAAGAGCAGCAATTGCATCTCCAGAGCTTGCATAAGGAACATACTTAGAATTGCTTTCTAAGCCTTCTAACATTTTATTCATTTGAATTTTTTGCAAAAGACCAGAGGCACTGGAAGCTCCAATTTTAGCTTCACCATTCATAAATTTGTCTAAGTTATTTTCTGGATTAGATTCTAATGCAAAAACACTATAATATGCACTTGAATATATTGAAACAAAATTTTCTTCGTTTATTACGTGACACGTCTTATCACTTGTAACAGCAGATCCTAAAATGTCCCACATAAAAATGGTAGGTTCTTTTGTAGATTCCATAATTTTAACTGCTTCTGTACAATTGCTTACCTTTAAAACCTCTGTAAAAACTTCTGGAAATTCGGTGTTTAAATAGCTTGCGGTTTTGTGGGCCATTCCGCCAACTGAATATGGGTTAATAACTTTAATTCCATCAGCATAAGCTACACTCATAGAAAAAATTAAAGAAAAAAACATACAAAGAACTTTTTTCATTTACTTACTCCTTCATATTAAATATATTAAAGTTAAAAGATTAGATTGTATTTGATCATGCATCAAAAAAGAAAACACCAAAGGAAGAGTGTCAAACTTATTTATACATAGCCCAAATATAAGCATAACAAAAAGACACTGCACATAAAATACAGGTTGATAAAAAGTATATCCAACAAATATAGTAATACCAAATAATAAAAGTAAAATAAAAATATACACATACTGATAGTTTACTTTTGTGATATGTCTTACCCAATTTACATATTTCCCGGCAAAAAATAATCCTATTATAGCACTAATAATGTAAGCTATTCCCAATTGTGTAAACATTGCTTGAAAAAAATCTGTTGTTAATGATAATCCTTGCATAGAAAATATATCATAAATAAAAACTTGACTGGCTGTTATTGGTAAACCAAGTAAAAGTAGTGGAAGAAGTTGAGAAAAAACTCCTGCATTATTTGCTGTTTCTGCAGAAAGGAGACATGAGATATCTCCTTCTTTATATGTTTTATTTCTTTTGCCTATAAATTTTTCGAGGTAGTATGCCATTGTTGTTCCGACATAAAAAGTTAATCCAGGAATAAATGAAGAAAAATATCCTAAAGTTAACCCTCTTGCTACTGTATATCGATATGTAACTAGTTCTTTTATAGTTTCCAAATATCCATTTATAGATAACTTTACAAGCTCTATGTGTTGCTGTTTTTCAAATACCTTTTTAATAATATAAGGCATTACATAAATTCCAAGAATTACAGTAATGGATGGTATACCAGAATAAAGATCAACAATACCAAATGTTAAAAAATGATTATCCTCCCACGAGTTATAACCGACTTCAGCAAGACCATAACCTCCAAATACCATAAGTGTATTAGTCCATATTTTATTTTTTCCTACAATCATAAAAATAAACAAGGAAACAACTAAAAGAAAAGTCTTTACGTATGTACTAAAAAAAGGATAGAACATAAATGCAAAGTCAACAGTAACAATAGAAAAAAGTAAAGAAAAAATAGATCCTATAAAGCTACCTATAGCTGCATACATAATAGCTTTACTGCCATCACCTTGTCTAAATAAAGTGTGAGCTTCGTGTATGGTAGGGATTGCAGTAGCTGATCCAGGAATACAAAAAAGAGTAGATGACACAGAACCGAAGTACTGACTAATGCTAACCACGACAACATATATCATGATAACATTTATGGGATCAATAACAACAAGAAGAGGATACAACATAATAAGCACTGTAAATGCTGATATCCCTGGTATCATTCCCGCAATGATACCCATAAATGTTGCTATAGCAAATGTTAGAATTAATTCCATATCAATATCAAATTTTTTGTATTAACCAATCAGGTACCTTTTTTATTTTTACAGTTTCACTAGATCTTAAAATCTGTTGATTTCCCATGCTGGCTTTAATATCATCGATAATTCTTTTTATGCCAGGGTGTTCTAGTTTATAAAATGCTTTTTTTGTTTCATTATGTAAAGGGCTTCCCGGTTTATATGCTGCAGAATTCATTAATGCATTTACAGCTTTATAACCCATATATTCATTTATTTGTTCATAAAAGGGACTATTGTATGTTTGCCACCCACCAAGTCTAACTTCGCCTTTATTGTGAACAGCAGCTAAACGTTCAAGTATTTCTATTTTCAGCCATGCTAGCTTTATTTGAATTTCTGGAACATCATCGGTAATGAAAAAAAATACATCATCATAAGCATCTGTAGCTAACATTTTTGCTGAAACTATTTCATGGGATGGCATATACCATTCCCAATAATTATTTCGAATACCAATCATAGGCTTTTCAAAGCCATATACGACTGCAGTCTTTTTTTTACTTGTGTCTATTCTAATATGATTATTTTTTTCTGTGTATAGCCTATACCAAGAAGATGTCATTGCTATGTCATAAAATTTTTGTGGTTTAAACGTTTTAATGGTTTCTTCAAATTCTTTTGGTGTAGAAGACCATACGTAATCGTTTGAATCGACTTTGGGAGACATAACTTTATAATTTAAGTCTTTAAATTGTTGACTGTATTTTTTTAATGAATGAATAACACCTTCATTCATTTTTTTACGACCATTATAAGAAAGCTGCTCTGCTGACACTGTATCATACAAAATGATGTTTTTTATCTTACAACGTATAAAAGATTCTAAAGCAGTATGACTATCTGTCCCACCGCTATACATAAGAATTATTTGATCATATTTTTCATTAAGAATTCTACTATGCAAATCCAAATAATAGTGTATTGGATATACAGGCTCTTTTTGCCAATTTGCATTTTGTATAAAATCATAGTTTAAATGAAAAACAAGCGGCTCCTTTAATTTACATGCAACAGGAGCCGCTTCTATATCTGAATAGTATTTCTTACCTTGTACACTAAAATAAAATTTTAAACCACTAAACATCTCTTACAATCATTAAATTTTCAGTTATCACTTCGTCAATAATATTTCCAGGATCTATTACATCTGTGACAACTAATTTTTCACCAAAATAATTTTGATAGAATGAAAGGGTGCTTTCACTAACTAAAGAAAAAATAAGTATATTTTTAAATCCATTTTCTAATGCTACTACTTGTGTCGAATAGTCCATTAGTTCTTTGCATATTTTAAAATTTTGGTAATCTTTATGCACTCTAATATATGTTATACTAAAACATTCGTTTTGGTTGATGTTGTTATCTATCATATAATTTTTTATTATATTACTGCTAGAAGATAAATTGATTCCTGGCGATGATGAAGAATCTAAAAAGAATGAGCATCCAACTAAAATATCATCGTCATACGCCGTTACTAAATAGCTGTTTTCTCTAGTAAAATAATCATTTAATGTATTCACAGTAATTTCATAATTTAAATTATCTTCAACTGTTCTATTATAACCATATGAAGAATTTAAAGTAAAATCGATTATTTCATTTATTTCCGTACTTTCAACATCTTTAAGCAATTTATGTGAATAATTGATCATTTTTATCTCCAATTAGTGCTTCTAGATGTGGTTTTAGATGTTGTACGTGAAGTAGTTTTAGATGTTGTACGTGAAGTAGTTTTAGATGTTGTACGTGAAGTAGTTTTAGATGTTGTACGTGAAGTAGTAAAAAATGTGGTAAAAAACGTAGTATAAGGTTCACCTTCAACGGGCGTGAAGGTTGTACGTGATGTTGTACGTGAAGTAGTAAAAAATGTGGTAAAAAATGTGCTAAATGACGTCGTGTATGATGTGCTAAATGACGTCGTGTATGATGTGCTAAATGACGTCGTGTATGATGTACTAAATGATGTCGTCCACGTATTTGTGGCATTATAAAAGTCAGAAAATGAAATTTCCCCGTTAGCAGGAATAGCCCCGCCAACTTGTGTAGGAGGGTTATAAAACTCTGAAATACTTGTAGGAACTGTGTCGTTAAACTCTGTGCCAATATCACCTAATGATATAGCTCCGTTACTTTGCAACGCCATCTATTTCGTCCTTGTATATGCATTTGCTTATTTTATTCCACCAACCAAAATGTCGATTCTTCATACAAGAATGACAATTTCCACACGCCTCTATCCTTTTATTTATATACTTAGGTTCGCGACAAGAAAATATCAACTTTTTGTAATCATCTGGCATTTCATTATACATTTCTGCTAAATTATTAGCTTCAAACGCTGTTATGGTATCACATCTATTTCTTGTATAGGCCCTAACAAAATTACCTAAACATACCATATGTTCTTTAATATCTTTTGAAAGAGTAGAGTAATTTTGATTTCTATCAAATGCGTCTATAAAACAATCACCGGCAACTATATGAGAAATTCCTTCAATATATGCATAGTTTAAAGACAATATTACACCTGTATACCAATCTCTTAAAAGAGGCATTTCATAAGTAGAACGGACTTCAGAAGTTATTAACTTAATATGTTTGCCTTGATTTCTTAAGTATTCTATTTGCCTTTCTACAGAAAATCTTTCCGTATCTGCTCTTTGAGATATACTATCATACATAGAAATATGATGACATACGATATCGTCAGTGTATTGAGCATATTTCCATAACATATATGCGCTGTCTAATCCACCAGACACAAGTATTAATGATTTCTTTCCAATCTTAGCATCCTCTAAAACTTGTTCAAAAGAAGGCCATCCTACATCAGAAGTTAGATTGTACATACTTATACCTATAGTCTTTTCTTTTTTCATGAATATACTCAAGATACTTTGAAATTCTTTCTCTCCAATCGTCTTGATACTTTGGATTTACTAGACCAGATCTATAATCATTAAACATTTTATTTATAACATATTCTGGATTGCTGGTTTCAAAAAAATGCTTATTTACGTGGGAAAAAGATCCAAAAAATTTAGACTGAAATGTATCAATAGGATCAATTTTTTTTCCTAAGCATAAAGAATGAAAAGCTGTTTCACTCCAATGAGTTGTATAAACAATGCTTGCATCTTTTATATATTCGTACACATCACTTTCTTTATTAGCTACGTTTGCATGCTTATGTATACTTTTTTGAAAAAAATCTGTCATATCCCTATCAACAAGAGGATGAGGTTTAAATATTGCAAGTTTTCCATAAGTATTGTATATATGCTTAAGTTTATTAAAGCACATATTATCTAGCTTATTGTTACCTATTAGTACCACTACGGCTTCTATGTTTTTAACATGTTTGCCTGCTGTTTTATACTTATTAACATTTTCCTTTTGAAGATTGTTTGCATAGATATTAAAAAAATCGACTGAAAAATTGTCATCGCCATATATTAGTGCCTCTTCAACCTGAATGTGAGATAAATCAGGTTGAAGAGGATGCATCATAAAAAAGTCACTGTAATTTGTATAGTTAACCGAGTCAAAATAAGGATGTTGAAATGCACTTAAATCATATGAAGCATTTGTTGGATATTTTTTCATTTCCTCTAAAAAAAATTTTTCAACTTCTCGAAGGTGTTCATACCTTTTAAAATTTACTTTTTCAATATAATCTCCAAATCTAATGTTGCGCTCTTCATCACTAAACATAGTATTGTTCATAATTTATTATTTCTCCTTAGCCTTTAGATTTTAATTGTTCAATTTCAGATTTTAATTCTTTAATAGCTTCAATAAGAAGAGGTATAAGCTTTTCATACTTAACTGTTAAATAATCCTCTTCAACATGCTCTTCATAGCTAATTGGCGCTTTTGTTACAATTTCTGGTAAAATTGCTTGAACCTCTTGTGCACTGACACCTACTTGAAGTTCATTTGTATAGCCAAGATTTTGAGCAGTTTCATTTGGAGTGTAGTAATATCCATTAAGTGAATTTACTTTATTTAATGCATTATTTATTGTACCTTTAAAATCTTTCAGTCTTGCATCAGAATAGAAAGCTGTGATATCACCAGTTGCACGAATTTCACCACCTGTGGGAGCAGCCGTACCTACACCAAGACCAACTGTTTGGAATGTACCAGTTGTAACATCATTTGCATCTGCACGTACAAATTGAGTGCTGTTAAGACCATCAAGCAATTCAGAATCAGCAGCTTTCGCCGAAATCCCAAGGAATCTTGTGTCCAGATCTACTGTTCCAATAGAAGTGATGTGACCAAATCCATCAACAGTAATATCTTCTACTACTACTCCATTTCCAGCCCCGCCGTAGGATCCGCTTAATGTAGACGTATCAGAGTGCGAAACTGTAACAGTTTCATTAGATGCCTGATTAAGAGTAAATACACCACTTCCGGTTAATCCAGAACCAGTTGCAATTGTAATAGATGCATCATTTGGAGTAGGAAGGTTACCTGAGTGGAATAGAGTTCTTTGTACACCACTGTTGTCTTCTACTGACCAATCATTCGCAGTATCATCCCACATAAGTGTTCTGTATACATTTGAATTATCATCATAGAAATTGATAATGGAATCACCACCACCATTTTGTCCTACTTGAACCAATCCATTAACTGTAAGATTTCCGGTAATGGTATCACCAGATGCATTAACATATCTCGAATCAGATTCACTTGTAGTATAGAAATCAAGAGCTCTTGTTGTTGCAGCTGTTACGTGTCCAAATCCATCATAAGAAAGACTGCTAATAACATTCTTTCCAGATGTTGAAGTATCTGTAATTGACGAAGTGTCAGCATGTGCTAAAGTAATTGTCTCATTCGATGTTTGGTTGGTTGTAAAATTGCCACCAGTAACAAGACCACTTCCTGCACTAATAGTAATTGTAGCATTGCCGATAGTAGGTGGATTAGTAATGTCATTATAATTAATGTCGCCAGTTAAGGTCCCGGCGCTTACAGTTCCTGTTGTAGTAAATCCACCTGCAGTAATTGTTCCGTCAGCATTTACGTTACCTGTACCGAGAATTTGGAAAACAGAATCACTACTGTTTGGTGTATCGGTTATATCAACGGATGTTCCGGTAGCATTTGCTCTAAATTCAGCAATAACATCAATTGATTCACCATCACCTGCAACAATTAGTGCAGGAGTATTGGTTCCGTCTTCAATGTTTTTAACAATCTTTGCAGCTGCGCTTCCTGCAGTGGTTGATTGTAGAATCGTCGTATTAGCAAAAGTTTTAAAACCGCTAATTGTTTGATTAGTTGTTTGTCTTACATAACGAGTATCAAGATTTGTTGAACCAAGAGCTGTTATATGACCATATGTGTCAAGAGTAATGTCTTGAATTACATTACCATTTGAATTATTAACACTTGCTTGAGTAGACGTATCGGCATGTGAAACTGTCGCTGTTGCCCCAACACCTGATCCAGAAACGCTAATTCCTGCTCCCGCCGCAACTGTTTCAACATAATCCCCAGTAGTATCTGTGCCAAGTATAATAGATCCACTATTAAGATTTGCATTAATAGTTATATTTTGTGATCCATCAAAGGTTGCAGAGCCAGTTAATGCTCCTCCAAGTGTAATCGATCTAGCAAACTGAAGTTTTGAAGCAGTAGAAGCATTACCAGAAAGACTTCCAATAAATGAACTTGCTACAAGGCTTTGAGAACCAAGTGTCCAACGATCCGCCGTTTCATCCCAAAGGAAGCTTACATTAGTAGATGTTCCTCGTTCTATTTCAAATCCAGCATTTTGTGAAGGTGTACCTGTTTCATCAGAATTTAAAAGAAGAATATTGTCGCCAATATTTACTTCATTAGTGTTAATAGTTGTAGTTGTACCTTCGACGAGAAGATTGCCAGATACAACAACATCTTCACTTACTGTAACACTGTTGAAAGTAACATCTGATGTGGTTGCAACTGCTTGACCAATAGAAATTGTAGGTGTAGCACCTTCACCACTATTATTCGTAATTGTAACGCCAGTACCTTGTACTAAACTTTGAACATAGGCACCAGTTGTATCAGTACCGAGAACAACAGAGTTTGGTTGAATTGCTGTTAAAATAGAAATTGAACCATTGGCTAAATCTGTAAGTGTAGCACTCGAAGAACCAACTACATCACCACTAAGGGCAACACTTATAGTTGGATCAGGTTTATTGGCTACATTGGTCCAATCGAGAGTACCAATAAAGTTGCCGGCATACACATTATCCCATTGAGCAGCACTACTACCAAGATCATAGGTAAGAGTTGCTTGTGGTAAAATATTAGAAATAACAGTGGCACCTGGCACAAGTTCGAACGTATCAGTAACCGAAAATACCTGAACATCAGATTCTGCAAGAGATAGCGTTACATTACTTGAAAAAGATGTATTTCCAAGAACAGTTAAATCACCTTGTACAACTAAATCAGATTGATTTAGTTGATCACCAACAACAGTTAAAGTGCTGTTAAGAGTTGCGTCTGAGTTTACAATAAGGTCATCAGCACTATTTACACCTATTGTAAATGTATCAATATTTGCAGTAAATGTGTTAGCGGTGAATGTAGAATTAGCACCCACAATAAGATCAGTTGTAGCTACGTTTGCATAAAGACCAGCAAATTTTGCATTACCATTTACAGTAACTCTTCCGCTATGTGTTGTATTAGCAGAAACGTTAAGTGTATTTGTTGTAATACTTGTTCCAGTACCTGTTATATTTGTATTTGTAGAATTGATTACAGTGTTTGTTGATGTAATGCTTACATTACCAATAGCTGTTAATGGTCCTGTAATACTAGTCGCACCAGTAATATCTGTTGCGGAGTTAATATCAACTGTTGCCCCATTAAATGTTGTATTTGATCCAACAGTCATAGAAGGACCAGTAATAGTCAAGGTACTATTAAGATCCACTGTAGATCCGGTAACACTGGTATTAGCATTAACTACAAAGGAAGTACCATCAATTGTAGTACTTGCATTTACATCTAATAGTGAACCAGTTACAGATGCAGATCCAATAATATCTGTATTAGATCCGGTGATTGTAGTATTAGCAGCAATTTCGAGTGTAGATCCGGTAACAGTTGTATTAGCTGCAACATCAAAATCAGTACCGGTAAACGATGCAGAACCAACTACTGTAGTTATGCCATTAATATTTACATTAGATGCATTTACAGTTGTATTAGCATTAATTATTGCATTTGTGCCAGATGCTGTAACATCACCATTTAAGCCAATTGTAGAACCAATAATTGATGTATTGGCATTAACAGTAAGTGATGTGCCATCAACAGTTGTTGCATCTGAATTAATATCTAATAGTGAACCAGTTACAGATGCAGATCCAATAATATCAGTATTTGTTCCAGTAATTGTTGTATTACCAGTAAGAGCAATTGTAGATCCGTCAATTGTCGTATTTGCGTTAACATCAAGATTTGTGCCGGTAACTACGGTTGTTCCTGTTACAGTAGTGTGACCCACAATGTTAACATTCGAACCAGTAATTGTCGTATTTGCATTAACATCTACTGTTGTGCCGTTAACAGTTGTGTTTGCATTAATGGTAGAAGTTGTGCCACTAACAGTTGTATTACCAGCAACATCGATCGCAGTACTATTAACATCAACAAAAGCAACATTTGCAATTGCTGTATTTGATATTAATGTAAGATCAGAAAGAGTGGCAACAACAGCATCCGAAGTTACATCAATAGCTGTAGAATTTACAGAAACGGTGTTTGAATTAATAGTAATGTCTTGAGCCGTATGGGTAAATGTTGTACCATTAAATGTCGCAGTAGTGTAATCTACATCTATTGCTGTTACGTTAGCTGTAAGTGCAGCTGCAGTGATTGTAGAATTAGCAGTAATATCAAGATCAGTTGTGTGGATGTTAAGAATAGCGCCATCAACTGTTGAATTAGAAGATAGATTAAATGTATTTGCTGTAATATCAAATAATGCTGATGTTGTAGTAATATTACCAAATGTAGCTGCAAAGTTTTTAGTTGCCCCGCCATCCATTGTAACGTTAGAGGAAATTACTACATTATTTGCGTCGACGTTAAGTAAATTAGTATTGGCTTGTACATCAATAAGATTAGACTGCTGAAATACGGTATTTGTTGTGACTACAAGATTTGCCGGTGTGCTTACCGTTCCGCCACGAAGTGCATCAGTTGCAACAAGAGTATTAGCAGAAGAAAAGCCTTCAACATGAGTATTTCCTGTTACTGCAGCACCATTTGTAGTATTTGGCTGTGCAACAGGCCCAGCTGTAAGAACAACGGTTCCCATGTCATAAACAAGTTGATTGGTTTTGTTAATCCAACCGCTAAAAGAATCTGTGGTAATTTCTACATTAGCACCAAGATATGTTGTTTTTGCCATCTTTTCTTTTACCTATTCGTAAGTTCTTTTAAAAGAGACTTAATCTCTTGCAAATCTTTTTTAATTTCATCGACTTCATTTTCTACCTTAGACAATCTATCTTGCCTATTTTTTTCCATTTTGCGTCTTTGTAAGGCTCCAATATTATTATTTATTAGAGCCTTACTGTTAATATCTCTTGCAAAATTTTTATCTTCAGTTTGTACTTTCATTTTATGTTAATGCTATAGATCTTATGTTTTTAATTCGCGGCACATTTTTATGACTTGTTGAAAGCATAACAATCTTAATAGCAAAAGACTTGTAATTATCGTATATTGTTCCATCTGGAGAAATGTATCTAATTACATCATTGTTATCACTATTAAGTGCTGCTCCACCTCCTGCTACAAAATCACCACTTGGTTGTGAAGGAATATAAAATTCAAATTCCCTATAGTCAAATCTATCTGATTCGGTTGAAAACAAATTAGTTTCATTTTTTAGAAGCAATTCTGTCCATTCAATAGTATTGAAGTCACGAGGATCAACTAGATTTTTAAATCTAATGTATACTTTTATGTCAGTGGCCGGCGGTCTATATGCAGTCATATATAGACGAAGATCATCTGCATCAAACCCATCTCCTAAAATAATACGCTTACTTATATATTTACTTTCTGCAGGACCATTTTCTGTCCCATCTAGCTCAGTTACCGAACCATCATCAACAATATTATTGATTTGATATCCATATGCCATAATTGAAGATATAGTATGATCAACAAATGGAGATGCATCTTTTGCAGTAAACGGTGAAGTGTTTTCAAGGTCAATATTAATGCTTAAAGATTTTCCTGACCCATCAACAATCTCATTAGATCTACTTTTAATAATAGTTGGATATTTTCTCAAGTAGTTGTTACTATTTGGAGACATATTAAAAGGTAATCCATCAGCATAAAGAGTTTCAGTATTTTCATCAATAAGTCTATCTGCTGAAATATTATAGTTTGTGTAATCAAATGAAGTCACATAGAAATTTGTTTGAATATAACTAACTTTAAAATTATCAACGCTAACTATATCTGCAGTTGCTCCACTAGATTCACCCATAAGCATGGTGTTAGCTTCAAAATAGTTTGCAGCAGTTATAGTTGTATTGGAAGTATCTAAATAGTTATACGTTCCAGATCTTGCGTTTGAGTTATCGATATATATTTGTGATGGTGTATTTCTATCATAATACGTTACAGTACCAGATACTGTTTTAAAGAAAGTAGTATTTGTATTAGCATATTTAGGAGTTTCTTTTACAATAATTTCTGTATTAGAAACAACTTGATCAACTGTAAGTACATCAATAATAGTCGAATTAGCGTAATAAGCAAACTTATCATTGTTATTGAATACTGAAAGACCAGTACCGGTAATAGTTTTGCTATTAGTGCTAACTGAAACATTTCCATCAACATTTGCATTAACGACAAACATTTCTTCACCAACAATAAAGTCACCAGAAATATTATCTAACGTAAAGAATTCAGTATTTTTATTACTTAATTTCATTGCACCATTATCAGCAAATTCAGCTTTATAAAGCGTAAATTTAATATTTTCATCCTGATAAGGAGTCCAGGCACTATCATTTGTAGATGTAAATAATGTACCGTCATGCGCATCTTGTGTTACAGCTGTTCCACTAATAGTATCACTTTCGCCGGATCGTGCAATCCAAATTCTATAATCTGGATCATTTGCATCAGGTTTTACGACAAAACAATACTCCACTTCAGCTTTAAGAGTAACTGGAGCTTTAAACGTAAATGTAGTTGCAACTGAGCCATCGGCTGATACGTTTACTTCATTGGAATTTAAATGTACTTTCGAAAATGGTACAGTTCTACTAGTAGGGAATCCATTTTCTGTCTCACGAATCTCAAATGTGACACCTCGCGTCGGAGATTTTTGATTAAAATAGACATCAGCCTTTGTTAACATTACTACAGTATCATCAGTATGATTTAACTTAACAGTAAATGTTTGTGAAATAGGATCATCACCGCCACCGCCGTCGCCAGGTTCGAACCGCGCCTGTTCTTGTATGCCAGATGTCCTAGTTGGGGCTGCCACATTCGGCACAGGTTGAACCGGTGGTGGTGGTGGAACTGGAACAGATTGTCTTACAGTATTAACAACAGTTCTCGTACTTGTATTTGTTCTACTAGAACTAGCAATATTAAATTCAGGTGTACGTGTAGTAACATTGATTCCACGTTTATCTACTTCAAAGTTAAATCCACGATATGTTATACTCGTAGAAGAAGAAAACGCTTCTTCTGATGTAAGATCATCTACATCAATAATTTTTAAAACTCTATCACCAACATAAAATGTTTCTTCTGGAATTCTAAAAATTGCAAAAATATTACCACTTGCATCAGTTGTGATAGGAGTCCCATATGGACCAGACAATGTCATATCTACGATATTGCTATTCGTGAGTTCTCCTGGAGCAACAAATTCATTAATGTCTTGTTGGTCAAAGTAGAAATAATGACGAGTATTTGGCTTTAGTCCTGCGGCAAATATTCTTATAGGTCTTGCACGTAAGAAAGGCTGAAATCTAAAGTCAGTAATAAAATTACCAACTTCTTGACGTGTGCTATTGCCTTCCTCTACTATTAGCTCATCATTACGTATTGTTTGACTTGTTCTAGTTGTTTGTGAATTAGTCGTAACAATTTGATTGCCAACCCTTTGAGAAGTAGAGCTGGCTCCTATTGTAGATGTTCTTGTACTAACCACACGGCTTTGCACAAGAGGAACAAACTGTGAAAGTCTATTAGTAAATTCTGTAAATGGTGTTGTAAGATCTACATCTATATTTAATGCCGGCGCCTGATTTGTATCATATGCACCATCATACTCAGGAAATATTTGAGCTTCGCCATTAAATTTATAAAAATCTGTAGTACAGCTTCTAAAGCTTGTGCTATAAACTTGATCAATAAATGGATCTTCAGCAATAATTTCTAAGGTTGCAGCCTCCCCATGATTAGTCACATTAGACCAAGATTCTGTAGAATATGGTACCATATCTAAAGCATGAAGCTTAAATTTTGGCGTAATTTCTTTTACAACTGGATCGATGCCTGCGTTAAAATCATCATTTTTAACATCAGCCGTACTAAAGTCTTCAAAATTATCTACAAATATTCCATTTTTAAATCTATCATTACCACTTGCATCAGTAATTAATAGATCCTTTGCATTAATTTCTAACGCATTAAGGGCCGTATAGTACTCAATATTTTTAACGCGACGATCGATTTTTCCAATATCTTCCATTGTGTATCTTTTGTTCTCTTTCTTAAGAACAGTGACACCTAAATCACTTCTATCAGCTCTATCTGCAATAATTTTAGGAAGTGAAGGATAGACCGGAATATTAATTGTTGCCAAAACCATCCCTGTTGTAGGATTAGTCGGCGGCACAGGGTTTTCTGAAGGAGTACCTCTTAAAGATGAAAAGTTAGGTTCTTCATTAATGATAATAAGGTCTTTTCTAGCAAGATAATATTCATAATCTGTTTCAAATTGCTCATTAGGTGTACTAATATACAACTCATTAGTACCAAAATTTAATGTACTACTTGGATTGATAGTCGCGCTTCCTTCGGTAGATGAATAAGAAGCAGTATTTTGACAATAAGGTCTAAAGTCAATAGTATTTCTAAGATCAAAAAGCTGACCAGTTTCAGAGGTGTATCTTGGAATTTGCTCAGTAGTAATAGCAGCAGTATTTGCTGTATTAGCATCATCAATTGGGTACGAATTAACAGTGAAGAATCCGTCACTAAATGAGCCTGATGTATTTTTTCTAAAGACTTTAGCCTTAACAAGAATCTTATCAGTACCACTTAATATTAAAGAAGCTTTCTTTTTAATAGAAGAAAGACCATAGTGTGTATCTTTTTGGCCCGTATTAAAAGTAAAGCTTGTTTTTCTATCTGGATTAGACGTTGAATATGTCGATCCAACATAGATATTATCAATCTCATACACGTCTGGAAGACCAAGAGAATATTCACCAACTGCTGTATTTGAAACGTTGTTTGAGCAATCAATTTTTACATAAACTGCTTCAAGATCTTTACCAGCTGGTTGAGAAGCACTTTTCTTAACATTATAATAACCTATAACAGGAACACTTGATACTGGAGAAGAAAGGCCAGTAATTGAAAGTGTTGTTGTAGAAGTAACAGTAACCGTAGCACTAGTTAAATCTACTGGCTTACCATCTTCATATGGAGATTGATTAGCAGTAGTAATTAAAATAATATCTTTTTTCTGCGTATTATTAAGAGTCCCAGTATAAGGCCATTCGCCCTCAGAAAGGGTAATATTAATATTACCACTAGTATCAATGTTAAGTGATTTATTAACAGTTCTAAAAATAAAATCAAGAACTTTACCTGAGGCGGGAACTGATTTAATACCATCTCTTCCTACAGGAAATAAAGATCTAGCAAAAGATGGTTCAAAAATTTGATTGCTCACAAGATCTGCAACACCATCATCTCCTGATCCTGTTCCAGGATAGTAAATAGAAAGAACTTCAGAAAAACTTTTTCCAGTATTCATTTGAATATCAAAAATATAAGCTCTATATTGCGCATCTGCATTTCCTATCGTGCCATCTTCATATAGGAAAGATCTAATTTTAGCTTCACCTATTTTATTTCCAGTTGGAGTACCAGGAACGGTGCCACCGGTGGCAGCATTTTGAGCAGTATCATAAAGATCAATAGTAGCTGCAATATTAGGATCAAAATTACCTAAAAATTCATCAACAACAATATACTGACCAATATTTGTTGCAATTGATTGGTCTTCTTCTACTAGAAAATCAGTAGCCTTATCAATTTGTAAATCATATGTGTTAAGTAGTTCAATTCGTCTACCTTCAACATATGCTGTACCAGCACCTACTAACACATCTAATTTTTCTGTATTTGCTGTATTTTGAGCAACATTAATTGGAAAATTTTTAACAGTGTAGTTTCCGGACTCTTCACGAGTTCTTTTATTCATTACTTCCATTAGACCGGAATATTCGGTGCTTTTGTTTCTTCTTACTACAGAACCTTTAACGTATTCTTGGATTGCAAAGAATTTTTCATCTTTTTTAGCTTCAATAGAATTTTTTCTTACCAAAGTCGCAGTAAGTTTAAGTCTATCAGCCCCCGGCGCATTAAAGTTATTGAAACCATTAGCGTTATCAAGAAGAGATGTATCATTATTACTATTAATAATACTTTCGTTTACATCAAAACCTACCACGATGCGATCAGGATAATTTGTATATTTTGAAACAATTTGAATTTGTTCTTCTACTCGAACAAAAAACCCTTTTTGATAAATGATACCATCACCAACTCTAACACCATATGCAGCTCCTACTGAATTTGATTCAGTGGATCCTGCTGCCACAACCGTAGCAATAAGTTCATTCGTAGAAAAATTGCGAATTTCAATGTTTTCAGTATCAGAAAACTCTTTTTCGCCGCTATTTCCGCTAGTAAGATATTTAACAAATATCGTATTTAAGTCAGGTGATTGTGTTTGTAGACCAGTTTCTACAATAACAATTTTAGCTTCAATTCCTGTAGTAACACCAACTGCTCGAGCATCTAAATATGTACTCATAGAAACTGGCTGACCATTAGTCTGTAGGTCAAGGATTTTAATATATCCTAAATCTGGCACCTCGACAAAATTGCACCCTTTAATAATTGTGCCTTCGCGAAGAATATTATCCCCAAATCTTTCAATTTGATTTTGAAGAATTGTCTGTAACTGAGTAAGCTCTCGTGCTTGTACTGCCACCGATGGCTTGAAAAGAACTCTGTGAAAGTTCTTTTCTTCATTAAAGTCATCAAAATATGGGGATACGTTTAGGTCTGTGTCAACTGCCATTTGTTCTTCTTACCTTTAAAATTCTATGATAAGTTTAATTCGTTCTGTCTGATCGCTTTGTCGAGATATAGGTTCAAAATGCTCTATGTAAATCACTTCACCAGATTCATCGACAATCTTATTTTTCGTTTCATCTAGTCCACTAATCTTTGCTACAGCTCCAGACTCTTGTCCTACAAAAGTATTTATAACACCAGACAGATCATCTGATACGGAAAAGTTACCTTTAATGCCGGTCAATGAAATAACTGTTGTATTAGCTGCACCACTATTTATTTCGTGTACATAACCAGTTGCAGTAGCTTGCAATGTATTATCGACATCTAGTACTGTAGCTGTCGTATTTGCACTACTTCCCTGGATAACATTAACAGTTGTATTACCCGTTAAAAATGTTCCAGAAACGTTGAATAGTACAATAGTAGAATCGTATCTATCACTTACAGTTCCTTGAGCACCGGTATCAGCCTGTGTAATCACTTCACCACTATTGTAAATAAGTGCGCTGTCATCAATAGTAAGTCTTACAATATCAGAACTAAGTTGATTAATTCCAGATTGAATTACAAGCTCGTCTTTAATAAATCCTGTACCACTTGGACCAGTATAAGTTATTTCAACCTGATAAGTTTCTCTTTGATCAAATGTTTCAAACTGTCTATCAAGAGCTGATACTTCAGCTGTCGTATTGCTAGTTAAACCGGTAATTACATTAACACTACTGTTTCCAGTTTCAAAAAAGCCACGAATATTTGTAAGTCTTAAAGTAGAGCCATCTCTATCAGTAACGTCACCAGTTGCATTTGTATCAGACTGAATTACAGATTCACCGGCTTGGAAGTTTGTTGCAACAGAGTCAGAAAGAGTTATTTCAACGTTAGCGAATAGAGGATCTTTAATAAGAGTAAGCTTGCGATAATCATTTTCCACAGGTATCGTGTTAGCCTCAGTATTAGCAAATTCAACACTAATACATATTTTATTTGCACATAATTCATTGAAAATATTTGCGCCATGACCACCTTTAGGGCCTATAATTGTTCTGACGTCAGCCGAACTTGTAGAGATTGCTAAACTTGTATTTGTATCGATAAAGCCGGTATTAGCAACAACGGTGACTTCAGCAGTGGTATAACCACTTCCTCCTGTGATCACATTAACAGCACTAATAGTATTTGCGGAAGGATCAACTTCAGCAATTGCTCGAGCACCGGTACCATCACCGGAAATAACAACATTTGGTCCAATTTCATATACAGAACTACTATCAGGTAAAGGCGATAGTGGTTGATCCAAAAGAACTCTTCTCTCGGTGCCTGTTACAATATATTCTGAAATTGTTCTAAGTTGCCCAGCCCCAAGACCAGATTTAACGTAAAATGCACTATTTTTATAAAAGTCTGTATTAGCTGAAAGGGCAGTAGTAAGACGAGATGTAGAAACAATTGTTGCTTCTGTATTACTTGTAACACCAGTTAGTGTTTGGCCACTAACAAAATCAAAAATCGTATTTGTAATTTGAACAGTATTATTAGACTCATAGACATTAATGATAACACCAGATGAAATGTTACCATCATTATCAAGAGAGGTAACCTTTTCTTGAACGAATCCAGTTACATCATCTACAGTCACTAGGAAGTCAGTGAATCTTTCACCAGACAATGCATACAACTGAGTGTTACCAGCAACAGCTGCTTCTTTTACTGTTCCAGTCGCATAGCTATTATAATTTTGTCCACCATCTTCTACGATAATTGTTTCAATTGCTCCACTTACAGCATTTGCAGTTACATTAGGATCCTCAAAAATAGGAATATATTCTGTAGTAGCAAATTTATTGTATTGTGATTGTGTAATAGTGCATAGATATTTCCATTGATAACCATCTACTGTTCTATACAATTCATCTTCTGCAGATGTTTCAGAAAAAAGAGGCTGATCAATGGAAGGAACTCCACCGTTATTATCTAAACATTTAAAAATGTAATAGTTATTAGATTCTTCTGAAACGACATAGAATATTTTGGATTGTAAATCATCATCTAAGTCATCATACTTATCGTATACTGTGCCAGATTGCCATTGATTATTTTTTACCATAAAGGCAACATCTGCAGGTGTAATATGCTTACCAAAAATTAGTTCATCGTATATCTCATGATTAACATTTTTTTGAGTGTTAACTGGAACAGGAATTTGAATGTCATTAGCAAATGGTACACTGCGATGAGCACCAGCATAATAGATAGTATTAGCAGATTCATTAAATCCTTCATAAAACTGCTGAGCAATATTTACTTTAAATGCATCTGTGAGAATTTTCATTTTATTTCCTAAATTATTTCTATGCTACTATTTGCTGCTTGAGCAATTGAAGGTATCACGCTCGAGTTAATAACTGTTCCAAATATTTCATTACCAGCAATATGTACTACATCTCTAATGATATCGATATATCTATTTAAAGATAAACCTGTTTGAATATCATATGAGAATTCCTGATAGTATTTATTATCATGGATTTTCTTTTCTGAATTAAGATGAGATGATGTGGTTTTCCAATATCCTTCAGAAATACCTTGATTAACAATTTGTGCTTTACCATTAATTATAAAATCCAAACCTTTTCTTTCTAAAATTACATCGCCATCTTGTATGTATCCATAACCTGAGTCAATAACTTCAACAACAGTAGCAATGCCAGAAGCATTAATTGCTGTTCCTTGGATATTGGCATTTTCACCAAGAGCTTCGCTTTCTGGTATACCAATTATAGAGTCAATATCAGCAGTAGACTCTGTAATGCTTCCTACTATTGGAAAACTTTGATCAAAAGCCACATTAAAAGAAGTTCTTTCAACTTCAATTACACCAGTTCCAGCTCCACTTGATACATAAGATAAAACTTTACCTTTTGCAGTAGTCGTTAAATCAATTTCTTGTTCGATAATTTCACCAATTGCAAATGAACCAATAACACCACTAACATTCAATAAAAAGTTTTTTCTATTGTATGAAGCAATATATTTATTTCTAACACTAACAAACGGATCTACGTTATAATCTTGACCTGGGTTAATCCTTGTAAGTGACGCAATAGTTCCAATAGTAAAGTTTGCCACAGTGAGAGCATTTCCAAGTATAGTATTCACATCAGAGTTTGGATCCTTTGCAAATCCATATCCAAAATCCATAACCACTTCCGCATTTGCAATATCACCAGAAGTGGAAGGTAAATTGATAGTTGGTGCTTGATAAAACCCTGCGCCAGGATCATCAATCGTTATTGTTTGAATTGTTCCATTTGCATCCGTAGTAATAGATCCTTCAGCTTCAAGTAAAGGATCTCCGCTAGCGAAACCACCACCGTCAAACGTAACAATAGAACCATTAGAGTATAGTGTTCCTCCATCATTTATTGTAATGCTATCAATAAATCCGACACCACTATTAGATCCGTCAAGACCAATATCAACAAATGGCACTCCGGCAATATTTACACCCCCAATAAGATCAGTATTTAATGATACAACTTCTGTATCTTCAAGGAAACCGATATCAAAATCAGCACCAATACCAGTTTTAATATCAATGATAGATTTTTCTACTTCAATAATATCTCCATTTGCATTACGCGGTGGAGATAAAAGCTCTTCACGATTTGTTTCAATTGTAAAAGCACTTGATCCTTCAACAAAATAAAATGGTTCTGTATTTCCATAAATCCCAATTGATGTTGTGTTTTGACCAACCACAATACCTTGACTGTAATTATTCGATACAGTATCAATTACACCATTAGCTGCACTATTACCAGAAAGCCAAAGATCAGTTGCACCACTATCAATTACTGTATCGATAGTATCAATCAATCTAGTCTTAACACCACGAATTTTATTGTTAGCTGTGAATTCACCGAAAATATCTCGAACATTTACATTTGCTCCATCCACAGAAGCTACTTGGCCTCTTGCACCAGGATCTGTGATATTAATACTATCGACACTCGCCTCAACACTAGTATTTGATTGAAGGATAATTTTAAGATCTTCAGAGAACTCGCCCCAAGCTTCGATAAGAGAAAGTGTTGTGGCATTTGCTGTATCAACAGTGCCAAATACATAACTCGTAATTAGATTAGCTACAGGATCTCTTTCTTCTTGAAAGATTACATCTCCAGGAGAAAATGTACCAGTAGCATCTGAATAAGTAATATCAAGAGCAGATTCTTCTTCAATATATTCTGTAGGAAAAAATGCTACAGCATTTGAAGTTTGGATTAAACGCAAATCGTTAAATGTGCTACCTTCTAATGCCTGTAACGTAATGATAGAATTTGCGGATGCAGTTGTTATAATGTTCCCGTTTGCATCTGTATTAGCAACAGAAATAACAACCCCATTAGCTACTTGTGTGCCTGATCCATCGATACCAAGAATGTAATCACCAGCAACTGCATTATTAATATCTGTGGCAGATAAAGTTGTAATTGTTTCAATTCTTTGCACAACTGTTTCATAATCAATAAAGTCTAAATTTGCATTATCGATATCTAACATTGCAGTTGCGACATATATGTCGCTTGCTGTTTGATCAGGAAACTGAGTATTTGTGTATCCGTAACCGCCCTCTACAATTTCAAAATCAACTCGACCTGTGGCATCTACAGTATCAGTTACACGAACTTTGCCTTGCTTACCCGAACTACTAACAACATCAAACACATCACCGATTTGGTTATTTCTACCGCCTTGTATCAAATTAATACTTGTAAGAGAACCTGTAATAGTAGGACAATCTTTAATGTTGCCATCTTCTGTAATTCTTTCATCTCGAATAAAATTACCTTGCACATTGCTCAAATAAACAATATCTATAATTCTGCCTTCTACTCTTTTAGACACCACACCTTCGACAAAGGCACGTGCACCTGAGTTTGATCCTGTAATCTGCTTTCCTACAAAATTAGCAGTACGCGGTGATCTTGTTACTTCCAAATAAAAGGGTCTATACCAAATAGAATCAGAGGCACGTAAAATATCTTGACCTGGTGTATAAATCTCTGTTACATCTTCACCAAATAAGATGTTCATTAAAAGTTTTACAGATCTCTCAGATCCTTTAGATCTATAAAGATCTAGAATATTTTTAACAAGAAATTTCTTATCAGTAAAAGCCACAAACGGAAAATCTTTAAGATACTTTTCTTTAAAGTATACAATAAACTCTTCGAGAGTAGTATCAATATCTCTGATTGTAAACATATTTCTGCTTAAATTTACAGAATAATCAGGATTTGATTCTAAAAACTCATAATACGCCTCAAGAAAGACAATCAGTTGTTGACCTTCTTCTTTATAGATATTCGGAAATTGACTTTCAATTAATGATGAAATATTTGTTACAATATCTGTCATACTTAACTACCAATAACTGTAATTGTGATGTCTTCATCTCTTATAGTGGCTATTCTATTTTTAATCCCAAAAATATTACCACAGCGTGTTCGTCCTACTAATTTAATGGAAGATCCTCCAAATGAATCAACAACAATGCTATTAATTACAACTGCACCGGTATTATAGTCAATTGTTCCTGCATCATTTTTAAGATATACAAATCCGCCTTCTTGATTTGAAATGATTTTTAAAATACCTCGTCCATCATCTTGTAAGAATGCAGTCTTACCTTGATATATGAACTCAGATGATTTTAATGCAGGTTCGTGAAGATTAATATCATCACCAATATCCAAAGGAGGATGTCGATACATAACATTATTATAAGTAAATCTTAGAGTAGAAGGAACTCCTAAAGTAGGATTGAACTCTACAATAGCTCTCACTGCTATATCATTTGATAATATTGCTGAGCTGCTATTGTCAATAGCACTAGACAGTTTACTAAATCTAACATCTCTGTTAAATTCATTGAGATTTAAGTTACTATAATTGAGTATTGCACTTTTTGCTAGCGATTCTATATTAGATGCACTTAAGCTTGTTTTTTCAGTGTCATAATAAACTCTAGATTCGACGCTGATGTATAGGAATTCCGCGGCCACAATTCTTGGCTCAATAGCAAGAGGCGCTCTTTCACTTAAGAAGTTAGAATACTCAGTTTTAGCATTTTCACTAACACCATCAGAATCTTGAATATCAACAGAGATAATTACTCGTCCATACTGAGGAGGATCAAGAGTCTCTCCACCATATGCAGATACGGCTTGGATTTCTGGAAACTGATTTTTTAGAAGTACTTCATAATCTGATTCTGTTACAGCTCTTTCCTGAATTTGAATAGATTTAGGAGCAAAGAATTTAATTGATTCTATGCTTTCTCTCTCAGCGCCGCCTTGTGATCTTGACGTCACAGTTTCAGTGCTACTAATCCCGTTAATTTGTGTATCTAAATTAATTGTTTGAATACCATTAGCATCATCACCATTTGTAACACGATATTCGATTCGAATTACATTACCATTAATTGGCTGTTTGCCAAATACGTTATTACCAAATACAACTTCATAACGATTACCATGATAAGGTTGAAGATAAAAAATTTCTGAATTACTTTGCACACCAAAAATATTTGATTTGTAAAGGTATTCAGTTTCAGTTGCAGAAGAACTATTAGCCTTTACATAGACTTTAACACTTTCAGTATCAACATTTGCATTATTGATAATAAATTTTTGATCAGCAATTCCAGTAGCTTCATAAAATTCATCAATATAACGGCCTTCAAATACAACAACATCATCAATAATATACTGACCATTTATTGCTCGAGCAGTATAAGCCGTATCATTGTAAAAAGAATATGTAGAAGATCCACAGCGCGCGGTAAATTTTGTCTTACGAGGAATTGTAATAGTCGCTGGGTTGTTTGTAGGGAAAAATTGAACTCGTAAATTAGCATTTGCGGATCTACGAGAGCGAGGAAGATAGTTTAATTCCTTTGCGTGCGATACAACGCTGTCCTTGATTTGTGCAGAATCAAGGAACATTTCGCTAATTGCCATGTTTGTATAAAAGTTATTTTGGAATGTATTATATGCTAATACATCCAGTAACACATTCATGTTGGATCCTTCAAAGTCATAATCTTTAAAGCGATCCTGTGCTTTAAGGTAACTTTTCAGACTTGCCTTAACGTTTTCAAAGTCAAGATTTGTAAATGTTTGGTTTGCCATTATCGGATCCTATTCAGTACTACTTCGAGTGTTGTTGGCTCTTCATTATTTATAAGAGCAAAAGTAATGATCACTCGAATCTCATTTGAGTCAATTCTTCCGGTTACATCTACGCCAAGAAGATTGCATCGAGGCTCATATGTTTGAATAGTTTCAAATACCATGTTGCGCATCGTGTCAACAGTTTCTTGTGTAAAGTTTTCGAATAACATAGCACGGATATCGCAACCAACTTCGGGTTGAAATAATCTTTCACCTCGATCAGTAAGAATCAAATTCTTAATTGACTCTTTTACTGCTTCTTCATTAATCTTCCGAGAAACATCAGAACTGACAGGATTCAAAAGCAAATCCTTTCCAAAGTCTGAATAGATTTCTCTTTTCTTTGTAAGAGGTGTGATGGCCATGTTTACTCTCTTCTTTTAGTTATTTATTAAACTTACCAAGATCTTAGAGGACCGACATCATAATGATTGAACGTTGAGTAACTTCCAAATCCACCAAATCCAGCAGCACGCATTTGCCTCGTAAATTCATTTAATGCAATAGAGTTGATTCCCACTGTTCGAATATCAAGTGCTTCACCTCGTATATGACGTGAATTAACAGCAACTCCACTATTTTCTTGAACAACTCTAAGGTACCAATTGTAATAAGGACTGCGGTATGCGCTATTAATTGTGAGCTCAGGTAAATCAAATCCTGCAGCTTTAGTAGCATCAATTGCTCTAATCAATCTTACCCATACACCAATCTTTACTTTACCCCAGCCAGCATCAACAATACCACCATCAAAACCAAGATCATAATGATAGTTCTCATCTTGTCTAAAGTACTTTTGATGCTCTGGATCAGTTTTGTTATTTTTAAACCAACCTTGAGACTTTTGTCCCATAGTCGGCACATTTGATCCTCTAAAGGTAAAATATCCAATGAGACCGGTTTGTGATATTTGATCAAGAAGATCACGCTCTTTTTGTGTTAAATCATCAGGAAGATACTGCTGACCTGGGTTAGCTCTATTCCAAACGTCAGCACCTGCGCTTCTACTAATATCACGCTGACGTGGCGGAACTCTAAGAGCACCTGAAGTAGAAAGTGTACTTCTCATATTGCTAGAAAAGCTTGATGCAAAGTTATGTGTATCAGTATAAGAAGAAACAAGATTTGCTAAATTATTAACAGGCTTATTCATAATCGAATTAATTAGCTCTGATATCTTACAGGCCTTAAGTAGGAAAAAGTTTAACACATCAGGAACTACATCTTCAAATTGATTAATCGCCTTTTTAAAGAATGCTCTAATATCATCCTTAAGTCTATTCATATTTTCAGCAGAAAAGAAGTTTTTTACTTGTTTGATTTTCTTGTTAATAAAATTATAAGCGGCTTTTGGTAATTCACCAATCTCATTAAACAATCTTTTTGCGGTGTCAGCAATACCTTTAACCTTTTGTAATAAAGAATCCTTTACTCGATCAACAATACTAATAAGCTGATTTTGAAATGATTCAAGAGTAGACATTAATGAAGATATAATGCCACTTAGAGAACCATACTTTTGAATATCATTAAGAATATTTGAAATATTTCCGGCTAAACCTTGAATACCGCGAATAAGATCAGTAAATGTTTGTGCAACACCAAGAATCTTTTTAAACGGATCAATAAAGCTCGCACACAGATTTTCATTAAACTCATTAGCATTAAAGTAATTATTTTGAATACTTAAAAGCGCATTAAGATTTTCTGAATTACTAGAGCTAATAATTTCTTGACGATCATAGCCACTATCTACTAACGAATCAATTAACTCGTTTCTTGTTGCATTATCTATTTCAATTGGAAAATCGTTAATAAAAGTCGTTTGTACAAAATCAATAGATAGTCCAGATGATATTAAAATATCACCAAAAACTGCTTCAGAAATAGGAGAAATAGAGCCTTCTGATATTTCTATGGTAGAAACTTGAGAGTCGGAAAGATTTGTTAATGTTTCTGAATTAAACGCACTCTTCCTTACTGCTTGATTAAGCGCAGGATAAGGTGTTAAATCTACATTCTGTAAAAGCGTATTATTTAATGTTGATACTGTTCTCAGCTCATTTAAATCAAATCTACTTAAAGGATCGTTAAGTTGTGTTATGTCAACTGTACTATCAGCAACTAAAGCTGATGTAGGATATATTGGTTTACATACTGCCATTCTTATACCTCCACAGATTCATCAGAATCGAATGCACCAATTTGACTTGTAGTCGACTCTACTTCAGAGCTAATATTTGTAACTTCTCTTTCAACAGGAGTATCGATTTCAGGTGCCTTTGTTGATTCAGGTGTTTTACTTCCGGCTGTTGCAGTAGTAGAAAGACCACTGTTAAGATATACTTCAGAACCATCTCCTGCAATGATACCACCTGATGTTAAATAGAGATTACCGCCAGCAGAGTTGTATGTACGAGATCCAGAGTTTTTATGAAGCTCAGATTGTGTGTTTAAGAACATATTGCCAGTGGAATATCCACTTAATATACCATCAGATGTTAGAAACATATCAGAACCAGACTTTAAGCTGAGATTATTGCCAGCATCAATCTTGATCTTTTGAGCTGATTTCAAATTAAAGTGTTCTGATGTTGCAGCAAGAGACATACGCTGTGCACCCATTTCAAAGCTTTCGCCAGCAGTTATACTCATCTTACCCCCAACATTGAGATTGTAATCACCTTTGACTGTATGATTCATATCACCGTTTACTTGAAGAGTAACGTTCTTACATTCGAGTGCATATGCACCTTCAATATGAACTGTTCTAGAACCAGCAGTTGCTTCCATCATATGACCTTCACTGTAGTAGTGAGAATCGCCAAACGATTTAATCTTAATGTTACCACTAGAATCGATTTGCATATGAGAACCAGATTCATGAGATATTACAATGAACTCTTCATCTTCTGCAATTTGGATATATGAGTTACTGTTACGGCTTTTCCATACCATATTTTTATGTGGCTCGGTTGCTGCCGGAACTCCAGGTTCTTCAATAGAAGGAGCAGAAGGAGTATTATCATCTTGCCCAGCGATTTGCTTTGCCGTTTGTGCAGAACCAAAAATCATCTTAGCTGCATTTTGTAAAACAAGCTGAGTTGTTTCAAGATCTTCACCAGCCATAATTTTACCAAGTGGAGGAATACCATACTGACGTAAAGCTTCAATAGAAAGATAGTCATCGGAGCTTCCTGTCCCACCTGGTAGCTCTAAGTTTTGACCAGGAATAATACCAAGAACGATAGGATGTTGAGCATCTCTTCCATCAATAAAGCAACCAAATACCCAATCTCCTGGCGCAGGTGTATTCACACCATAACCAAGATTCAGCACAGGAGCCCAAGGTAAATCTTCTGTAGGAACAAGATTTCTATCAGGTGAATGAATACCATAAGCTCGAACACGTACACGCCCTTGCTTGATAGCATCGTCATTTTTATCTACTGCTCCGACGTACCAAAGTACGTTATCAAATCCGTTAGATGAAATCATTAACTATTCCTTCTCAATGTATCATTATATGTTGCAATTGAATCCGCTCTTAGGTTTGAATACTGCCATGCTTCCCATGTTGGTCCAAGATGTGATAGCACTCGATTGTCTAGGCCATTTGCAGCAATATAAGAATCATATGTTGAGAACCCATCAAGTGCTCCATAAGACTGATATCTTTGCCTAATCAGCTTAAGTGCTGCTCTATCTTGATTCTCTGGTGTCATTGGAACGTTAACACCGTTATTCATATCCAACCATGTTCCGTAAGTAAACTGATATCTACCTGCAGCCGTACTTGTACCACCTGGTCCAATAGTATTTGGATGGGGTTTAGTAGTATCAAACGAAGATCCGCCATTAAGAACAGCATAGTCACCGTTTGACTCCCGAGCTGCAATTGCATTCAGTGTAGCCTTTTCTTCCGCAGTTAATCCTGCTGCTGCGGGATCAGTAGTAATTTGAGGTGTGCCAGTAGATAAAGTGCCTTCACCAGGTCCTCTAACATTTCCGGCGCCAGGTGCAGAAGTCCCACCACTCTCGGTATAAACACTTTCAGTTTGTGGACCATTTTCATAAGAATCTGCGCGTTCTGGTTGGCCATAAATACCGCTACGAGAAATCATAAGCTCTTGTATAAACTGATCACCACGAAAAATGTTTTCAATTGATTCAATTACATAACGGCCTGATCTTTCAATATCTATTTCACGATCTTCTTGATAGTTAATATCATACAATTTAAGTTCTATAAGATCACCAACTGTAATCTCATTTCTACCGTAAATGGTTACTTTAACCATTTCATTTTGATGATGATATAGATTGACATTCTTTTGATTATAAGCTTTTGGATAAAATGTATCAGGTCTTAAATAATCCGGATCAGAGAATGTTTGTTCAGGATTCTTGTAATCTTTGAATACAAGAGTCTCAAGAGGATCATTCATATGTTCATCAACAAAATCTTTAGTATGTTTTGAACGAGTAGTATTATCACCGTCTGGATAACGATACTTTTGATATTCATCAAGATGGCGGTATTCAGTATATAGTGGAGTACGATTTAAAAAGTCAAGTTCAGTGGTAAGCTTATAATAAGCGCCATTACTCATATCTTGAATAGTATTAACATAGTTTGGATACTCGATATCAATGAGTGTCGACATCATTCGCAATTGACCATCTGGACTTTGATCAGCAAATTCTGATCTTACAAAAATTGGAACTCCACCTTCTCGATCTAGCTCTCCGCTAAACAATTCATAATCGTCTATAACCCAGCCAATAGTGCCAAAGTAAAATCCATCTTTAGATTCAAAGAAACGATATGTTTGAGATGCATATAGTTCATTTCCAGATATGGCTTTGCGAGTAAAGAAATGCATAGTTTCTTCTGCAGTGTAGTTTGGCACTACAAGCTTTTGATCACCATCTGTTTCTTGTACAAAAAACTCTTTATCTGATTCAAAGTAATCATTAAATACCGTATTAGCAAATTGGCTAATTGGCGCGCCGCTAAATGATCGGCGAATAGATACCCTATCCCCATAGAACTTTTCTTTTGAAACGAAAAAAATGTCATATTCATATACATTGTCTTTGTTTCCACTTGCAATCTTTACATTTGATATTGCATACAAGAAAAACTTAAGTGTAATACTATTTTGAAAGAAGTCAGTAATCTTAATTTCGATCTCTTCTTCACCTTTTAACCATCCATTTTTTTCGCCAATAAATTCATCAAGAACACGATCAGAATCAAATACCTTAGCAGTACCTTGGATATATCCAGTACTCATTGACTCGGAAAAACTCCAAGTGTGAATAAGTCTCCATATATCTTTACTGTTTTCAGGGGTAGGAGTTTCTCCAAGCTTATAGATCTTGAAAGAATTTAAAACATATTCCCCAGCTTTACGTTTAAACGATTCCGTCATTCAATAAATCTTTCAATTGCTCTTCTGCTCTTTTAGCATACTTCTTATCAACCAATTCTATAGTTCTTCGGTCATCATTTAAACGAGATTCATAATCATAATATCTTACTGCAGACCAATCACCTTCAACAAGATTTGGATCAAGTGTGTAAGTGTCTGGTGAAATAATATCACCTTCAGCATTTGTGTAATGAATGATATTTTCGGTGATATTTGTATTTTGTGTCCAAGCAATAACTGCATCACCAGTTGTATTTGCTTGTGTTTGATACTTATCAATGATATATTTATCAAACTGTCTTGTGTTGAGTGGCCATTGGAAATATGGATCAATCATTCCAACTGACAAATAAACAAGCCAAGTATATCTTACACTATCATAGTAATAGTAAGCTATGTCTTCTGGTCTTTCTTCACTTTGAATGGTATATGGAAGAAATACGTATGGGTCATTTAAAATAGATTTACTAAAATCTACTCTTCTCGTAATATCTTTTACAAGCTCACCGGTGTGAGTGACATTAGGAAAGTTTTGAAAATATACAGCCATTAACGTGGTCCCTCACCTGATGTATTTGGATCATAGTAACCATTATAAGGCGTGCTTCTATTGGCAGAGCTTGAACCTGATGTTCTGATTTGAGCTTCTTGGAATGTAAATGAAAGATTCACAATAGCTGGCTTACCACCCTCTACAAGAACATTTCCTTGTGGTGTATAATCAACAGTAAAGTTACTAATCATTCCAGGTCTTAGTTGTGGAAAGTATTCTTTTGCTACACCATTGAGACGAATCTTTGCGATGTCTGGATATTTTAAAATAGCTCTTTCGAGGCCAGGCGCATCTCCAAATCCTACAGTTTTTGGTAGAATATGCGATTTAATTTTCGCAATTATGTTTTTTAATAAATCAGATTCTTCAGCATTACGAGGTGCAAGTTGCCAACTAAATGTAAATTCCTTAAGACCAACACCATCAAAGTTAAGAGTTGTATGAGGGTTGATAGCTGTGCCTGTAGCTACATCAGCAGCAAGACTTAATTCGGGCGATAATGATAATAGATTTCGTGCAGCAAAACCAAGATAATCAGAATATACACTAAAATTACCAGAAGCAATGTTATCAGCAACACTTGCACCAGCTTGTTGTGCACCTTTAAGTGCATTTGATATTTTTTGATCTAAGCCACCGTCTGTAGCAGAACTAAATGCTCCAACGGCGAAAGCTCCGCCAGAACCAAGTTGTCCTGCTCCGATATCAATACTATCAACGTCTACGAGTTGTTGAGGAAGAGGTAAAATAATTGCAGTTGTTGATCGACCAGATTGGTTTACACGCGAAAATGTTGCATTATAAGAATAACGCATAAAGTCTAATACTAAAGCGTTTGGACCTAAGTCTCTTGGAAAACGATACAAGCCGAAATTCGTATCTTCTCGTTTTGTTCTCATTTCGACTGCGACTGGGTTGGACGCCATATTAATGACCTCTATAAATAATTGTTGAACTTATTTCTATTTATATTGAAAAGAAGAAATGGCATATAAAGGCAGATTTAAACCAAAAAATCCCAAAAAGTATATGGGTGATCCGACCAATATTATTTATCGGTCGAGATGGGAGCTATTGCTTATGTCGTACTGTGACCGTCATCCTCATGTTGTCCAATGGGCATCTGAAGAAGTCGTGATTCCATATCGTAGTCCTATAGATGGTCGCATCCACAGATACTTTCCTGATTTTCTAGTAAAGCGTATAAATAAAAAAGGAATAAAGGAAACAATTCTAATAGAGGTAAAGCCCGAGTACCAAACAGTACCGCCTCAAGTACAAAGTAGTAAGACTCAAAGATACTTGAACGAAGTAAAAACATGGGGTGTTAATGAAGCAAAGTGGAAAGCAGCTCGTGAGTATTGTAAAGATCGTGGTTGGAAATTCGAAATATTTACCGAAAAACATTTAGGACTTAAGAAGTAATGGCAATTCTTTTCGACGAAATTCTTACTAAAGGTGTTCGAGCAGGACAAATACCTGCACGCGAACAAAAAGCACGTGAGTGGTATCGTGACGTCGCAAAAGATTTTCGAAAAGTAAATGAATCCGAATTAATGCGCGGTGATAAGTCAAGACTTACTGCACAGCCACAGGTTGGTTCGATGTACATGTTTTATTATGATGCTAAACACAAAGATACATTGCCATATTGGGATAGATTCCCATTAATTTTTCCATTTAAGAAAGTACAGGGCGGGTTTCTTGGAATCAATCTCCATTATCTTCCACATCCTCTCCGTGCTAAACTTATGGATTCACTATATGATCTTACAACAAATGAAAGATACGACGAAAGAACAAAATTGAAACTCAGCTATGATGTATTGAACAGTGCAAGTCGTTTTAGATACTTTAAGCCATGTGTCAAACATTATCTTACAGGCCAACTCAAAAGTCGTTTTCTTTATGTATATCCATCTGAGTGGGATATTGCTATGTTCCTTCCCCTCGAAAGATTTGAAGGCGCGGGAAAACGCAAGGTTTGGTCAGATTCAAGGAAAGCAATCTAATGTCGTTCAATATCTCAGAGTTTAGTTCTAAGCTAAATAAGTATGGACTTTCAAGAGACAACTTATTTCTTGTCACTATCACACCACCTGATCTTGGTGTTGATATGCCTGCACAAGACTTAAGATTCTTTTGCAATAGCGTTAACCTTCCGGCTCTTTCAATATCTGTTGCAGAAGTACAGACACAGGGATATGGTCTAGCTGAAAAGCGACCAACCGGCTTACCACTTGACAATCTCAACACAGTATTTATGGTTGATTCTACTTATCGCGTAAAAGAATTCTTCCATCGTTGGGCTCAGAGCATCGTAAACTATGACAATAATCGTGGATATAACTATGAATATAATCGTATGCTTCCTTATGAAACAGCATACAAAGATAGTTATGTTGGAACGATTGAAATCATTGTTTATTCTTATAATGAACGTGATATCAAATACGTATACAAATTTGGTAATGCGTACCCTGTCGCTCTTGGAGAGATTACCACATCATGGGAAAATAATGACAGTGTTATGGTGATGCCAGTACAGTTTGCATACGATAAGTATCAAGTAGACGGGCTAGGTCAATCAGTAAAATCCAATCGTATCAATTCCAGCCGAGGCTTCGGCGGCGGTGGTGTAGGTGGTTTTGTTACATCACTTGGAAACTTTGGTCAAGCACTTGATGCAATTGGTATTGATACACCAATTCAAGATATCGTAAATCAGTATTCATCAGTAGCAAGCCGTATTAATAGCGGACTTGAAGCTGTAAGAGGAATTTTCTAAACAATATGGAGTTACACAATGGGTTTACCTAAAATTCAACAACCGCTTTTTGAACTGACAGTACCATCAACAGAGAAAAAAGTAAAGTACAGACCCTTTACGGTTAAAGAGGAGAAGATCCTTTTAATTGCTCAAGAGTCTAAGGACATTGATCAAGTGATTCTTGCTATCAAACAGATTATAGGTAATTGCGTTGAAGATGTTGATGTAGATACACTTGCAATGTTTGATCTTGAATATATGTTGATCAACATCCGTGCCAAATCTGTAAGCAACGAAATTGAGTTTGCGATTAAAGATCCTGACACTGATGAACGTATTGAAATGGCTTTAAATATTGAAGATATTCAAATTAAGCGAGATCCGAAACATAATAAACTCGTAAAGATCAATGATGATATTACTCTTGAAATGGCCTATCCAAGAATTGATCAACTTAAGAGTATTGCAGAAGTAAATGAGAAAGATCGTGAAGTTGTATTGTTTGATATGATGATGGGTTGCATTAATTCAGTTGTACAAGGTGATCAAATTTACAAGCTTAAAGACTTTAGTGAACAAGAGGTTGAAGAGTTTATCGGAAGTCTTTCATCGTCTAACATATCAGATATTAAAACATTCTTTGACACTATGCCGGTTCTTCGTTATGAAAAGAAATATAAGCTTAAAGACGGAACAGAAAAGACATTTGTCGCGGAGGGTACAGAGACTTTTTTTATCTAGCGCTGAGCCATACGAGCCTTCATGTTTATTATAAGAACGTTTTTGCTTTGGCTCAGCATCATAAATATCAAATAAGTGAGATAGAAAATCTGTTACCATTTGAACGAGACATTTATGTGGATATGCTTCTGGCATATATTGAAGAACAAAAAGAAAAGAATAAGTAGAGAGAAGTCATATGGCTCTAGAGCAAACAATAGAAAAATTCTCGGGTGTACTTAAATCCATCGAAATGAATGTGCTTAAGCAAGCGAGTTTTGCTGAGTCGCTTTATAATGAGAAACCACTTGAAAATCTAGAGCAACAAAAACAAACATCTTTACTTCAACGTCTTGTCGGTATTCAATCCGAAGAATTAAAGGTTTTGAAAGAAGGCCGTAAAAGAGCTCGAGGTGAAGAGCGTCTTACTGATATACCAAATAAAACACGACCTACTGATGAATCTGGTAAACCTGTAACATTCGGTGGTGCTGTTGGCGCCGACGTAATAGGTGATGCGATTGTTGGTGTACTTGGTGCTATATCTTTAGGAGGTATCCTTAAAACTGCTGCACTAGCAATTGCTGCACCATTTGCTTATAAATTTGTTGAGGGCTTTTTCGGAGAATTTGGTCTAAACGGCATTGAAGCTGCTGGTGTTACCCTTGGTGGATTAATTGCTTTAAAGACTACAAAAAGTCTAATAAAGGATGTTCTTGCAAAAGACACCACAAAAAAATTCATGCGGGGTTTTCTTGGTAAAGCTGGAATTGCTACAGGAATAGGTATTATTGGATCTCTTATAGGCAATGCAGTAGGAGATGCATTTGAAAATCCAGAATTAGGTGACGATATATCACAAGTTGCTAATATAGCTGCATTAGGATCGTTCTTTGGTATTAAAGGTCTTATTATTGGGGCAGTTGCTGGGCTAGCATTAACATTAGGCCAAAAGCTTTTAGACTGGTTTAATAACCAAGACAAAAAATATCGAGACAAATTAGATGAAAAGCTAGCAGCAAATATGGCGGAAGCTGATAAAGCATTTGAAGAAGGTGATTATGAAACTGCGTCTAAGTTATCGGCAGAAAATTTAGCTAGAACAGATCAAGAATTAAAAAATAATGAGCAAAGGCTAGGTGTTGAAGCCCGAGAAAGTGTTAAACGAGCTAAAGAAGAGGCATTAACAAAATTAGAAGATCTTGCTAAAGAAGGAAAAGCAAGACCAGCTGATATTCAATTAGCAGCTACTAAGAGACTAGAAGCAAGTGATAAGACTGTAGAAGATTATGAAAACTATATAAAGCTTATGTCACAGGCATTTAAACAGCGTGAGCCTGAAGTGAATATGTATGATATTGTCAAAACAGTTCGAGTTCCTGTAGGCTTAGGCGCCAAACCTCAAAATATTGAAAAAGCAAGACAAAATGTTTTAACAGAAATTTCTACAAAACAAGAAATGACTTATGGTACTCCATTACAAATTCCTTCTACTGGAATGTTTTGGTGGAAAAAACAAAATATGGAAGAGCTAATGCCACCTTTAGCCCAAAAGACTGAAGCTCTATCACAAGGCTCTACTGCGATGGCTGCAGCTGGTTCGCCTGTTGTTATTAAAGGCGGTGATCGTGTTACTGGCGGATCAACCTATAATGATAATAAGACTATTACACAGGTAACTAATATCATTGATCCAACTCAGGCATTGAACTTTAACGCAGCTCAAGCAAGATAAAAAAGGGGCTCCTTAGAGCCCCGAAATAAATCCTTCAAGAAATGCGAACCAAAGTGGTGATGTTAGAATTAAGATAATCCAAAAGACCCAATTATTGTTTGCTGAGTTTTCTGACCGAACTTTACCATAACAATTACCACAGAGCCATACTTTACGTTTACGATAGTAAGTACGCTGATTGTTATTAAAGACCGTATCGACTACTGATCGAGCACTCTTTTTATTTCCAAATACCAACCATCCAGTAACAGTTGATCCAGAAACACCTTTCTTCGATCTTCCAGACTCTGCGTAGATTTCTTTCTGACGCATATTTGGTTGAATGTCACGAAGTCCACAGTTTACACAAGTTCTTTTAGTATATTGTGCCATGATATAATCCTTTGAAAGGGGAGGAGCCGAAGCCCCTCCCGATAGGTTTAGTCGTCAGTGAGACCTTTGAAGAACGACAGATCGTCATCGTCGTCATCACTTGTCGAACCAAAATCCGGAGAAGGAGCTTCATCCATTGTTTTCGGTGCGCTTTCCTTGAACTTCGGAGTGAAGTCCATCTCCGGCTCGTCATCCTCGGCGGTATGTGTGGGTGCGTGGGAACCACCGTCAAGCGCAAGAACTTTGTAAAGCTTCGCTTTGAGTTCATCATACGACTTGAAGTTTTTAGGATCGACGATTTCCTGCAGAGAATGCTGGGAATTCCAAATGGACTCCATTTCCTCGTCTGTCATCGCAGAGCCATCAGGCTTAGTGATTGGACCAGGAGCAGAAAACTCTGACTTATCATAGTTACGATAACCTTCAACATTACGAGCTTTCAGTTTGAAATCTGCACCTTCCCAGAAGTCAAACGGATTAACAGCTTCTTCATCCTCGAATTGAGGGTTCATCATGTCATTCAGCTTATCGAAAATTTTCTTACCAAACTTGTACTTGAAAACCTTGCCTTCGTTTTGAGGATTTGCAGGATCCTTGACAACATAGACATTGGCATGGAAACCAAGACGGCGCTTCTGTTTGCGGGCGATGTCTTTATCTGATTCGACACCAGAATTCCAAAGTTTACTATTGTATTCAGAAACGGGGTCATCTTGACCAATAGTGGTAAGAGAGTTTTCAATGTACCAACCACCAGGACCTTGGAAACCATGGTCCCACATACGAACAAATGGCATGTCTTCACCCTGAGGCGCAGGAAGAAAACGAAGCACAGCATAACCATTGCCGGCTTTGTCGACTTCGAGCTTCCAGTAGTCATCATCGCCAGATGGGCCGGAAGAGTTCATAGATTGTAGTTGGGAATTGAGCTTATCAAACTCTTTAGAACGAGCTTGTTTTAGTGCGGAAAAAGAACTTGGCATATGTGTATCTCCTTATATATGCGGTGTATAAAAATTGTTTGCGGTATATAGCGTTATATTAACTTGTATACTTAAATTTGTCAACCACTATTTTCCTCATCTTATCTTTGTCATACTCTAGAAATGGCTTGTAATTCAGCACGAAACTATTTATATGTGGGAACATGATTTTTTCATGAATTTTTTTGTCCCAGTAAATAAAACATTTTGTCAAATCATCGAGTATCACAAGGGTTTCTGGACTAATTTTTTCTTGCATATACAATGTAAGCAAGCGTGGATGTTGTCCGTTATCAACCACAATGTTTGAGTCGAAATTATCATTCAACTCGTTTAACTCACGCTTAAAATTATACGTGAGAGCCTGTATTCGTTTAGCCCATGCGACATAGTTTTGATGCGCTTTCTCTTCAAGCATATCACCAATCCATATCGAGGGATCAACGATCATATTAGCAAGAATAAGCTCTTTTGCTTCTGATCTTTTTGAAAGCTTATAGAAAAAGAACTTATCTTTTCGATTCTCAAAGCTTTGGACATTAGCTTTGATTTTGCCATTATACTTGAAGAAATCATAATTAGAAGTAAAATGACGTTTCATTGCAAGATAGTATACATAGATGTCATAAGCATCTCGAGTACTATAAAGTTTTGTCATACTGGCAACCTTGCGGTTTTCTCCATTAGTCGAAGTCGTTCAGCATCTTCACGAACTTTTGCTTTTAAAATAGGTGAACGCTTTACAATATCACCAATGAGTTCAATTTCAATTTCATTTTTTTGAGCATAATGCACAAGAGCATCCATGAGTGTTACATCTTCATTTACCCATGGACTTACTTCTTTTAATATTTGCTCTGCTTTGAGGTCTTCAATTTTATCCATTGAGATTTTTGATTCCTGCTGCCCAATTTTGTGCTGCACTTTCGACCCAATGTACAGATTTTCCATGATGAGTTTCTGACTTCATAAAATTACCGTTCATATCATAGTACTCGATCATATAGCCATCAGGTGTATCATGTACCTCTGCACGTGCACCAGATGTATCTTCTTTGAAATAAGTTGAAATAAGCATTTGCGTCCTCACTTTACCATAAATCCAATTCTTGCGGGTTTGATGAAACCATCAGCATCATCAAAACTCTCTATATAACTATAACCCATACTTTCGTAAATGTCAATCAAATTGACTGGATCATCCTCGAATATAGGAACGAGCTCATCATATTCCGGATCAGGAGTATCTCTTAGATGTACTTCGATCACTTTATCACCTATGAATTCTATATTGATTAAAGGTAAGTCTGATAACTCATTAAGTTTACGTGGAACTGCAGGAGCATAATTAGTTCTTTTCCACCACATGAATCGAAGCTCTAGTTTACTCGCTAACCAACAACTCTTAAGTTGCCATCCAACCAAATGTTTCCAAGTAAATGTAGCCGAGTAATGATCGCCTTCAAACCATTCGCACCAAAAATATCCAGGTGGGACTTGTGTTACATCTCCGGCTTTGATAAACTTTTTATGAGCACCTGCACTCATCCCAGAGAGGTTGTAAATCGGTCTGATGATATAATAACCATCACGATCTGGAGCTACACCACAGGGGCCACAGTAGTGTCCTAGAAGGTTAGACACATAAAGCTTATTGAACCATTTACGATATTCAGGATATTCTTTCCAAGCTTCATGATCTTCCATAATATACTCCGTTGTTAAGTGAGCCCGTTCTGTTGCCCGGTGGAGCTCATACCGCGTAGACTCAAGCTGCGAGTGCTACAGGTTCTGCGTTAATGTTTGCAGTTATTAAGATGCGACTATTACGCGTTCGCCTCCGATAGTCTCCACGTTCCCTTCCGCATACGTCGATCCCAATTCACCCCCATCAAAGATACACTTTAAGCTTCAGAGTGTCGGACTCGAACCGACATACCCTTCTCTGATATTCAGAAACACAGAACGTTACAATGTTCCCTTAGTTGGCCAACTAGCTTATAAAGGTTGCGGCGCCTTTAAGTGTATCCGTGGTGGAGGTGCGGGGTTTCGAACCCCGGTCCGTCCTACGTCCAGTCAGTTTCACCGACTACAATATATTTATACCATAAAAACTCTTTAATGTCAACAAGATAAACACGCAACCAAGTATACCCATAAAAATATGTTTTGCATTTTCAATATCTATACCAAACGATGTAAGAACAGCAACAGAAAAAACAGTTAGAATATAACTTGTAAGAATTGATAATGGGATATTAACCGTGATCATAGCGACGTAGTTTCTCTTCGCGCCCTTCTCTTTGACCATAGCCAAGTCTCCTCATTACATCCATTCTTTCAAGGTCCGTATATCGAGACCACATTCGAATTTCTTCTACAGTACGATTACAACCCTTACAAATTTGGGTTTCATTGTCGATCTTACATATACCAACACAAGGAGTAATCATTTAGACATTACCTGATAGATGTGAACCATCCTATTACCGCACATTGTAGAACCAACGTGTGTACTATTATCAGGAATATATTCATTATCATAGCAAAGTTCTAGAACTACTTTGCGACGATGGATTGGGTTTTCAAGAGTTTCATACCAAACCGTAGGTAAACCATAACACGAAAAAACACGAATTACTTTGAAAACATCAACAGCAGTATCAAATTCTAGAGTTCTTTGAAGTGCATATGCACCATCTTCTTTGAAGCTTCTTCGATGAATTACCCGATCGCACATATAGTTTCTCCTTATTGATAGAAAATATGAGTGTCGACTTGCACAACCTGATCATATGCACTGGACCAATATGGTTCAACGTAGTCTGCATGATACATAGTTGCATCTTCAACAGGACTATTTATTCCACGAGCCCAGTCAAGCAGGACAACATCAGTAACAATACCAGCATCTTCCCATGCACGCTGTTCAAGCACATTATCAGAAGGTGTATCCGACTTACCGTCATGTGTCCAGCTAAACTGCTTATGCTGCCAGACCACTTCGCAAATCGTATTAGGATAACGAGCACTTTCAACACGATTCAGTGTAACCCATGCAACTGCTGCTTGTCCAAGTGTAGACTGGTTACGAGCTTCGAAGAAAATGTTTTGCTGAAGACAATAACGATCTTCTTCGGAGATACCTTTCACAAACTGCTCAGCTTGAGCATCTTGAATTTGATATGCGCCAACACCGACGATACTTGCAAGAGTGAGTGCGTTCAGGAAACCTGCGATTTTCATGTCTATTTCTCCTTACACACCAAAGAATTCTTTGATGTCTTTCCATGTGCCGCTTACGAGAGGTCCATCAAAGTTGTTGTCGATGCCCCAAACTTCGGCTTTACCGTTATGACCACTGCGAGGAACAACGGTGTAGATCACATCGCCAGTTTCCATGTCACAAATGCGAAAGTCATCATAAAGAGAACCGCGCGATGGGCAGTTGTTTTTAAAGAACACATACATAGTTTCACCATCAACCTTTTTCGAAGGAAGAAGCTGAATAACCTTTTTGCCGAGTGTTCGAGTTTTGTTACGAAGAGACTCAGTCTTACAGAACCAGTCATACCAGCCGGCTTTACACTGAGTTTCAAACGAAGCGTCTTCAAACTGGCCATCGAGAAATTTACCGACAAAAGTGTTGATGTTCATGTTGTTCATAGTGTTTTCTCCATTGCTTATATTATTAATATAAGCCTTTTAAGAAGGAATGTCAACAGTTTATTCATCATTTTTTGCATTTATTTCAAGATAGCCAATATTAATTAGCCATGCAAGAACTAAAGAACTAATAGCGATAGCAACCCAAGGTGCACACCAAAAAGCCACATAAGCAAAGGGAGTCAACTTATACAACGCAACCAATGCAACAAGATTTCCACCGGTGCTCAACGTAGCATCTTTCAAAACATCTCTTTCGGCCACAAGCTGCGACTCATCAAGTGTCACCATAATACGCCCGACCTGGTAGTAATAGAAAAGAGAGTACATAACCATCATTGATGCAAGAGCAATCTGAGCCCACCAATAAGGTGTAAGCATAACAAATGCAATAAGAGTATATGTGGCCCAACGAAAAGGATTAAGCATTTAGTATCTCCAGAAAGTGGAGGAGGGCCGAAGCCCTCCATTATTAAGCAGCGTCTGCCATTTCAAGGGCAAGCTCAAGAGCATCAGTCTTCAGCTTGCGGTTGGCGCCATACCATGCCGACTGAAGGCGAGTATCAGCAGTACGACCAAGTTCGTGGTCAGTCATGTAGGTGATTGCATTGAAGGCAGTCCAGAAGGTACCTTCCGCAAACTCTGCACCGGGCTGTTCCTGAAGAACTTCCATTGCACGCTGACCTTTACGGCTCAGCTCACCTTCGTTCTTGTTCGACATGCCAAGCAGATGACCGAAGTACTGCTTTACAGTTTCTTCGGTAGTACGCTTCGAGCCAAGGAACTCAGCCATCTCTTTGTACTGACCCATCTTAAAGTGCGCGATACCCATCATTTCCTTGACAGCATCAGCATCGAACTGCGAACGGTGGTTAACACGAACAGCTGCTTGACCTTGTTGCTGAAGAGAAAGAGTCAAAGTGTTGTTGCAGACCACGCGGATCGGAGTGAAACGGATGTCGATGGTTTTACCATACTGATGAGGGTTCGAGAAAAGCATGTAGCTTTCAACCTTATCACCATTGAACAACTCGAAGTCATCATTGACTTTTGCAAGAGCCCAGATGATTTCGCCATTCTTCAGCGAACCAGCAGTATGCATTTCCATTTGTCCACGCTCGACAAACTCAGCGAAGAAATCGAAAGCTTCTTCATTTTGTACAGGGTGCCAGTTCTTACCGACCTGGGTCAGGACTCGACCATCGGTCTCGCGAACAAGAGCCTTTTGGCCAGTGGGGATTTGTTTACCGTTGAAGTTCACAAAGGACTCAACTTCCTGAACACGCCAGTCGACACCAGCTGCTTTCATCATTTCCTCGGGCGAGATGTCAGGATCAACCTGAACTCCAAGCCCATGCCAAGGAAGTTCACCAACATATGCATGCTGTGCTTGACCGTTGATCATTTCAAGTTCGTGTGCCATGATATATACTCCATAGTTTGTGCTGTTGATAGATATAATCTACACTATTTAAGAAGGAATGTCAACTCTTTTTTAAAAAGAATTCAACATTTCAACTTCATCATTGAAGAGAAGAAGAGAAGCAAAGCCAAAGTTGTCGACCATATAGAACCGATCACCTTTTTGGAAGATGTCACCAACAGAAGTTGAGCTTTGCATATCACCAATACGAGTAACACGCTCTGGATTGCTCCAAAGATTGGTTAGCAAAAACGCTTCTTCGAGGTCATCAGTATCAACCTGCATAGTCTCGGTATAGTACTGAAGATCGGAAGTACGGAAGTTTGAAGCTCCAAACATGACATTCAACTTAGCACGTTGAGCAGGAACAGCTTCGTGACCGCGCTCGTTGATGATGTCAATTTGCTCGTCGGTGAGTTGGATTTGGTAGATGGTGATCATGTTGGAAACTCCTTTTTCCTTCTTACAATACTAATCTACATTATTCTTAAAACAATGTCAACATATTTTTTCAAAATTAGGAAAAATAATTTGAGCTTCTACAACTTCAGTTTCTCCATTACGAACCCGAGCTTTCCAAATATCAGGAAACTCTTCACCAACACCATTTACTTCGAACGTAAGATGCGGATATTTTTTACTCAAAGCCTCGAGGTCTTTTTGCCAATTATACCACTTCCACTGCCCCAACCGAAACGAAACACTATGACTTTCGACATACATGCTTGTAGAACTTTTGATGTCATTGAGAAGACCATCATCTTTGTGGAATTCTTTAAACTCAAAAAACTCTGCTTCGTCTCGATTCTTAAACCCACTAATCTGTACTTCGTAATCAGTGTAATAGCCCATTTTATTCTCCTTAGTCACACATTCCCATAAAGGCTGCAGGTGCAGCTCCATTGCCTAGCAGTAAAGTTTTAGCACCACACTTTTGAAAGGTAAATGCAAGCATACCTACAGAAACTATAAACCAAATTACTGCAACGACGTAAACCCATCCAGGTACCATTTTATTCTCCTATGAAACCGCGATAAAAAAGAGAAGAAACATGAGAGCCCAATAACCCACATAGAGGATAATAGCAATCTTTATAAGCTCCCAAATAAATCCCATTTTACCACTCCTTGTGCCAACCCATTTTTTCGTTGTCGTCATAACCAGCCCAGTATGCGGCAAGTTCTTCCTGAGTCATATTTTCCATTTCGACTCGTTCACTCATGCCGGTACCACCGACATAGTAGTGAGGGCGAGGTGTACGACCATAGTAACTATCAGCAGAACCACGATCATACGGACCACCGTGCCGTTCATCATACTTTGTCATTCTTTATCTCCTTTCCAATCTGCTTCAGGATCATATTCAAAACCTTCGAATCGCTCTTCAAGGCTCCGAATAAGTTGTTGCTTATGCTCATTCATAAACCGCCGAAAGAGCTCACGATCAAATTGCATGTCAGTGGCATCTGAACTATGTTTAGGGTTTCTCACTTTCATATATGCGGGACCAGGCTTGTCTTCTTTATACCATTCAAGCGCTTCGTCAATGTCCTGGATAGCTTCAAGTGTAGTTTGAATAGAATTCAGTCGCGCGAGATTCATTTTCATTTTAATATCCTTTCGAAACTGCGACGATTTCACCACCGCGGTAGATTGCAACTTCAAATCCAACTTCGCGTGCTTTTGCTTTTGCAGTCACAAGATCATCAGTTACAAAGTCGAGGAAGTATCCGAAGTTGATCATAAAGAGTTCGTACATTGTGTTTCTCCTGTTTTCACTTAGTAAGGAAATCGAATACTGTTTACCAAATTTGCAATCTTTTGTTTGACTTTTTCAAATTCTTCCTTTGCAAATTTCATATCGCTTTCGGCTTCCCAGATTTGATTCTTGAGATCATCATCAAGCGGGTCGTCATTCATTGCGCGAATCAATGCTTTGTCCTGAAGAACTTTCAGCTTCTTTTGTGCTTCAGAGAAAAAGCGAATATTATCTTCGAGGTCCAACATAAGAGACTCGATATGATCAAAAGCTCCGTGCATGGTGTTTTCCTTTTCATTTTGTATATTACTAATCTACAATACTCTTAAAAGGATGTCAACTACTTTTTTTACTTTTTTGAAAAAAGTTTAGGCTGCCACTTTTGCAGCAGCCTTTTCTTTGATCATAGGATTAACGAGGTCCCGGCGAAGGTAGCTATAGATTTGCTTGAAGCATTCACCGTGTGGCTTATCATAGTTTTGACGGAACCGCTTTACTCTCCAGCAATAGCGATACTGCACGTGATGAGATACTTCATGAGCAACAAGAACCCACATCACATCTTCCCAATCATTACAACGAATCGATCCAATCGTAGGATGATCTTTGAATGCTTTATACTCTTGAAAGGTGAGATACGGATAAGCGATATTGATCTTAATTACACGAGCACCGGCCCGTGAGCGATATCCCATTGTCTTTCGAACTTCGAGAACACGTGCTGCGATATCAGGGCAGTTGGTCGGAAGCTCGAGCTCATATTCCTTTTTACGAAGAAGACGCATGCACTTTTTAACCATCTGTTCGATTTTACGATATTCAGCGGTGGTGACATTCGAGTTCTTTTTCAAAGGTACACTCCTTTTCATTTGGTATAGTTATATACTACACCATTTAAGAAGGAATGTACACAAAAACGTTTGCTTTAAAAACAACTACTTATGCAGCATTTTCATAAGGACGTTCACCATCATAGTCTTGGAAACCCTGCCACCAGTCAGGAGCAGAGCGACCACGATCCCATTTAGCAAACGGTTTTGCGGCATGGTAATAGTTACGATAAGAGGTAACCGCATCACCTTCGACAATACAATCCGGATATGCTTTCATCGCGAGAGCAAATGGTGTAAGACCAATATCAGGAATATTGTCAGGTGCTTTACGAAGAAGTTCACCAAGCTTTAGGATTGTAGCATGATCTTTATTGAAGCGATACAGGAACTCGACACCAAGAGCACGGAAGTGTTCGTAATGCCATTCGTAGTTAGCCTTCGACTCAGCAGTCCATGTGGTGCAAGGATGATACTTATGTACCGCAAGGTAATACTGATCATCACGTTCATCGCCAAAGCTGTAATAAGTCTGCATGGTTTTACCGGACTTAGATGGCCGTTTGGTGGGAGTACCATCAAGCATACGATGTACGGTCGACATCATTTGAGCAGACTCTACGATCATTTTGGGAATATGCTTATCGCACATCATTTGAGCAGAAATAATAGGTGATTCGTCAAGTACGAAGATATTCATGTTGTAACTCCATTGTTAGATAGATACATTCTATCACATAAAAAAGTATATGTACAATGAAAAAAAGTGTTGACATTCAATAACTTAGTGTGTATAATGCTATTAAGCTACTGAAAATAATCTGTTATCTTTTATACTTGGTTACGTAAAATCCTTCAGGATAATTCATTGCTTCAAGCATATCTTTAAACATTTTAGGTGTAAGCAATATCATATCAGGTACATCATCGAAGGTAGAATCATTGAACTGTTTAATGTAAACCATATCGTCTTCGATTATGAGTTGTACATCTTCGAGATTACCTTCTTCATCTAGAACGGTAGTTACAGTACCTTCAAATTCAAATTCGTTAGTAAAAATCTTAGAATCCTTTCAGTTTCTTGAAGTCAACTCTGAGTTCCATAAAGTCTCGAATGTGATTGTCTCGATGTTCAACAAACACTTGTGGATCATCTCCATCTACAGTAATTATAGTAACTAACTGGGTGATTGGTTTCTTTGTACGCTCTTCAAATGCGACAGCGTAGAATGATTCTTGCATAAAATAGCTTTTGATCCAATCTTTTTGTTTCTTTCTACGAGATGTTTTGAAATCAATAATTGAAAGCTTACCATCAAACTCAGCAATGCAGTCAACTTGTCCAGCAGTTTGAAGATAATCACTATAGAGAAAAGCTTCTTGAAACCAAATATTGTCTACATGCTTATCGAGAATGCCTTTGATTTGCTGAAACGAAAAAATATTTGAAGGCATATGATTCTCTTTCCAATCTTCTCGATTGTCAAGATAGTCTTCGGCAAGTTTATGTACAGCCGTTCCACGTACTGCAGCTTGAGTTGAGATTTTTTGAGCCTCTTCTTCACCAACTCTTTTTTTCCAAGCTTCAAGACCAGACTTGTCCTGAATACCAAGAACAGTAGTCACCGAAGGATATGTATTACCCTCCGGTGTAAAGTACTTTCTTCCTTGTGGTGTTGTTTCACGTGTGCATTCAGGCAGCACAATTCCATGATCTACATGAGTAAACATTTACCCTCCGATAAACACGTTGTCAGAACCAGTAATAATTTGACCGCCGTCAGCTGAGTCACCGATACGAGCAGCTGGTATATTTTCAAAGAAAACTGTAGAGCTTCCTTCATTCACGTATGCGGTATGAGGTACACAAACTAGTCCTTGCAAAATCGTGTGAGGAGCAATAATATCACCCTTTACTGATGCAAGGATTCCATTAATATAGACACTGTTTTGTTCTGTGCCACGTATTTGAGCAGTGCCATCGCACGCATGGCCAGTTGTGATTGTGTCTTCGTCTTGCGCTCTTGCTGCCTTTGGCATCTTAGTATCCTAGCTCTTCCTTTTTCAGTATGTACGACTTAACTAATCCACTACGTACAATATCTTCTGGATAGAATCTTATTATATCAAATTCTTCCATTTTGTCAACAATGTTTAGTATATCACCAAACCCAGACTTCTCAGATTTACGCTGAGTAGCAAGATCGTCTTGCTTAGTATCACCACAAAAGATAAATTTGGTATTCTCACCGGCTCTTGTAATCACTGTATCAATTTCATGGAAGTTCATGTTTTGTATTTCATCTACAACTATATATGCATTATCAAATGTTGCTGATCTCAAAAACGATGTTGATGTAAACTCAATCATATTTTTTTGTTTTAAGATCGTATAAGCATCTCCACGACCAAATACTTGATTACAGATTGGTGGATATGGTGTTTCATATACTGCTTCTTTTTCGTTTTTGTTGCCTGGCTGAAATCCTTGATCTCGAGTAGAAACAGTAGAGCGTATAATGAAAACCTTATTACGAGGACTGTTCTTATCTACAATATCACTTAAGGCAAAATACAAACCTAAAAAGCTTTTACCTGTACCAGGAGAACCATGAAGTACGAGATTGTAATCTTCTTCCCACGCTTCCCAAGCAGCCTTTTGACCTGGTGTTAATGGTTCAATTTCAGAATTTACTCGAAATACACTTTCTCTAAAATTACCTTCTTGATCAATTATACCTTGTTGTCTCAGTGTTCTTTTTTGTTTTTTTGTTAAACGAGACATATGATTCCTTATCTTGTATTAATGGTGGAATGCTTATGAGAAGACTTTGCTTTTTTCAGTACGTCATTGAAGTTATCATCCGGTCTTCGAAAACCGAGACGAACTGAATCACCAAAAGCTGGAGGCGCGATCTTCTGTGTCATGTGGGGATTGTCTTGTTTGTATTGCTCATACTCAGCAATAGACATAGTAAGTGTAGTTTCTTCTTTTGTATCATTATTCACAAACGTGTAATTTGGCATCATTTACCTCCATAAAAAAAGAGCAGCCAATAAGCTGCTCTGTTCAACCTACTGACAATAGTATTTATACTAGACTGTCATAGATTTCACGCCAGTTTGAAACACGACGAATACTATACTTCGACATATTAAAGTGCGTGTTATGCGGATGATTAATAAGAATAGGATCAAGACCCATTATTTGGCCAGTGATCGCATTTTCGGGTTTATCTTCTACCCAAAGACAACCAGTATCACGATAAGGTTCAAGTGCTTCATCTTTGTCAGCACCACAATCAAGACACTCAATCTTTTCAAATGCAGTTTTACCAAAGAGCGCTTCGAGATTTTTCTTACGAAGCTTACCTGCATAAATGTCTTCACTCAACGAAGTAATACAGTGGAACACAAAGCCATGATCTTCATGAAGACGCCGAACATATTTTACCGAGTCGCGAAGCTGAGGCAACCAACCAATTGCGGCTGACTCGTTAAACTGTCGGACATATGATTTGGCTTCTGGTTTCGGCATATTAAAGATCTTACCAATATCATATTCAGTATGATTGATTGGCTCAAATCCACGATCTCGCATCCAACGATAGAAACCATATTGCCAATCAAGCAATACACCGTCGCAGTCTACAAGAATTAGTTTATCACTCAGTTTCATAATATATTTCCTTATCCGACAACGTTGAAGTGGAAGTGAACGCCGTTTTGAACAGCTTCTTGACCAACAAACACCGGGAAAAAGCGACCTTCCTCATTGGTCATCATAAAATGCCGAAAACCTTCGCAACCTGCTTTCTCAACCGCACGGCGAGCATTAGCAATAGTCTTGTAGGTTTTCGGCGCTGTGAAAGTGAATTCGCGGTTCATGTTGATTTCCTTTTCATTCTGTATAGTTATACTATAAGCTTTCTAAAAAGGAATGTCAACTACTTTTTTGAAAAAAGTTACTCTAAATGCGAAAATTTATTCTTGTTCTTATTTCGCCGAGCGTTTTGGATCTTTGCTTTCTTTTTGTCGTACCTTTTACCATCACGCTTTTTAAACTTGACTTCAGAGTCTTGTTCTTCGTACATCCATTCACGGAAGTTTTTATTCTTAGCCATCGCTAATGATCTCACCAAACGCTTCGTTGATTGTTGCTTTAGTCAAACCCTTGATCGGTTTCTTTTGAATCATTTGAATCAATAGCTCAGCATCTTTCTTATCTACAGACTCAAGCATCTCGATAAACATTGTTTCACGCTTGATACGATGCACACCTTCAGGCGCAAATCCTTCAACAAAGTATTTAAGTTTACGCGCTTGACGCTGAAGAGCACCTTGATTATCAGGATACTCAGAAGGTGTATAAGGTGGTGCTGTATCAGGAATGTTAAACTTCTTTGACTTATCATACATAAGTACAAGAATATTTCGAAGAGGTAGACTATTGTGCTGTCGAAGGTAGTCTACCTTTTCTTGTTTTGATTTCATTTTTGCTGCTTCTTCAAGAATTTCTGCAATAGACAATCTATAACCCATTTTTACTCCGTTCAAAAGTCCTGGATGGACTCCATAAGAAATTTCAATTTGTTCTTGATAAAGTAATTGAAGAGCTGTGAACGATCCTTATCATTCTCTTCACCATACACATCAAGAATTTGCTCTTTAATAGACTCAGGAACTTCAGAAAGGTCGATGAGCTTTTTGTTCCGAGCCCAATTACGTTTAAGTGTCTCATCAAGATTATTTATATCCTCAAACATCTCGATACGCTTCTTAGTAACTGGCTTTTGACGCTGACCAACCACGAGACAATTATCAGGTGAGAGTACATTCGGAATTCCGTCACCTACATCGCCTTTAATGATATGCTCAGCAAGATACTTTTCAGCATCTGAGTGTTTGATCCAACGCTTACGTGTAGGGTCCCATTGATCGACATTAGCATACTTATGAAGCTGAATGTAGTCCTTATCACCAGAAAGAATAAGGATAGGCTCACCAGTATTAAGAGGTGTACCCTCACTATGAACAACAGTGCCAATAATATCATCGGCTTCAGCAGTTGGAATTTGAATTACTTTATATGGAAAGAACGTCTTGAGTTCTTCACGTACATTATTCAATGCAGTAAAGATTGCATTCCAATCAAGCTCAGACTCTTGACGAGCTTTCTTACGAGATGCTTTGTAGTACGGAAAATAAGACCTACGCCAATAGTTTGTGTCATCACAGCAGATGACAAATTCTCCATACTTTTCATGAAACTTTTTACGATTGAAACGCAAGCTGTTAAGTACCATGTGACGGATCATTGACTCATCAACCTGCGCGTTTTTATGATTACCAATTTGAACCATCATATTCGAAATCATTACTTGGTTAAGATCAACCAAAATAGGCATTGTATTCTCCTTATCTGTTACCTATTAATTATATTCTAGGCACAGACAAATGTCAACTTAAATTGTCTTCCATATCAGCAAGAAAGTCTTCGAGCAAAGAAGCTTCATCATCAATAAATCCATAAAGCGTATTGTTTACTTCATGGATTGGACTATTTAGACCCTTTGCTCGATATCCAAGAGCTCGAATCGCTTCAATCAAGCCAAGAATATCTTTGATACATTCAGGATTCTCTTGAATTGGATATTCAAAGTGTAGCATAGCATCTACAATTTCCATAGTTGCTAACGCGGCAATGTTAGCTACCTCCTCTTCGTCGCTTTCGAACTCCTCTGTAATAGTATCAAGCTTTTCTTGCTCGCGCTTTTGTTTTATTTTAGCGAAGTCGATTACTTCTGTCATGCATAAACCTTTACGATAATTGTTTGATCATTCACTCGGCCGTTGCAGGATGCTTCTTTTGTTTTCAAATCTTTGAGAAGCTTACGAGCCTTTGCCTTGGTTGTCTTAGTGAATTCACTGAAGAATTCTTCAGGCTTACGAAGAGTCTTCTTATAAGAAGCTTCTACATCAATACCCTGAATAGTGGTACCTTTCACCTCAAAGCCTTTAGGAGATTGAGTAACAAGGTATGTCATAGTACGATACTTGGTATTAAACAGGTACACCTCAGAGGCACCCACAATGTTTGTAGGATCAACACTCACAAGCTTAAATTCAGCACTATTGACCATATACTTCATTTTGTCGACTTGCTTTGAAGCAGGAGCAACCTTTTTCTTACGAGTCTTACGAACCGCTTTCTTGCTCATCATGTACTTTTCAGCATCATCGATGATTGCTTGAATAACCTTGAGATACTGCTTACGCTTACGAGGACCAAGCCATGCATACGCTTCGACAAGGTCTTCGGTTTTCTTTTCAACAAGCTCTTGAATTTCATCGCGAAGAGGTGTGTAGTAATCAACAACAGCCTTAGCAGTGTTATAAGGCGCATCGATTTTTTGAAGCTCATTATAGACCGAGTATTCATCCCAATCCATATGTGTCTTGCCACCAAACATGTCAATGACCTCTTCGATCTCAGCAATGAAATCAGAGGTACGCTCTTTTACAATTTCAGCAGGCGACTTCTTGCGAATGTCGACTACCTTTTCTTCAGCAGTTTCTTCTACTTTATTGATACCACGTTGGATTTGATCATCAATATTTTTGTTAATGAATGCCATACGCTTTTCACTAAACGTTGCTCCATTCATAATCATCTTACAAAGACCAGAAACAGTCGAAGAAAAGTGACGCTCAGGCGCAGCCTTGAAGTTTTTTAGATCTTCCTTTGAGCGGTTAACCTTAACCCACTCAACAGCCCACTTATAAGAGTCTTTCACATCATAGAAGTATCCATAATGACGAAGAGTCTCATAGACTTTCTTTTCCATATCTTCAGGAAGAATATTTGTCCAGTCTGTTGTTTCACGACCTATATGTTTCTCTTCAGCTGCAATGGATTTGCGAGCATTTGAAATCGGTACTTTTTTCTTTTTACGAGAAATGCTAGCACGAGCCATGTTGTATCCTTTCGATTGATTCAATTACAATCTATCATATTACAAAAGAGATGTCAACAAGTTTGTCCACTCTTTTGCGCGTGTTTCCCAACTATAGTTATGATTTGCAAGCAGTTTTTGTACTTGATAATCTGGTTTCATTTGTTTTTGTACTTCTACCGCATGTACTAGCGCTTGGTAGAACATATTTACATGATTTTGCATATCTTCGGTGTACTGATACATTCTTGTCAGGCCCATACTTGTCTCAGGTAGAGCAGCAAGAGAGGAATGTACACACTCAAGACCAGCACTCATTGCTTCGATCAAACAAAGACAAGAGGTCTCTTGCCAAATTGAAGGATAAGCAAAAATGTGATGGTTTTTGAGTTCATTGCGAATATGTTTATTCGATACTGCACCACTATAACGAATACGAGGATGTGCTTCAAGCGCTTCAAATAGCTTCTTATAAGGTTCATCTCGTTGTGGCCACCCATATAAACCAAACGATGAATATACAGTAAGTTCTACGTCATCATAATGTTTACAAAGCTCATCGAATGCTGGGTATAGTAACTCAAGACCACGATGTGGTGTACTGTAATAAATCAAACGAATTTTATCATTTGGTTTTTCGTGTTCTTCAATTGGCTTAATAGCATTACGCATTACTCCTCCAGCAAAAAAGGGAACACCAAGATAGGCGTTATACATTTGCTGCTGCCAATGTGAAACAAATACTATTTGATCAAACTTCTTCCAACCACCATCTTTTAGATGCTGTACTTCTGGATCACCGGCAAGATCATGAACCCAATAGATCTTTTTCTTTTTTGGATCAAGTTCACGTACTCGACTTTGCACAATTTGAAACTCATCAAGAAGTTTATTATCTACATATTCATAAAGGCGGTCAGCCATTAACTCTGTACCGCCTTTTGCATTTTTATTCAGCTCATTGAGCTCCATCAAAGATTACTCCATTGACTGTTTGCAATTTATCCCAACGAAAGCTCCGCCACCCTTCTTGAGAAATATCAAATACAGCAAGAACTTCAGGATTTTGCTTTTTCTTTTCGGTAAACTCTTGTTCGTTCATTTTAAGAGGAAGATGCAATTCATTAAGAGTACACTGCATTTTTCGATATTCACCGTTGACTTTAGTAAACTCTACTACAACAATTCCTTTTTTCAAAAGGTCGATCACATCAGAACGATCCATCACCATATCCTCCAATTGTATTTTCTACTTCTTCTGCAAATTCTGTATAACCACCAATGTGACGACCATCCCAAACAATTTGTGGAACTGTTTTAGCACCTGGAAATTGTTCTAGGAATGTTTCTTTCCATTCCTTTGCGTCACGATATTCGTAATCCATGTTATAAGATTGTGCGAGAGCTACTGCATACTTACAGTAGCTACAGTTTTCCATTCCGTAGATTATAACCATATCACGCCTTTTTCTTGGGTGGGTTCAGACGTTCCTTAGGTGTACCCCAAAGAGTGTTAGCCTTCACACGAATAAAGCGCTTGTTGGTCTCATTTGGATTCGGATTTGCGATGGTGATCCAAGGGTTCTTACCAGCCCAGTAAGCGTTAACCTTGTACATTTCTTTTTCAGCGCCAGTGCGATCACGCTTCATACCCTTAAGAGTATCACGTGCTACATTAGAGTGAAGTCCTTGCGAAATAAATCCTTTGGATTTCCCGCCCTTACCTTTTGCCATTGTTTATCTCCTTCATCAATTTCATAAATAACGTCTTTACGAACTCGCCAATAAATCCAAGATTCCATACAATGATTGTCGAGTTTGTATATTATATTTCTTCTATAGTATAATGTTAACCATAACGATACACAATATGCGATAAAAATACAAACACCGTCTATAACTAAAACGAGATTGGTTTTACCGTTTCTTTTTCGATCCCAATTACGAGCAGAAAATGTTTGGTTACTCTTACCTCCAAGAGTAACATTTAAAAGAACAGAAAGAGCAATTCCAATTCGTTTTAAATAGGTGAGCATTGTAAATCCTATTGTGTATAGGACTATTTATCTTCTCTCTCCTCTTTAATTTTACGCTTTAGCCACTCGTGGTAGCGTTCTTGATCGTTACTCATCTGAATTGCATGATCAAATTGCGAGTCCAATCAATCTTGTAATCACGTGACCAGCTTGAAAGATAAGCATTATCCTTATCAAACAGTTCAAGCATTTCATCTTCTGTCATTGTTGTGGAGTCAATAATCAATTCACCAAGATGTTCTTGTGAAAAGTCATCACATTCATTACACGTAATAGTGTCCTTTGCCCATTCAATAGGATTGACCGGAGTATCAGGATTTAGTTTCTGAAGATCGTCTTTGTGCATTACATACCGCATACGAAACTGGGATACAGTTGTCACTACTACATAATCATTTGACATATTTTTCTCCTAAGAAAAGTTCATATGAATTTGTGTTGAAAAGTTCAAATTGCCAGGCCGATCTTCACCTTCAGCATTGAGAAGTTTTGTCATATATTCTGGCAAGTGATTACCAAACCTTTGCAAAAACTCTTCACGAGGCAGGTTCTCAGCACCTTGAAGATACCAACCACCAAACTTTTCACTGAATTCACGAGCTGCACGAAACTTAGCAGAGTTTTTGACTTCTGGCTTTGTCTCACCAGTCTCATAATCATCAGCACGAGGATATGCTCGCGTGATAAGAAGAGAAATGGTACGACCTTCGCCGGTAGCAAAGTAATCACATGCTAGGTATTGGTATAGTTCTTCATCTCTTTCATGACTTCCATCTGATACTGTTCGATTTTTCATTGAACGAATTCTCCCATTTTTACTACTCGATGTACTTTAGCAAGAAGTTTTGGGTTGTCATATAAACTAACCCAAACTAAAGTTTCGGCAACTTCTGCTTCAATCTCAAGGTCATAAGTCACAGTGTTGTAGACATGACCGTGATCGTATACTTGATTCTTTTTTCTTACCGCTCGAGCGTCGTAGTCCCACCCTTCAATAGTTACAGCGTCAATGTCTCGAACATCAACAGATGAGCCATCCAATGTCCATTCATAGTTTTCCCAGTTGTTACGTACTCGAAGTTTCATTAGATCAACTCCCTTAGTTGTTCGGGGTCTTTTCCTATAATAGCAGCTAATGAGTCAATGGCGTCACTGATTCGAACGCCGCCCCACATCATGTTCTGATCCTGTTGTTCTGCCCAAAGCAGGAAGAACACAAGGTTAGCATAATGCTCATTCATCAAAAGTCCTCCTCACCACCTTGAACCTGACATCAAATTCCGATGTTCGTGAATAATATTTTGACGTTCATTAAGAGCGACCATTGCAATGGTAGCGGAAACTTCATCGTGACTTTGCTCAGTAATTTTCAACAAAGCGTCATACATTATAGCTTCAAGTTTCCAAGCCAAATCAGCACTATTTGCTTTTTTGGTACGTTGCTGATTGATTTCAAATTGAAGATCACCGATAGACATTAAAAGTCCTCCTCACCTTGATATACGTCAAAAACAAAGATACCGTTATCACGCCACATCTTCACAACTCTCGGTCTGTCGTCAAAGACCATATCAGGCTTCTTACCGTAGTCAGCGATGATTTCGTCAAGGATTTCCTGCTTCACAATATCATCACTACGGAAGTCTTCTGCCTTACGCATATAGAGTTTTTGATACATGCTAAAACCGTTTTTACGTAGCCAATCCTGCGTTGCGATACGACTGCGTTCATTACGACCACTGGCAAGGATAACAGTATGACCACCCATAACCATTGCGTCAAACACTTCCGCAACAGGCTCATTCACCTTATCATTCGGAATGCCAGCATCAAAGGCTTTCCAGTTCTTTGGCTTACTACGAACATAATCAAGTCGATGTTCGATGTTAGCAAGAGTTCCATCGATATCAAATACTACTAGCATTTTATTTTCCTCTAAGTTCTTATAATAGTAATCTATACTATTCAAGAATGAATGTCAACTATTATCTTCGACGAATTCGCCATCTTTCACTTTGAACCAGCGAGACGGAATAGTCATATCACCAAGGCGACGAAAGTATGCACGACCACCATCAATACATATATTTCCAACAGAATAGAAATCGTGACGATGCTGACTGTAATGTAGTTGTCCAGCTGATTGAATCATACCAAACTCAAGCTCTTCAATCATATCAGCATTGGTGATCATAATCGTACCATCAGAAGCTGGATCAGGATTACGATACAATCCAAAGTAGCGATTACCAAACTCAGGGTGTGGAGTTTCACGGTAAAAAATATCTGCAGCATAATTTGCATACTCGTTAGGAGCAGATGTACAGACATACTTCACCGGTACACCATCTTTCTCAGAGTAATGTTCTTCTACTCTTTTAGTATCAAAAATTGGCCTATGATGTATGTTCATTGTTCTTCCTCATCAAATGTTAACGGCGCCCATTTGGTTTTTTCATAATAAGTCAAATACAATGTATCGTCAATACCATCAATTGCGATTGTGGCACCTTCGTGATCTTCTTCTAAAAATACTGTATGAAATATAAGATCACCCGCAGATTCTAAAACCTCGTTTAGTTCATCGAGTTCTTCATCAAGTATTTTTTGTTGTTGTGCTGTTAATGTTGGCTCTTCGTGAGTCCATTGTGTTTCAAATTTCATAGTCCAAACCATTCCTTTGTAAAAACAATATTGCTCGGCAATGGAGCACAGTTTCGTATCAAATTAAAAATTTCTTCGCGTTTATAACCTGCTAATCCAGTGCCAATAGGTGTAAGTAGAAAAATGTCATTTGGATTATTGTTAGCATATGTTATGAATTCATTTATAAAATCCTGAATGCGATCTAGAGAAAGCACATTTAACTGATAACCCTTAGTGGGAAGAGCATACGCATTTCCAGTACGGCCTTTACCCACTCCATACTCAGCTCCATAGTGTTGTTTTGCATGCAGAGCGGCACCTTTTCCATGCCGCCCTGCTAGATTTGATCCAAAAACAAATACATTAGCCATTACATGCCCATCCATTCTGCGCAAGCATCCCACTTGGTGTTGCTGCTAATACTCTTGCGAATATGATCTAACAACAATTCACGAAGCTCTTTTCCATCAAGCATACGAAAAACGAATGATGCATCTGCTTTATGCTCCAGTGTAGGAACAAACTCAAGAGCAATACGCTTGCGATCACCATCATAAGTTTGTGTAGCAGCCATATAAAGACCATACAAACGGTTTTCCTTTTGCTTAAACGCTTTCCAAAAACTAGTTTCGAAGTCACGAATACGAGTTACTTGCTCTTGCGGCAGCATCGGAATAACATCGTCTACATCCTCGTTAAGAATCAGATCAACAATGTTACGGTCAAACTTCACACGATCCAAAGTTTTATGAATTCTGACATACCAGTCGTTCTTGATTTTCAAACGATGACCATCAGCAAACGCGATAATATCACCTTCACGACCCTCTGCTTCACGCTGACGGTTGATGTAGTCAACAATGTTACCTTCCATCGAACCGTAACGAGGAACAACAGTGAAGGGGCAACGAATTTCAGTCATCTCTTCATCTAGATCTAGATATCGACCAGTTACGTTTTCACGAATGGCAAGAAGAACAAGGTCTGCTTCTTCATAAGCAAGAACAATCTGATTAAACGGGCTTACCCATTCAAAGATAGGAGTATATCCGTTATCTATGTAGGCACGAAGCCATTCCTTGTACTCAGAGTCTTGAGCAGCAAGCCATTCTTCAGCCTGCATTGACACTTCGGTCACACCCATCTTGGTAGCAAGGCGCAAGTAACCGTCAACCAAGATAGGACGAATCATAGATCCATCCATCTTTTCCATGATTATATGCGGCTGCAACATATCGATCTTATTGACCTGAGTTTCATCACGCTCGTTCACATTGAAGAACTTGTGGAACGGGCGGCTCATGATGTTACCATCACGATCAAAGATAAGACCTCGACACTCTCGTCTTACCAGACTTGAGTAATCGTAATGGAATTCTTTAGGTGCACCACGAATTAGTTTGCTGCCGATACTTACGCTACCGAAAGTATCAGCCATTGCTACAACATAGTTGATAACAGTGTAGCCTTCTCGTTCCGCCACAATGAATTCGTCACGCCCTTCGATATGCGGAAGCACATCAGAGATAGTGCGGATTTCAGGAAAAGTATAGTGCATATCTTAGTACCTTTCATTCATTATAGAATCAATATAAACTATTTCAAAAAGAATGTCAACTAAAAAGTGAGCTTCGGCTCACTTTAGTGGAGTAAATCCTTCAAGTGTTTCGGTTCGAGGTGGTGGAGTTTCGATGATAATTTCCTCAGTACTTTCTTGATACTCAATTAGTGCGCGATTTTGCACAGGATCAATTGATAGTTTGGGTTGTGTAGCACTTCCAAGAAAAATAAACAAAATACATACAACCATCACATAAAAGAATTCTGGCGGAGTTTTAACATCTTTAAACGATTCGTATTCTTTCCATTGTGCATACATTTTCCTAAGGCCACGGATAAAAAGATATACCAAACCAAGAAAGATTATGAGATTAATGAGGGCGAACACTGTCGCCCCCGTCATAAATTCAATAGCCATATTACTTACCTTCACTGAAGATTCGGTTTTCAAGTCCAACTGAATTAGTCATTTCAAGTGGGAAGAATACAGAGTTCTTGTTGGTAGCCATTTTTTCGATTACTTGCCACTTACGATACTCAAGCAGTTCAGGTGTAACACCATCAGCAAGAATCTTATTTGCCTCGGCTACAGTTTTGGCTTCGAGTAGATCGGCTTCACGTTCAGCTCGGGCAACTTCAAGTCGTGCCTGTGCTTCTCGAATTTTTACTTGTGCATCTGCTTCTGCACGTTCAACATCAATCTTTCGACTTTGTGCTGCTTCACGTGCTTGTGTAATAATAGCAGGGAAGCGGATATCAGCAAGACCAAACTGCTTCACTTCAAGTGGAGTTCGTTTAAGAGCAGATGATACTTCTTGCTTAAGCTTTTCACTTACAGAACTTTGGTTTTCTGCGATTTCAGCAATACTGTATTCACTCAAAGTAGAACGAACGACATTACGTACTACGCTTTGACCATAAACACCGTAGACTTGTTGAAGTGTGGTACCAAAATTTCCACTTTCAAGTCGAGTAGGAACAACACGATCAAACACGCCAAGAATTTGGTTTCGGTCCTCACTCAATGCAAGAGTAAAGCGAACATCAACACCAAGATCAAGATTGTCTTGTGGCATCAACACGGTCATTGCCTCTTTCATGCCAGCATCACCAGCTTCAATCACGACAAGTTTATCACAATTAAAGAAACAGGGAGAAAGACGGAAACGACTCGGCGGAACGATATCACCCTGATAGCCATTCTTACCAAGTACCATACCTACAGATGCAGGCGGAACTTCTACCTTTTCTCCCCAAAAACAACCAGAAAGGGACATTACCATTGCGCCAGCAAGGGCAAGTTTTGCAAGTCGATTAAGCATTATTTAGATTCTCCTTATTGAGTTTTTTGAAAACAGTTGAGACCCATATAGGGTGCCGAAGACGAGTTACCAATTGCAACAGTGCAATAAGTATTAGGATCACTTTCTGTCTGCCACTCATATACACGAAAGTCAAAACCATAAGCTTCAACTTTGAAAGCTTTACTTTGTTTGACAGGCCAGTTACTTGTTGCAATGCTATCAAACAAACCAGCATTTGCTTGTCCAGAGGTGAGTGCTGCATATCCGGTGCCGAGTACACCTAGAGCAGCGATTGTCCAAATAAACTTCATTTTCTCTTCTCTATTTCTTTTTTCACTTCTTCAAGTTCAATTTTACCTTGCTTATACATCCACGCAAAAAATGGCATGTAAGCAAGCAACATTACGATTGCAAGTTCCATAGTGTTTCCTTTTATTAAAGCACGTGAGAATGGCGCAGAGTGCTAGGAAAATCTTTACCACTCGGCTGAAAAATCATCCGATCACGGCAAAGTGATGCAAATTCTTCAGCTTCCTCTTTATCAAAGGTAGTAAGTAAAATACTTTGAAACCGAGGACTCATATCAATAACGATGTAAATATCTGCAGTATTCATAGTGTTTCCTTTCATTTTGTATAATAGTAATCTACACTATTTGAGAATGAATGTCAACTAGTTTTTTACTACTACTGCCTCGACATCTGCATAATTGAAGTGTTCAAAGTATCCCTTCCATTCATTAGTATTAATAGGCACGCCTTCAAATTCAAGAGGCTTACCTTCATAATTGAAGTTAGGGTTCGCAGCAGCATCTTTACGAATTGCTTCAACAAGGCGGTAAGCTTTTGCGCTGTTGCTGAATGCCCACAGATGTGTTCTACAACCATTTTCGCGACCAAAGCTGTCGCCGCTGTCGTAGCTCACGTAGACAATGTAAATATCATCACCAGGTTTAACCTCTGTCTCACCAGGAAAAAGACTCACATCGCTATAACCCTCATTTGTTATTCGAGCCCCAAAATAGCGGTAGACATGGTCCTCACGCCATTCGTATTCCCAACGGCTTTCGCCATACTGAGTTTCTTCCCGTCGACCATAATCACGATAGTCAAGATTGAAGTTCATAGTGTTTCCTTTCATTTTATATAATAGTAATCTATACTATTTAAGAATGAATGTCAACTAGTTTTTTAGCCTGTTGTGCAATATCTTCAATATGTACTGGCGTATAATCAATTGCCTCTACAGACATGTTAATATAAGCACCAGGCGGAGATGGATTTTGATGAATATGTCCATGAACGTTGACCATTTTTATTTGTGCGTCAGGTCTACCACGAGAAGCAGACATTTCATGTAGTGGTACATGACTCAAAAGGAGATTGTACTCTGTAAACTGACGCCACAGACCAACCTTTTGAAACCAGCCACCAGATGCAAGAAACTTTACATCATCGTGATTACCTACAAGAAGACGCTTGCTTCCATGAAGTCGATTAAAGTTTTTAGCCATCCATTCTTTATGGTCTGGACCCATAGCTACATCACCAAGATGATACACAATATCACCTTGCTTAACTGTACTGTTCCAAAGCTCAATCATATGTTCATTCATATGATCCACATCGTCGTAGCCAGGACGAATATGCTTGCCAGTAAATGCATCAGTAAAGTTTAAGATGTTCGAATGGCAGAAATGTGTATCACTAATAAGCCAAATATCACGTGACATCATTAAATCCTTTTGAGAAAGAAGAAGTAACTGGACCCAAATCTTTTTCTGGTTCTATCCAGCGACCGTCTCTTTGATATACACGTCTTGCCCGCATAGCGCACGGGCAATAAGGTTCACCATTTTGAGGGCCGATGCAGCCACATGCCTGAGCAGCTACATCGGTTTCAAGCTTCCAACTATTCATGATCATACTCGTCGATATCAGTACCAGCGCGAGTAATAGTCACTTTAACATGATCACCATAAATTGCTTGCATAATATCTTCATCAATCATATTAAGTGCACTTTGCAAAGCACTAAAGCTTTCATCGATCCTTTGAGTAGTTTCAAGAGGATACTTTTCCAAAAA
>PR_CR_10_Liq_3_inCRDRAFT_1000003_pt1 | contig 92992 bp, 71 predicted proteins | sample PRCRCaboRojoPR_2_FD_10240 | JGI IMG/M metagenome (IMG submission 10240)
GCTTGCACAACCTGCGGGTCCGCTTTCGGAGCTCCGCGTATGCACGTGGCGCGCAGCGGGTGCGCGCGCGTCTAAACTTTTAACTTTACTAAAATCTATTATATGAACATGCGGCAATTTCTCCGGCCTGGCTTTGTTATCATTGGCTTCGGAAGTTGGGTTCTTGGGTCCTTTGGGGGCTCTATTGCTCCCGGGCATGTATAAATTTGGCTCCTTAGCGTGCCCTTAACGCCCAATAGTATAAACCAGAATGAAAAACATATTAATAAGCTGCATTCGATAAGGCGTAAAAAGTAAAGCCCCGCCCACTTTCCATGGAAGTGGGCGGGGCTTTGTGCTCAGAAAGGAAAATTGCGCTGCCTTACAATGCGCTAAATGTTCTTGGTCGGTGTTTCTTCCTCCTGAGGCGCTTCTTGTTGGTTATCCTCACCGTTTTGCTCAGAAGCATCGGGTGCTGAAGGTCCTTCAGACTCGTCTTTTTTGACGGGTTTCATCTGACCGGCGATGTGGTCATCAAAGCCACTTTCCGGATCGTCCTCTGCTTCGCTAGGGCGCTTGCCCAACAGGCGCTCCACATCAGATTTGAGCAGGACCTCCTTGTCCAGCAGGATTTGCGCCAGCTTTTCAAGGTCTTCCCGGTGTTCTGTCAGCAGTTCTTTCGCGCGGATATACTGCGACTCCACAAGCTTTCTTACCTCATCGTCAATAAGGGAGGCGGTGTCGTCAGAGTAAGGCCGCTGGAATTGGTCTTGTGACATGCCATAGAAAGAAACCTGACCAACTTTCTCGTTCATGCCGAAGACCGTCGTCATGCTGTAGGCCATCTTGGTAACCTGGTCAAGGTCATTCTGTGCACCGGTAGAGATCTTCCCGAATACAATAGATTCTGCAGCCCGGCCTCCAAAGGTCATACACATGCGGTCCAGTAATTGCTCGGTACGCGTGATGTATTCCTCTTTAGGTAGGTATTGGGCATAACCCAAAGTACCTACACCGCGCGGCACAATTGTTACTTTGACCAGCGGAGAAGCGTGTGGCAGGAACCACCCACAAATGGCGTGCCCCGCCTCGTGGTAAGCGATGATTTTCTTTTCATTGGGTGAGATGAGCTTGTTTTTCTTCTCCAGGCCGCCGATGATACGGTCCAGTGCGAAGTTGAAGTCATCCATGTCCACGGTCTGCTTGTTGCGTCGGGCAGCGACAAGCGCAGCTTCGTTGCAAATGTTGGCAATATCTGCTCCGGCAAAGCCAGGTGTCATCTCTGCCAGTGCTTCTGCGTTGACTCCTTCACCAATCTTAATATTGCGGAGGTGGACCTTGAAAATGGATATCCGTCCCTTCAGGTCCGGGCGGTCAATACCGATTTGGCGATCAAAGCGCCCCGGGCGCAGCAATGCGCTGTCGAGTACATCCGGCCGGTTGGTAGCTGCCATCAGAATAACACCTTTATCGGTGCTGAAACCGTCCATTTCCACCAGCAGCTGGTTTAGAGTGTTTTCGCGCTCATCATTACCACCCTGAATATTGCCCCGGCCACGAGCCCTGCCTATGGCATCAATCTCGTCGATGAAGATGATACAGGGGGCTTTTTCCCTGGCCTGCTTGAACAGGTCCCGTACCCGGGAGGCACCAACACCCACAAACATCTCTACGAAGTCCGAACCGGAGATGGTGAAGAAAGGCACACCTGCCTCACCGGCCACTGCCTTTGCCAGCAGCGTCTTACCGGTACCCGGAGGGCCTACGAGCAGAACACCTTTTGGAATTTTACCACCTAGTGCGGTGTATTTTTTAGGATTTTTCAGGAAGTCGACCACCTCCATGACTTCTTCCTTTGCTTCATCAAGCCCGGCGACATCCTGGAATGTGACATTAACTTTACTGTTCTGATCGAAAAGGGTCGCTTTGGATTTGCCGATATTGAAGATTTGGGCACCTGGCCCACCGGCACCGCCACTCACCCGGCGCATAATGAAAACCCAGATCGCGACCACAATAATGATCGGCAGCACCCAGCCCAGCAGTGGCGTCAGCCAGTTTTGGCGGGTTTCAAAAGTGGGATAAATCCACTCCGACTCTGGGATGTCGGCTTGTTCCTGTGTAATGCGCAACCAATCTTCAAAGGCTTCCACCGAGCCTACTTCGAGCCAGTATTGGTAGTTTTCTCCGCTAAGGGAGGACCGGCTTTCGGCGTCTTTGTAAAACTCGGTTTTTTGCTCCAGGGCCTGCCGCTTAATGTAGATGTAGCCCCGCTTTTGGTTGACTACCACCAGCTTCTCTACATCCTGATCAGCGATCATCTCACCGAGTTTTTGCCGGTTCACCTGCTCCATAGTACCTTCTGACATGCTGTAGAAGTTCAGCGCCAGCAGGAACAGCGCGATGATGCCATAAATCCAATAAGTATTGAATTTGGGCCCGGTTGGCTTGTTCTTATCTTCTTGGTTATTCTTGTTCTCCATTAAAATATACGTTTATCGAATCAGGAAGAGTTGTCTCTTTCCCACTTGATTGTAATGCTTGCTGCCCTTAGTGATAAACTCCACGCGGGGTGAGGTCTGTCGCAGTATAACAGGATGAAATTCCGTTAAAATTTATGTACTAACATACTTTACGAAATTTCGTTGCCAGAATTCGGCCAAGAGTTGCAGGAAGACTACAAACTCTTGTATTCCGTAACCCGTGCGTCACTCCATAGGCTTTCCAGCTCGTAATAGGAGCGCCGCTCCTTATGGAATACATGCGCCACAGTCGTAAAGTAGTCAATGCAAACCCAAAGCGCATTTCGGTCGCCCTCGACATGGCTGGCAAAGGTGTCTGCTTCTCTTTTAAGCCGTTTCTGAATATGATCGGCAATGGCTTTTACTTGGGTGTTGGAGTCGCCTTCGCAAATGATGAAGTAGTCAGTTGGGGCATCATCCAGTTTTCGCATGTCGAGCTTGATGATGTTTTTGCCCTTGATGTCCTGAATACTTTCAATGATCAATTCGTTCAGCGCCTCGGTGGTGAGTTCGCGTTGTTGAACTTTGGTGTGTGAATTCAAACTCAGATTTTGTTAATTTTACAATGAAAAAAGGAGGCATTCGCTTTTAGCCGTTTTGCCCCGGTATATTAGGTTCTGAGGTGGAATAGCCCCCTCCGGGGCTTACAACAAATAAAATTATCAAATAATTTGCTCTTGCCTAACAAAAACACCCTTTTTATTGGAAAGGTTGTTCATGCCTTCGAGTCACTCGCTTCCACAAACGGTTACGCACAGGAACTCCTTGCAAAAAGTAAACCAACAGAGGGAACGGTCATTTCGGCAGCTACTCAAACGGCAGGTCGTGGACAAATTGGCAGCAAATGGGAGAGCCCGGGGGGGGAGAGCTTGTCATTGAGTGTCATTCTGTACCCTCATTTTTTATTGGCCCGTAAGCAGTTCGAGCTCAACATGGCCACCGCGCTTGCGCTGCGTGATGCACTGGCCCCTTACGCCAAATCTGAGGTGAGCGTAAAATGGCCCAATGATGTTTATCTGGGCCCGCGTAAAGTGGCAGGCATCCTCATCCAAAATCAGCTCGCCGGGCAGCAGGTACAGCACAGCATCATCGGGACCGGGGTCAATATCAATCAACCGGCTTTTCCTGCTGAGCTGCCATTCGCCACTTCACTATACCTGGATACCGGCGTCATAAACGATCTGGACGAGGTAGCGGCTTCTTATTTAAAGGCACTCGAGCAGCGCTACCTTCAGCTGAGGGCTGGTCACGCCACCTGGCTCAGACGCGATTATTACCAACATCTGGTGGGGTATCAGGAGTTGCGTACCTATCGGTTGCCTGACGGTAGGGCGTTCGAGGCAGAGGCTGCCGGAGTGGATGAAGCCGGCCGCTTGCTTTTACGTAGTGACGGGCAGCTTCAGTCTTTCGCACTCAAGGAAATCGCATTAGTGCCCGATATTTCCTGATTGGTCGCAACAAATCACCCCTTCCTGGTCTTTTTCAGAAAAAAGGTTCATGAAAGTATACCTGATCACAATCGGTGACGAGATCCTCATCGGGCAGATTGTGGATACCAATTCGGCCTGGATGGGGCAACAGCTCAACCTCAATGGGGCCCACATTACGGGGATAATGACCGTTTCGGACGAGGCAGACCGCATTACTCAGGCTTTGGAACAAGGGCTTCGCGCTGCCGATGTTGTGCTGATGACCGGAGGCCTGGGGCCCACCAAAGATGACATCACCAAAAAAGTCCTGGCCGAGTTTACCGGAGGGCAGCTGTCTTTTCACGAACCGACTTACCAGCGGATCGAGCGATTTTTTAAACAACTGGGGCGTCAGCCAACGGAAGCCCACCGGCTACAGTCTTATATGCCCGATAACGCCACGCTGCTGACCAATTCTATGGGCACAGCACCCGGGATGTGGTTTGAGGTAGATGACAAGGTTGTGGTCTCTATGCCCGGTGTGCCCTACGAGATGAAAGCCCTTATGCAGGGTGAAGTCCTGCCCCGCCTGAAGGAGCGGTACCCGCTGGAACGGATAGCCCATCGGACCTTGCTCACGGCGGGAGAGGGGGAATCCCGTATCGCTGAGCGTGTTGCTGACCTCGAAACGGCTCTTCCCCCACATATCAAGCTGGCTTATCTGCCTAATTTAGGGCGGGTGCGACTGCGGCTCAGCAGCCGTGGGAGTCAGTCTGAGCATTTCCGGGACGAACTTGAGCAGTGGGCTGACCGTTTCAAAGATCGGGTGGAGGACCTGCTCTTCGGAGAAGAGGAAGACCGACTGGAGGCTGTAGTTGGGCAAATGTTGAAAGCACGTGGGCTCTGGCTCAGCACGGCGGAAAGCTGTACCGGTGGATACCTTTCGCACCTGATGACCAGCATTCCGGGTTCTTCTGCTTATTTTTTGGGCGGCATCGTAGCCTACAGCAATGTTCTGAAGCAGGAAAAACTTGGTGTGCGCGCTGCCACACTGGAATCCGAGGGTGCTGTTAGCGAAGCTACCGTCCGCGAGATGGTAGCAGGCACCCTGCAACACTTCGGAGGCGATATTGCCGTTGCTATTTCCGGAATTGCCGGGCCAGGCGGCGGTACGCCGGAAAAGCCGGTGGGCACGATATGGCTCGCCGTGGGCGACCAAAATGTGACAGAGGCTTATCTGCTTAAAGCAGGAAAAGACCGGGAAAAAAATATTGAATACACTGGTGCGCATGCGCTGAATTTCATCCGCCGGTTCCTGAAAAAACATTATCCTGCCTCATTAGCCAATGGCTAAATCAAGGTAAGGAGCAGGGGCTTTCGGAATGCAGTGCTTTATTTGTTTTACAAGTGCAAAACGGCTAATTTTGCGGTCTGAAAAGGCACAGGCAAAGACCTGCCAAATAGAACCAAAATACACAACGAAAGAAAGAATTATGGCTCAAGTCGAACTGATTATGCCCAAAATGGGGGAAAGCATCATGGAGGCAACCATCCTCAAATGGGTTAAACAGGTAGGAGACTCCGTAGAGGAGGATGAAACCATTCTTGAAATTGCCACAGATAAAGTTGATTCCGAAGTGCCTTCTCCGGTAGATGGAGTGATTCAGGAAATCCGCTTTCAGGAGGACGAGACGGTAGAGATCGGTAAGGTTATCGCGATCATTGGAACGGATGGAGAGGGAGCCACTCCGCAAGCCAGCCCGAGCGTCAAAGAGACCGCAGAGGGGCCTGCGGAAAAAAGCAGTAGTAATGGCATCGATAAGCCGGAGCCTCAGCCAGAGCCTGCTATGGCTGAGGCTGGTGCACCTGTTGAGCGCACGGGCAGCAGCAACCGTTTTTACTCACCCCTGGTCCGTACCATTGCGGAAAAAGAAGACATTAGCATGGCCGAACTGGAGCAGATCTCAGGTTCCGGCCTACAGGGCAGAGTGACCAAGAAAGACATTCTGGCTTACGTGGAAAACCGCAAAAGCCAGCCCGCATCCGCCCCTGAGCCCAAGACTCTTGTACAGGAAACTGCTGCGCCAAAACAGCCTAAGGCACCTGCCGCTCAACTTGCTTCCGGCGGTGCATCAGCATCCGATAATGTCGAAATTATTGAGATGGACCGCATGCGCCGCATTATTGCGGATCATATGGTGAATTCCAAGAAGACGTCACCGCATGTCACCTCTTTTGTGGAGGTGGATGTGACGAAGATTGTCAACTGGCGTAATAACGTGAAGAAGCAGTTCCAGGAAAAGCATGGTGAAAAAATTACCTTCACGCCGATTTTCATGGAGGCGGTAGCCAAAGCGATCCGGGATTTCCCGATGGTCAACGTGTCCGTAGACGGCAATACGATCGTCCGCAAAAAGAACATCAATATTGGTATGGCAACAGCACTGCCTTCCGGTAATCTGATTGTACCGGTCATTAAAAATGCAGACCACCTCAATCTGATGGGGCTTACCAAGCAGGTGAATGCCCTGGCTTCCCGTGCCCGTGCCAATAAGTTGAGCGCGGACGAGATACAGGGCGGAACGTTCACCCTGACTAATGTCGGTACCTTCGGTAACGTCATGGGGACACCAATCATCAATCAGCCGCAAGTGGCCATTCTGGCAGTAGGTGCGATCCGCAAAAAACCTGCGGTAGTGGAAACAGAGTATGGGGATCTTATTGCAGTGCGCCATATGATGTTCCTTTCACTCTCCTACGACCACCGCGTTGTGGATGGCTTCCTGGGGGGCTCTTTCCTCCGTCGGGTAGGAGATTACCTGGAGCAGTTTGATGACAACCAAACCCTTTAAAAATTCCTTCGTCGCCGCATTGAATGTAGGAATTGATAATAAAAGTTGGCATATTCCTTGCATTCAATGCGGTTAAGTTTTATAATAGAATACTTTTACGCCCCCACCCTGATGCCTTACAAGCACAATTATGAATAACGCCTTCTGTTTTCCTTAGCCCTCACAGCTTTGGGCAATAGTAACCTGTCGACATTAACCCTGAGTGGCCCGTACAAACGAGCTGCTCCCAAAAACTACTGGGCGCTATGAGAATATTGCTACTTGTCTTGTTGTCAGTGACAGCGGGGCACGCACTCAAGGCACAAGCCTACAAAAAAGAAGAGGCTAAGGCGTTCTTCGTCAACCAGCGGTACGAAGAAGCCCTTGCTGTGTTGAAAACAGCGGAGTCCCTGGTGGCCAATGACCAGGAAGCGCGCTTCATCCTTGCGGTATCCTACTATCAAACCAATCAGCTGGAAGCCGCTGGCCGTTTGTTCCAGTCTATCATCCGTAGTGAAAAAGATCCTTTTCCGGAATGTTGGCTTTATTTGGGCAAGATTCGCCACGCGATGAACCAATTTGCGGAAGCAGCGGGGTATTATAAAGATTACTTAAGGCGTATCCGTGCAAATAACCCTAACCGTGAGATGGTATGGGATGATATTCGCCGCTGTGCAACCGGTATGCGGCTACAGTATCTGCCTTCTGATGTATATGCTGAAAACCTGGGCCCCAAAGTGAATACTGCTGGCGACGAGTTTGCACCTGTGCCCAGCCCCAACTTTAGTAACCGGTTGTATTTCTCCTCCATGCGGAGCGGCAACCTGGGCGGGCGCAGAAATGAAAATGGAATGCCGGACAGCCGTACCGGAAATTTCTATAGTGATATTTTTTCCTGCCGCTCTGCCACCGGTGGGGGAGGGAGCTGGCAGGAAGTAAGCTCGGTGGGCTACCTGGTCAACAGTACCCGCCACGATGTGCTCCTGGACTTCAATACAGACGGCACCGTACTTTATTTTTTTCAGGGGTGGAACCAAGAGGACGCCAAAATCATCGTGGATACTTTCCGAAACGATAAGGAAGACCGGACCGTGAGTTCTGACGTCTTCAAAGGGCCGATTAATCCTGCTATTGGTGATGAAGCGTTTTTCTTCGCGAGCGACTACCTGGTTTTCTTCGCCAGCCGGCGGCCCGGCGGTTACGGAGGGCTTGACCTCTACCGCCTCGAATTCAAAGACGGAGAGTGGGGTGACCCCGTAAACCTGGGCCCTCAAATCAATACGGCCTATGATGAAACTACGCCCTTCATGGCCCGGGACCGCATGACCTTATACTACAGCACCAACCATCCTGATTTCAGTATTGGTGGGCTGGATGTTGTAAAAGCTGTTTTCAATCCTAACTCCGAGACCTGGACCACCCCCGAAAACCTGCTGACCAAGATCAACTCTTCTGAAGATGATGCCTACTTTCGGATTGCAAAGGACGGATTTACGGGCTTTTTTGCCTCTTCCCGGAAAGATGGTATGGGGCAGCGCGATATTTATGCCGCTCATTTCGATAATTTCCTGCCTGAGATGGAGCTGCGTGTGGATGAATACTACAGCCATGCAGAATCGAGGCTGGTTGAGCCCGAAGTGACCGCCCCACAGGAGGATATGGCTGCTAATCCTGAAGGGGAGCCCCTGCCGGTTTTACCTGAAGAGGTGGTCACTGCTGATGAGGCGGCATCAGTACAGGACGCGGTAATGCCCGCAGCGCCGGAAGTCACAGCTAATGAGGAAGACATTCCTGTTCAGCCGCAGGTGAACGGTGCACCGGAGTTTGTTTCCGAGACCGGGTTGGCCGGGCTGTTATTTTTGCCTCCGATCTACTTTAAAATGGATGCCCCGGAAGCCTTTTCTACAGATCAGCTTCAGCAACTGCAGACCATCGCAGATACCATGCAGAGCCAAGAGGATGCCTACCTGGTTTTAACGGCTTACCAAAAGGAGATTGAAAGTGGCAAGGGTACAGTGATATTCAATGGTGTTCAGCAGGCAGAAGCCGTCGCGGAAGCCCTATTGGCAAAAGGGGTACCAAAGGAACGCATTTTTATTCGGGGATTGCTTTCTGAAGCAGTTGGTGACCAGGAATGCAGCGTTGATTTTTCGTTCTACCTTCCTGAAGGCAAGGCGGCAACGACCGCTCTTCCGGTGGTAGGGCTACGGTACGCTAATGCAGTGCCCAGGCACCCTGTTCATGAACGGCTGCTGTACAAGGTACAGGTGGGTGCACTGAGTGGCGCTTACGGCAACAACAGCCTTGATGCTTACAAAGGTGTAATGGTGGAGCGGCAGATGGACAGCCCCTATTACCGGTATACTGTGGGCGCATTTACGACTTTTGACGAAGCAGAGGCATTTAAAGTAAAATTACTCAAAGGTGCTTTTACATCGGCTTATGTGGTAGCCTATGTGGATGGCCGGCGTGCCGATCAGATGCGTGCCCGCAGGCACATCATAGATTTTCCGGACCTCAAAGCCTATACGGATTAATTTAGCCGGATAGGCGCGATCAGGAAAAAGGTAGGGATGATCGCGTTAAAGGAACTGTTGTCCAGTATGTTTATCATTTCAAAGGCACCATGCATTTTTCCAATGCCCGTGGAGAGGTCGCACCACGAGGCATACCGGTGCTTACCGCCCGGCGGCAGGACAGGCTGTTGCCCGATGACGCCTTCTCCTTCTACTTCCCTTACATGGCCGTTGGCGTCCCAAATGAACCAGTGGCGGCGGAGTAACTGTACGGTTTCTTTGCTATTGTTCTCAATGGTAATTTCGTAGGCAAAAATGTAGCGGTGCTGAGCAGGCCGGGAATAAGCAGCCTGATAAGAGGGCTGAACCGTAATCTGAATGCCGTTAGTTGTTTGCGTTGCCATGTTCAGGCTTCCTTTATTGCATCTTCAATAATTTTTTCCGCGGCTTTGAGCGCCTGTTGCAGGTCATCGTTGATGAGTACAATATCAAAACGGTCTTCATAGGTCATTTCTTCGGCTGCTCTGTCCAGCCGTTTCCGGAGATTCGCCTCATCCTCGGTACCCCGGCTAACCAAACGCTGACGTAGCGCCTCAAGTGAAGGAGGCTTGACAAATACGGCGATTGCCTCCTCAGGGTAAGCTTCTTTGATGTTGACTGCGCCTTTGACATCAATATCGAACACGATGTGCTTGCCTTTTGTCCAAAGCCGTTCCACTTCGCTCTTGAGGGTGCCGTAAAACAGCCCCTCATAGACTTCCTCCCATTCCACAAAGCCATCGGTTGCTACTAACTCCTTAAACTGTTGCGGAGCAATAAAATAGTAGTCTTTGCCATCTGTTTCGTGCGGCCGTTTGGGTCGGGTAGTGGCTGAGGTGGAAAAAGACAACTGATCGTAGTGCTCAAGGAGGTGCCGGACAATAGTGGTCTTGCCAGCTCCCGAAGGCGCGGCAAACAAAAATAACTTACTCATACGGTGTTAGCCACTTGTTCTTTAATTTTCTCCAACTCATCTTTCATCTCCACCACCAGCTTTTGGATACTGGAAGAATAGGCTTTGGCGCCCATGGTGTTGATCTCCCGCCCCATCTCCTGGCTGATGAAGCTTAACTTCCGTCCTTTGAGGGGCTGCTTTTTGTTAAGTTCTTCAATAAAGTATTTGCAGTGCTGTTCGAGGCGGACTTTCTCCTCCGTGATATCAATTTTTTCGAGGTAGAAAAGTATTTCCTGCTCGAAGCGGCTGTCGTCGACTTTATCTTTGCCCAGGTGTTCTTCCAGGCTTTGGCGCATTCGCTGCCTCAGCTTGGTCACGCGTTCTTCCTCCTCCGGGTCCAGCTGGTGGAGCAACGTAGAGATATTGTCCACCCGGAGCTGCAGGTCCTCTTTCATGGCATTGCCCTCGGCGGTGCGGAAAGCGGTGAATTTCTCCATAGCGGCATTCAGCGCAGCTTTCATGGCTGCCCACTCCTCTTCATCTATACTATCGGCGGCAGTTGCCACCACAGAGGGTAGCCGTAAGATAGCCTGCAGCATATCGCCATCCGGTATATTCAATTCGGAAGAAAGGCGGCTGAGTTCCCGGTGGTATTTACGGAAGAGCGGTTCATTCAGGCCGTACTCCTCGTCTCCACTGTCTGAGGCCACTTCAATATTGACCTCTATTTTGCCCCGGTGCACCCGGTCGGATATGAGCTTGCGGAGATCATGCTCTTTCTCCCGGTAGTTCTGAGGGATCTTAGCCCGGATATCGGTGTATTTGCTATTGAGAGACCGGAGCTCTACATTAATGGTTTTATCCTTAAAAGGATGGGATACGCGGCCGTAGCCCGTCATGGATAGCAGCATAAAAATAAGTTTAGGCTTTAAGCCCGGAAGGTAGGCTAATACAGCCGTAATTTTGCAATGTGCAAAGATAAAGAAAGGAATGGAAAAGTCATTTTTTGCTGTAACCAGTTGAGCGCGAACCAAAAAAAGTAAAAATAAACCAAACATTTATTTTCGATTAAAAAAATAAATACCGAGATTTGCCCTTCGTTTTGAAAAAGCAAGAATTGCTATAACTGACTATAAACCAAGAACTAACGATGAGAAAAGCTGATTTGGTTGCAGCAATTTCAGAGAAAACAGGTGTGCCAAAGGTAGACGTGTTGGTTACCTTGGAGACTTTCTTCAAAGAAGTGAAAGGCAGCCTCTCTGATGGTGAGAACGTATACATTCGCGGTTTTGGCTCTTTCGTGATTAAAAAGCGCGCCAAAAAGATTGGCCGTCATATCAAGAAAAATATTGCCATAGAAATCCCAGAGCACTACATTCCTTCATTTAAGCCGGCAAAGGTATTTGTGGAGCAGGTGAAAGAGAATGTGGATGCGCTCCCGGATGAAGATAAGAAATAATTTTTGCGGATATGACAAAGCTTCAGTGGGCGGTCATCGCCGGGGCAGTAGCCTTGTTTCTGGTACTCTACCTGGGTTGTGACCGAAAACCTGAAGATATTGCGAGTCTGGAAACGTCCAGAGCACTATCAGTTGAAAGTACAGACATTAATCTGGTTATTCAGGAAGCCAAAGCAGCGCTTGAGCCTGCTCAACGCACCTTGATTTCGGGGCTCGAGCAGGATCTGGAGTCTTCACTGGAAGACAGCATTCGGGTAGGCCTCTACAAAGAGCTCTCCGGAGAATGGTATCAATTGCAGCGGTTCTCCATCGCCGGTTATTATGCACAACAGGTGGCCGAAGTGGAAAATAACGAAGGGGCATGGTCCATTGCAGGGACTACCTATTCTATATGTACACAGCGTACAGATGAGGAGCGGATAAAGTCTTTTTGTTCTAAACGGGCCATAGAGGCTTTTGAAAATGCCATCTCCCTGAACCCGGAAAACCTGGCTAACCGGGTTAACCTGGCGCTGACTTATACCAATAATCCGCCGGAAGACAACCCAATGAAAGGGGTGCTGATGTTGAGAGCGCTCAACCAAGAGCAGCCTGACAATGTTTTAGTACTTAATGCCCTTGGTCGGCTATCTATTCGTACCGGGCAGTTTGAGAATGCAATCAAACGCCTTGGAGCTGCGCTGGAAGCAGACCCGCAGAATGCGACCACCATTTGTTTACTGGCTCAAGCCTATGAAGGTGCCGGAAACGCTGAGCAGGCCAATGCTTTTGCTGAGCAGTGCCGGCAACTGAGATAGTAAACATCATTAAATATTTTGATTTTTTCATTTTTAAAAGGATTCTGACTATGCCTTGTGGAAAGAAGAGAAAAAGACATAAGATCGCTACGCACAAACGTAAAAAGCGTTTGCGCAAGAATCGTCATAAGAAGAAGAATAAGTAAGTGATTTTCGGTTGTTTCCGGAGTCGGGCCTGTGCCTGACCCCGGAAGCGGTGTATTCAGGCGTGGTATTGTACATCAGCTATGCCGGATGAAGTTGGCGGCTCGTCATTCCAAAACGACCCGTAGCCTCATACCCCTTCAGCTGTAATAACCGCTGATCTACTTCAATTCAGTACCTCAGACTATATCATGGCGTGCTGAAAGAAGAAAGAAAAAACTTCTTCGACAGGTTAACCAAGCCCAAAAGTATAGCCCGAATCGAAAGAGCGGCTACCGGAGAGCTTGTATAATTGGATACCTGGAGCTGTACAGAACGACACGGCGCTGTAAGCANGTGTTAATGCAATAAGATATTTTGCCTCTAACCAGGCTNCTTTTACAAAGAGAATGCAGCTTCCTTCCTGTCAAAGCAGACTACTTTACTATAAATAAACCCGCCGCTTCCACGATCTGCCTTCCAATAATGAAAGGTAATTCGTAGCTGGCTTCGGGTGGCACTTCAACGGTTCTTTTCCACTGCTGTTCGTATCTCGCCTGATCGCTGAGACCGAGTTTATCTTTGACTTCTGCCCGTGCCGGGCGGTTGCCGATACTTTGGTATAAGGCGAGCCCTGAGCATTCAGGCAGGAGCCCAAAAACATGACCGTGGAAAAAGAACTTATCATCAATTCCACCCCCACGGAGGTTCAAATTGCGTTGCTTGAAAACGGCAAACTGGTAGAAATCCATTACCAGAAAACCAACGACAATTTTACCGTAGGGGACATTTTCGTAGGGCGTATCAAACGCCTCATGCCTGGTCTGAATGCCGCTTTCGTGGATATCGGCCACCCTAAAGACGCCTTCCTGCATTACACCGACCTGGGTCCAAAACTCAAGTCGCTGCTCAAATTCACGAATGGTGCGATGTCGGGAGGGATTAATACCCACACGCTCGATAATTTCAAGATGGAGCCGGATATTATCAAAACCGGTAAAGTCGATCAGGTACTCAGCAAAAAGCAACCTATTTTGGTGCAGGTGCTCAAAGAGCCGATCTCCACCAAAGGCCCACGCCTGAGTTGTGAGCTTACCCTCCCGGGGCGCTATATTGTCCTCACGCCATTCTCCAACGTCGTAGCTGTTTCCAAAAAAATCAGTAATGCCGAAGAGCGTAAACGCCTCCACCTGCTGGTAGAGAGTATCCGCCCGAAGAGCTTTGGTGTAATTGTGCGTACTGCAGCTGAGGGCAAGAAAGTGGCTGACCTGCACGAAGAGATCATTCAGATCATGCAGAGCTGGGAGGACATTCACAAACAGCTCCATAAGGCCAAGCCGCCTCTGAAATTGCTCAGCGAGCTGGATAAAACCTCAAGCATACTGCGGGATGTACTGACGGACTCCTTCAACCGGATTGTCGTCAACGACAAACAGATGTACCAAAACATCCGCGGCTACCTCGAAAACATATCACCGGAGCAGGTCAAAATTGTCAATTTGCACCGGTCGAATAAGCCCATTTTTGATGCCCATGGCGTAACCAAACAAATAAAGGCGTCCTTTGGCAAAACAGCTACGATGCCCAGTGGCGCCTATTTGGTCATTGAGCATACGGAAGCCATGCACGTCATCGATGTGAACAGTGGTCACAAAATGGGTAGCTCAAAACAGGAAGATACCGTCATGCGGGTCAACCTGGAAGCAGCAGAAGAAATTGCGCGGCAGTTGCGCCTGCGGGACATTGGGGGGATTATTATCATCGACTTCATCGATATGCGCAAGGCGGAGCAGCGTAAAGAGCTCGTCAAGGCCATGCGGCAGTTTATGAAAAAGGACCGCGCTCAACATACGATTTTGCCCCTGAGCAAATTCGGGCTGATGCAAATTACCCGTCAGCGGGTGCGGCCAGAGGTGAACATCAGCACTTCTGAGGTCTGCCCAACCTGCAACGGTACTGGAAAGATCAATGCTTCCCTGCTGATTTATGACGAGATCGAGCGCGACCTGAATTTCATCGTGCAGTCCCGGCCAAAGTCGAAAATCAAACTGCTGGTACACCCCTTCATTGAGGCTTACCTTAAGAAAGGGCTCCCAAGCGTGCAAATGCGCTGGTACATGAATTTCTACAAGTGGGTGCGTATTCAGGCAAATAACGATTTCCACCTGACCAAGTACAAGTTCTACGATGAGAACGAAGATGAAATCCGACTAAATTAAGATCGGGCAAAAGGTGGAGTGGTAAAAGGCTTCACCTTTTGTATTTTACCTTTAGAACGCCAAAACATAAGACCATGCATAAGCTACTGTTCCCTATATGGATACTATGCCTGTTCGCTCCTGCTGCGCTGGCTCAGGAAGTCCTGGTGGAAGTGAACCTGACCGGTTGCCAGGAACCACTGACCCTCCTGAAGTTCGACGGCTGTAACTTCTACCCGGTTCAATCGGTAGAGCAAACAGGGGAGGATAGGTATGAGGTCCGTTTGCCAAAACAGGAAACGGGCTTTTTCTACATTGGGACAAGCCGCAGCAATATGATCCCCCTGTTGCTTGGTGAGGAAGATACCATCCGCCTGTCCGGCAATTGCCTGAAGATCAGGACCGCCACCGTCAGTAATTCTCCCCTGTATACGAATTATCAGGCGCTAAAGGCAGAAATCAACGCCCTCAGGCAGGAAGGGGCAGGGCTGATCCGCCGTTATCAGTCTAAACGGGACAGCGCTGGCAGGGCTTCCGTGGTGGCGGATATGAAAACCCTGGACGAACAGAAGCTGACCTTGCTTGAAAAAGCAGAAAAACAACACCCTTTGTTTGGCCCCATCGTACGACTGAACACCTACCTGAGCTACCACAACCACCCGGAAGGCTACGGCAATGAAATCGAATATTTCGCCAACGAGTTTTTTGGCCTTGTCGACTTTTCCCAGCCGGTATACGGGCAGCTGCCCTGGACCTTTGAGAAATTCCAGGAATATGCCACCACGCTGGCGAGCGTTGGTATTAATGCGGAAAGGCAGCAGCAGTTTATCGAAGGTGCGATGTCCGATATAGAACCTGGTACGCCGACACACAAACTGGCACTCTCCGGGGTCGTGACAGGGCTTAAGCAAAAGAACAGCCAAAGCTTTACCCACTTCGCACAGGCGTTCATTGATGTTTACAAAGAGAAAGATCCGGATGCTGCGGCGAGCATGTATGCGGAGATCGAGCAGATGAAAAGCCTGATGAAAGGCGGCAGTGCGCCGGATTTTTCGCAGAATAGCCCCGAGGGAAAACCGCTGAGCCTGTCGGACTTCAGAGGGAAGGTCGTTTTGCTCGACTTTTGGGCAAGCTGGTGCGGGCCCTGCCGCCGGGAGAACCCCAACGTGGTAAAAGTATACGAAAAGTACAAAGACAAAGGTTTCGAGATACTAGGCATTAGCCTGGACCGGGACCGCGAAAAGTGGCTGGCAGCTATTGAAGCTGATGGGCTGACCTGGCCTCACGTAAGTGATCTGAAAGGCTGGCAGAATGACGTCGCTCAATTGTATGGGGTGCGTTCTATCCCGCACACCGTGCTGGTTGACGCTGAAGGCAGAGTCATTGCCAATAAACTTCGCGCAGAAGCCCTGGAAATCAAACTGGCCGAAATCTTTGGAGAATAGCCTTGCCTGTGAAGTGTTAAGGGACAGAGAAAAGGGTATCATTAGTTTCCGCCAAACGACTAAAAAAAGAAACATGAGCAAGATCCTGTATAATGTTACGGTGAAAGTGGACCACGATGTACACGAAGACTGGCTGCGGTGGATGCGGCGGGTGCATATCCCGGCAGTCATGGAGACCGGCATGTTCATGGAGCACCGGATTTCCCGCCTGTTAGGCATGGATGAGTCCGATGGGTTTACCTACAGTATTCAGTACCTTTGCCCCAATATGACGACCTATCAGCTCTATCAGGAAAAGCACGCCTACCTGCTACAGAAAGACCATCAGGACCGGTATAAGGATAAGTTCGTTGCCTTCCGCACCCTGATGAAAGTACTGTAGCCCTGCGTTCTTAGCCTTGTTTTTTTATCTTTGTCGGCTATGCTGACCAAACTCGTACTCATTAATTCCTGTGCCTACAAAATGGCAGAGGTCGGATTCGAACACGGCCACTCCCTGCAGTTGGTAGGCCCCAATAACGTAGGCAAGAGCTCCCTCATCTATGCCCTCAACTTCCTGTTCCTGGTCAATAAGCGCCTGATGAACTTCAGCGGGCAGCGTACGGCCGACAAGGAAACCCTGGCGCACTATTTCCCAAGCCCTGAACGGAGCTTCATCCTCTTTGAAGTCAAAAAACGGGACCGCCGCTATTGTATGCTTGTACACCGCAATGCGGAAAACGAGGTACTCTACACCCGTATCGATCAGCCTTATCAACGCAGCTATTTCTTTGAAGAACAGGCAGATGGTCAACACCTGCGCAACTATAAGGAGTTGATGCGCACCGCCGTCAAAGCAGGCGCGAAGGTCAAAAAGATCGATCAGGTTCAGGAAATCCTCAAGCACATCTATCAGGTAGGGGACCGAAATGATGCTGTGGTCTGGCTTACCGACAAGTGCAAAATCAGCGGTACGTACAACAGTTTCAACAAAGTTTACCGCTACCTCATCAACTCCAAACTCATCGACAACCGGGCGCTCAAGGACATCCTGCTGATTGCCGACAGCCGTGATCAGGACGAGCTGAGCTACAGCCGGCAGAATATCCAGCAGATTGACCGCCTGCGCTACCAGAGCCAGCAGTTATCCGTGCTGAAAAATATTGAAGCGGAGTTCACCCAGTTCAAAAGCCTGGTCGGCGAAGTGAAAGCTCATTACGAGCTGCTTTGTCAGCAGGCGGCTACCTTTTTCGCCAGTGCCAACCTGCGCCGGGCTACGCTTATGGAGCAGCGCCATCGCAAAAAACAGGAGATGGAGCAACTGGAAGGCGAGCTTCAGGCTAAAAGTGTGGAAAACGACCGCATCAATCAGCAAAAGGGCCGACTCGACTATGAGCTTCGACAGCTGAAGAGCGAAGCCCAGGCATTAGAGCAACAGCAGCAAGAAGCGCTGGAACTCCCTGCCGAAAGCCTCCTCGAGCAACAGTTACAGAATCAGCAGGAGAAAGTGGAGCAGCTCTGGTTCCGGCTACAGCAGTATGCTGCCAATGCCGCCCAGCCACCAGAGCAGTTGCAGCGCCGCATTGAGCGCCTCGATCAGCAAATACAGCGCAAAGCGGCACAGCAGGCCGATATCAACGACTGGCTTATAGCTCACCTCGCAAAGGACGATGCGCAGCGCCGCCTCCTCAACAGCATCCTGCATCCGGATATCGCCCGGTTGCCAAAAGCACAAATCAAGAAGCCCATCAGCAAAGCCAGCCGCCTCATTGAGCTCTTCGACGGGCAGATTGAGCTGCCTGAGGACTTTCTTATGCAGGAAGTAAGCAACCCCGGGCAACTGGCAGAAGAAGTTGCCGAACTACAGCAGGAACGCGACCGCTACGCCCAATTGATGGACACGGCTCAGAATAGTGCCGAGCTCAAAAAACAACTCGAAGCCGCTAAAGCAGAACGCCAGCGCCTGGAAGCGTCCCTGCAGCAGGTGCGCGGGCTGCCTGAGATCAAAAACGAACTAAAAAGCCAGCAGCAGGCTATCCGCAAGCTGGAGAAGCAGCTAAATACGCTCGAACAGGAATACCGCACCGTACAGGAGGACTTGCAGCGGCGGCAGCGTGCTATCCGACAGCTACAGGAAGAGGTGCAGGGCATTGAGCAGTCTACCCGGGATATGGAACGCGATCAGCGGGAAGTGGAGGAAATGAACCTACCCGTTATGGAGCCTGATGCACAGGAAATGGTGCGCACGCCCGATGCCATCCGGCAATTATTCAATCAGATCAAGCAATTGCGTAAAGAGGTGGCCCAAAAACGGGAAGCCCGGCAGCGCCTCTTCCAGCAGCTCAAAGACAAAACCCAGTTCGACCTGGCCGACGAGCAGCAGTTTGTCACCCAGCTGGAGCAGGAAATGCTCTCCATCGCCGACAAGCAGCAGAGTATCGAAAGCCTGCTGGAAAGCATTGCTGTGCAGTTTGCTAACCCGGCTCAGCGTTTTCTGGATGCCTATGAGGAGTTCAAAGCTTTCGTACACCATGAGTTCAACCGGACAATGGGCGAGATCCAAATCTCCAACCTGGAATCCCTCAATGTGCTGCTTGAGCCCAACGAGCGCCTGCAGAACGACCTGCGGGCCATCGCTGAGCTGTCCCTCACCACCGATGGGCTGTTCCGCATGCCCGATCATACTGCGAAGCGGCTCGATATCCTGAGGGAGTACCTTGAGAAAGGGCAGGCCATTGCCTTTAGTGATTTGTTTAACCTGCAGCTGCGGCTTTCCATCAATGGTAAAGTCCGGTCGGTCAACCTCGGGCGGCAGGTGGAGTCTGATGGTACGGACCGGATGCTGCGGCTCATCATCGTCATGGCGGTCATCAGCCGGCTGTCGCAGCGCAGCCCGGACAACCGGGTGGTCTTGTTTATCGACGAGATTGCCACCATCGACGGGAAGAACAGGCCCCAGCTCGTGGAGTTTTGCAAAGAGCACCACTTTTATCCCATTTTTGCCGCCCCGGACATCGTGGATGGCTTTGACCAGTACCTGCTCATTCAGCGGCAGCCGAGCGGGCAGTTGGTGGTCGATGAGCAAAAACACGTTATTCAGGTAGCTCAAGCGGTATAGCATGATCTTAAAAGCAGAACCAGATAAGGCCCTCCGCTTCCTTGAAGATAACTTCGAGCTGTTCCGCACGCTCTACCGCCTGCAACTGGAGCACAGCATCATCAGCCGGGACTTGTTTGAAGAAGCCACAGAAGAAAAAGCGGACGTTATCGTCAAGCGGATGCTGGACTACAAGCTGGTGGTCAGCCAGCCTAATGGCTTCCGCATCAACGAGCCGGTACGGGGCTTTCTGGCTTTTCTGCTCAACGAGTTCAAGCCACTGCTGCCCGAGGAGCTGACCAAGTACCGGCAGGCTTTTCTTGAGCTGTTTAAGCGCATTCAGGCGTTCCGGGACGATGACATTCTCATCCTGGCTGAACGCCTCGACGCCTTCTATCAGGAACTGCAGGAGTTTTTGGAAAATGTAGAGAGCAATACGAGCCAGCTGCTGCGCAACAGTCAGTACCTCAAGGCCAACAAAGGCGAAATCCCCTACAGTGATCGGGTACGCCGCGCCCGCCACCTGATCGAACACTACATCGAGCCGCTCAACCGAATCCTTGATGTCCAGAAAAAACAGTCCATTACCAACCTGCTGAATCAGGTATCCGCCTATGTTAATGTGGAGCGCTTCAATCATCCGCACACCGGCCTCCGGCAACGTTTTGAGCGTCTGCATGAGCTGTTGCGGGAAGCTGAAGCCCGCATTCTCCGGCAATCCCATGTGGTGACCCGCGAGCTGCTGCCATTGATCGAGCGCCTGCAGACCGAGTCGGAAATCCTCAGTGGGTGGCTGTATTTTCTGGAGCGGCCCTTCCTGCACGAAGTGCCGGTGATGCCCGCCCGCCGCCTTTTCACGCTTACGGGCAGTAATATCGGGGTGGGGCTGGAGCTGTTCCTGCAGCAGTTTGAGCGCCGCCCGGCCGATATTGTCCTTAAGGAAGAAGAAACCGCCCCGGTGAACACCCGTCAGGTCTACTTCAATCGCCGCCATTACCAGCAGGCACTGAAGGCTGCGGCCCCGGTTGATAACTACTTTGAGTGGTGCTATGGGGCGATGCAGGCGCACGAAGCCATGCCTACTACCGAGCGCTTCCTCAAAATTGGTAGCCTGCTCTTTGAAGAAGCTGACGAGTACGAAGCCGAATTTGGCGAAGGCCGCATCCAATTGCAAATCGAGTCCGCTGTTTTTGACCTGCCAATCATGGAGGTGCGCCGCAAAGCACAGGAAACAAGGGCTCAAAAACCGACTGCTGTATGAATACGGATACCACTTCGGAACGCCGCATTACTTTCCCCGATGGCCATCAGGATGTAGTGGAAGCCTTGCTGGTAGACGGGCGTTTCCTCCTTGAAGGCGACCCGGCTTTCATGACGCTGAAGCAGCACGTTGATTTTTACCAGGCTTTTTTCCGGGAGTCCTTCGGGCTGTCTCTGGAATACCACAGTGAGTACGCCTTTTTGCAAAGTGGGCGGGACAGCGACCCGCTTTCGCGCGATGTGTGCATCTTCCTGGGGGTATTGTGCTATGAGCTCGACCGGGAAGGCTATAACCTGCTGGAGCAACTTTCTTTTCACACGCTGGAGTTTGAGCAGGTGGAGCAAATGTTTGAAATGTCTTCCTTCCGGGAAGTCCTTGATGCTACCACCAATCTGCAGGATGCCCAGGCCCGCCGCAACTTCTATAACCGCCTCCACCGCCGCCGCATCATTGAGAAGCTGGATGATCAGCTTTTCCGGTTTACCCCGGCGCATAAGTACTTTTTGGAATTCGCCCGTTCGGTCGCCCGCTACAATCAGCGGTTCGCGGAGGAGGAAGAGTAGGGATTATTGAGGGGCAAGGCGCACCTGAATGCCTTCTGTTAGTTGGCCGGTGTCGAGCTGGCACACCTGCACTTCCAGAACCGCATCTTCGAGCAGATTTTTCAGGGATTGCCCAAGCTGCTCCCGAAAGGCAGCCTGCTCCCGTTCGGTTTCCAGCCAAAGCACTGCGATAACCGGTTGCCCGCCTTGCAAGTGTGCATCCACCTGTGCCCAGAATGCCCAGTCAGAGCGCATCCCGGAGCGCCAAAGCAGGATAGGACGCAGTAGCCGGAACAACCACTTGCGCCGGTAGTAAGTGCCAATGGCCCGCAGCGCCCGCAGGGTATCAAGAAACTTACCTGCCATATGCCCGGCGAAAGCCTCCGGAGCTTCCAAAATACGGTCAAAGGGGTTCTCTGTTTGCCAGGCCCGGCGCCGGCGGTAGTTTTTGACTTCCAGCAAGAGCAGCGTATCTCCCGAAAGGGCAATAAAATCCACCCCCTTTAGCCCGGCACCGCTGAAACCCTGAAAAAAGCGGTGGGCATCGTACTTGCGTACCGTCCATTGGCTATCGAATTCGAACTGCAGGCCACTCTCTTCAAAAACGGGCATACCTTATTTTTTCTTAACGAAAAGGTACAACCTTTTGGGCAGGCTGACAGCAGCGTTCTGGCAATTTCGGCGACGCAATCCCAAGTTGTCTTTTAAAAAGTAGTGGTATCGGTGTATCTTTAAGAGGTACAAAACTCATCCTATGCAACTAAGGTCTACACTATTATTCTGCTTGGTTTGGTTGTTATTGCTCCCCGCTACCTCAACCCAGGCGCAGGAAGTCAGCACGGATCCGCCACCCGCCCCGGTACGCCTGATGGCCGAGTGGGAAGAATCACAGGCACTGCTGGTAAGCTGGCGCAATCAGCATGCGATCCTGCTCAGGGAGATTGTGCGCCATGGCTCCGCCGAATGCAAAGTCATCATCTTTGCAGATAACCCTTCTGCCGTTTCAAATTACCTCAGCTCCGGGAACGTTTCCCTGGAAAATGTTGAGATATTGAGTCCGGAGTACGACTCCATTTGGATTCGGGACTACGGCCCCTGGACAATCTACCACAATGATGTAGACAGCCTGATGATTGCGGATTACATCTACAACCGGCCCTGGCGCCCGAATGATGATAAAATCCCGGCCTTCATCGCTCAGCACCTTGGGCTGCCCATTTATGAAGCCATAGAGCCACCCTACGATTGGGTGCACAGCGGCGGGAACAACCTCCGAGATGGCATGGGCACCATTTTTTCCTCTGACCTGATCCTGGAGGAAAACCCCTTCAAAACCGAAGCAGAGATAGACCAGATTGCCAACCTCTTTTTCGGTGTGGACCGCTATGTGAAGCTGCCTGCGCTTCCTTACGATGTAATCCACCACCTCGATATGCACATGCGCTTCATTGACGAAGAAACGATTATCATCGGGGAGTACCCGGAAGGGGTGTCTGATGGGCCGCAGATCGAAGCCAATATTGAGTACCTGCTCAATGAGGTGCCGACGCCATTCGGTAATCCTTACCGCATCATAAGAATGCCTATGCCACCGGATGCACAGGGGCGCTACCCGGATCAAAACGGGGACTACCGCACGTACACCAATTCCCTGTTTGTGAATGGCACTGTGCTGGTACCTACCTACGATGAGCAGTACGATACCACCGCCTTACGCATTTATGAAGAAGCCCTGCCCGGCTATAATATCGTAGGCATCGACTGCAACGGGATCATCCCCAGCCTTGGTGCGATCCACTGCATCACAAAGCTGGTCGGCGTGAACGACCCGCTGTGGATTGCCCACGCCCGCCTTCGCGACCAGGAAAGTACCGAAGATGCCTATCCGCTTAGCGCGATCATCAAGCACAAGAGTGGCATTGCGGAGGCTACCCTGCACTACCGCACAGCTGATGAGGCAGATTATACCACCGTCAATATGGTGCTTTCTGATACTTCAGCATCTGTTTGGACAAGCAGTATTCCCCCCTTCCCGGAAAATACGGTAGTGGAGTATTACCTGGCAGCTGAAGCCAACAGCGGGAAATCTCAGGTGCGCCCTATTGTGGCCCCTGAAGGCTACTTCCGGTTTAAAGTCGATGCCTTACAGCCTGCCTTTGGGCCGGAGTCCCGCGAGATTTGCCCAGGCGAGGCGGTCGCATTTGAGAACCTGACAACCGGTGCCTACGACAGCATCCGCTGGTATTTCCCGGGCGGGCAGCCCGCCACTTCAACGGTAGAAATGCCGACAGTCATTTATCCGGAAGGGGGGAGTTATGCCGTGGAGCTAATCGCCTACAAAGGCAGTATTGCTGATACCCTGGCACAAATGAGCCATGTGGAAGTGCGGCAACTGCAACAGCCTTACCTGGAGACCTTTGAAGATGCCTTCCCGGCAGCAACCTGGACGGTGGAGAACCCTGAGGGCGACCTCGCGGCCTGGGAACGGGTGGACTTTGATTTCTGCGACCCCGGTGCCATGCGCATCAACAACTTCCTGGTCGATACCCGCAACACAAGTGATTACCTGCGTGCCAATTTCGACCTGAGCAGTTTGGATAACCCCACGCTGCGTTTTGATGTGGCTCATGCCCAAAAGACGACGGGTATTGCCGATGGGCTTCGGGTAAACCTGATCGATTGCGAGGGCAATAAGACCACCGTGTACGAAGCCTTTGGCAGCGACCTGGCCACAGCAAGCCCGGAAATCAGCCCGTTCGTACCTGAAGGTTGTGACGAATGGCGCACAGAAACTGTCTCCCTGGCAGATTTTACAGGACAAGCCATAACAATAGAATTTGAAAATGTTGGTGACTATGGCAACTTCATTTACCTGGACCTGATCGAAGTACTTGACCTGGACCCTACAAGTGCTTCGTTTGCAGAAGCCGGTGTACTCAAGGCGCGGATCTTCCCCAATCCGGTAGTCAATCAGGCGCAATTGTCCGTCCGTAGCCCTAAAGCCGGAGTCATGACCTGGAGCCTGACCAACCAATTTGGGCAACGTCTGCGCGGCGGACAAATGGATTTGCTGGCGGGAGGGCAACAATTACAGTTGCCCGTAGAGGGCTTGCCCGCAGGGACTTACAATCTACAGCTCAGTCAGGGGCAGTCGCGGGCCACGCTGCGAATGACCATTGCGGAGTAATTAAAAAAATGTTAAAAAAAGTGGAGGCCATCATGCGATTTGGCCCTTGCACTTCGTTAGGTGGGAAGAAACACGCTTGACAAAAAGACAAGCTTCATCATCAAAACCAACTAACAGTAACAACTATGGACCAGAAAAAAGGCATGATTGCCGCTATCGTTATCTTAGCGATCCTGTTCATCGCCGCCGGTATTTGGGGGCTCAACCAAAGCAATCAACGAAAGGAACTGGAAGGCGTCCGGGATAAACTGGAGGGTACGGTTGAAGACCTGGAAGGACTGAGAGAAGACCTGCTTTCAGAAGTGGACAGCCTGCAGGGTGAATATACCATGCTTGCTGAGCAAAACGGGGAATTGCAGGGCGACCTGGCACAAGCCCAGGAAACCATCGCGCAGAAAGAGGCGGCCATCCGGAATATCCGTGCGAAAAGTTCCTCCGAGATCAATGCCCTGCGTGCCGAGATTCAGGAACTCATGTCCCTGAAGGACGAGCTGCAGTCCAATATTCAGGGACTGGTAGCTGAGAATGATTCCCTGCGGCAGGCTGTGGGCATGATGGAAGGCGAGCTTACCGCTTCAAAAGCGGAAATAGAGCAGCTCAACAACATCCGTCGCACCATTGAAGAAGAAAACAGCCGCCTGACGCTGGAAAACTTCAAGGCTTCTGCCTTTCAGGTGGAGCTGGAGAAAGGCAATGACAAAGTAACTTCAAAAGCCCGCCGCGTACGGACCATTCGGGTCAGCTTTGACCTGACCGGTGTGCCGGACGAGCTGCAGGGGCTGCGTACCCTTTACCTGACCATTAATGACGACAAGGGTACGCCAATTGCTGCGGTCAATCCGGTAAAGGCAAAAACCATTGTCAACAACCAGGAAATGGACATCATCGCGGTGAAAGCCAAAGATGTGGATATTGCTGAAAATCAGCGCTTGTCTTTCGTCTATGACTTGGAAGAAAAGCTTGCCCCTGGCTTCTATCGGGTGTCCATCTTTACTGAGATTGGCATGCTGGGCTCTTCCAGCATACGACTGCGTTAAACCTGGCCGGATCAAATTCCAAATAACTTTTCGAGCCCCGGGAAAGCCTTCGCGCCTTTCCGGGGCTCGCTGATTTCAGGAATGCACACGTATTTTTTAGCGGGCAACGCAGGAAGGCTATATTTGTGTGGCTAAATCGTCTGCAAATGAGGAAGATAATCTGGATGGGGGTACTTCCCCTGCTACTGGTGTCCTGTGTGAGCAAAAAAAAGCACCTGGCTGCAATCGCTACGGCTGATGCGGTGGCAGATAGCTTAACTTACCGTTTGGATTCCACTACAAATCTCGTCTACCAGTTGCGATTAGATACTGCTGAGCGCCGGGGAGAGAATACAGCCCTGCTCGCCAGTCAGCGCAATTTGCAAGACCGTATCATTGCCCTGGATGATGAAATTGAGCGCTTGCAGCAAAAGCGCTCCAGTGAAGTGCAGGATTTGGACGCCCGCCTTCGGGAACGAGATGCCCTCATCGCCGAAAGAGATACCAAAATTGCGGCTTTCCAGGCTTTACTGGAAGCCCGCAACGCCGAGCTCGATACCCTTGGGGCCCGGCTGCTGGATACTTTGCAACGGCTGGACTCCGTAGCCTTTACCCTCGAATTGGAAACCGGAGGCTATTTATCCTTATCTGTGCTATCGGGTTATCTGTTTTATCCGGGCAGCACCACCCGCCTCGAACCGGAGGCTGACTCGACCCTGCTAATCATCAGCCGGTATCTGGCGGATTATCCCACGCTGCAGCTCACGGTCATCGGCCACAATAATAACGAGCCTCTGCGCCGCAACAGCATCAACAGTAAGTGGGAATTTAGTGCCATGCGGGCTGCAACCCTGGTGAATGAACTGACCCGGAAATACGAGCTCAGCACCAGCCGGGTGACGGTGGCGGGTAAGGGAGATTTTGCTCCCCGTGCCTCCAATTCAACGGAAGAAGGCCGGCTGCTCAACGAGCGTATGGAGTTCCGGATTGAGCCCGGGCAGCGCCGCCTGCTGCGCGATTTGAAGCGTGCTTTGGATTAATCCTCAAATTCTGCCTCCAGCCGTTCCATCAGGCGGCCGCTGATGCGAAGAAACTCCATCTCAGTGATGATACCGATCAGTTCATCGTCCTGCACTACGGGCAGGCAGCCGATCTTTTTATCCCGCATGGTCCGCATCGCCTGCACAATCGTCTCATTGGGGCCTACCGTAACCGGATCTTTTATCATAATATCCTTTACGCAAGTCGCTGCCTTGCCATTGAGTTTGTTCTGATGTGTATAATGCCGCAGTAGCAGCCTGGAGGTTATAAGCCCTACAATTTTGCCTTTAGAGTCTTCCACAGGCATATAGCGGATTTTGCGCCAATCCATGAGCTCCGCAACTAACTCAATAAGGTCGTCCTTTTGAACGGTAAACAGATCGGTCTCCATGAATTCATCGACCATCAGGCGGGCGGGTTTGTAATCGGGCATATCTTCAGCATTAGGGAGCTCCCAGGTATGTACGGGCTTGTTGGCTTTCTGGTTTTTGATGATGGAAGCGGTCAAGCCACAGAGGGCTTCATCACGGGACACTTCCTTTGCCAGCTTGGTATAGGCCCGCAGTTGCCAGCGCGAACCGCTCATGTGCCGCTTGGCCCGCTCTTCGATAATACCCATATACCGGTCAATATCGGCACTATCCACATTGCGGCGCTTGAGGCCTTCCCGCGCCAGTGGTATGAGTTCCTGTTGCAGGAGGTCGGTGGCCGTGACTTTTTGATCGTCAAACCAGGTGAATTTGGTGTCAATACCAAACTTGGCAGACTTTATGAAGTTGTCCTGTGCATCTTCCCAGCCAATTTTCGCGCGGATATCAGGGTAAGCAGCGTGCATGCTTTCCATCGCCCCCAGCCAGAAGGCAGCATTTGCCACTTCGTCAACTACGGTTGGGCCGGCAGGGATCACCCGGTTCTCGATACGGAGATGAGGCTTGCCATTTGGGCTAACCCCATAGCAGGGGCGGTTCCAGCGGTATACTGTAGAGTTGTGCACCTGTAGGGCGCGGAGCTTGGGTACTTTACCTTCTGAAAGCAGCTTAATCGAATCTTCTTCCACATCCGCACTCAGCAGCACCCGGAAACGCGCGATGTCTTCCTTATAAATCTCCATGATGGATTCGTTGAGCCAGTTTGTACCAAAGCTGACCCTTGGGCTTCGCTGCCGCATATGCTCCTGAGTCGTTCGGACGTCCAAAGCCTGCTGGAACAAGGCTATACGGCTTTCATGCCAAAGACGCTTGCCAAAGACGATGGGCGAATTGGCCGCTACCGCAATAACTGGGGCTGCGAGTACCTGCGAAATGTTATACAACGGCGCAAAATGATTTGGGCTAACCTGCAAATGAACCTGAAAACTGGTATTACAGGCCTCCAGCAGGGGCGAGTTATGCCGAACGAGCAACTCATCAATACCAGAAAGTCTTAGCTCGTAAGCATTGCCCTGCAGTTGGGAATTGATGGCTTCCATGAGTGCATAGTAACGCTTTTTGGGCGTCAGGTTGTGCATCTCCAGGTCGTATTTGCGCAGCGTTGGCAGTATACCGGTCAGGATGAGCCGGGCTTTCATGTCCTTTAGCCGGTCACTAATCTTGTCTAGTTTGCCGGCATTCTCTTTTTCCAGCTCGCTTAGGCAGTGCCCGGTGAACTCCCGCGGGTCGAGGTTGGTCTCCAGGTTGAACTTCGCCAGCTCCGTCTCCACCCAGTCGTAGTCCTTCATGTGGTCGAGCGCCTCCATGGCAATCGTAGCTGGCTTGTAGGTTTTCCGGTGCACCAGGCACATCTCCTGCTCTGCCCCGATGCGGACGATGTCCTTCTCAAACCAATCGTTGTCCAGCATGTATTCCAATGCCTGAACGTCCCGTAATAATTTCTTTACAAACTTCTGCATGGATACCTCGTCCTGTACCAGAGAGACTCTTTGCTCGCCCATAAGTGTGTCGTTTTGTTCAACTACTTAAATATAGGTGATAATTGGAAAGCCGGGCAAGATTTTAGTTTTAAATTTTGCTTTTCCGAAGTATCCTCAGCGACAGCCGTTTTTTAAGATGGTAATGGCGTACAATCTTTCCGGGCATTTGGTTGTTATGAACATTATGAAGCAATTGGTTTACATTCTCCTTACGGTGCTCATCTTCGCAGCCTGCCGCCGCGATAACCGGCAGCCGTTGTTCGACCTGGCTTATCCGAATTTCCGCTTCACTATTGAAGCTGGTGAAAGCCCTATACTCCCGGGAGCTTACGCTATCCGTGGCGTAGCCACTAATATCAACTTCTTCCTCAACCAGAACAATACGGATACCTCGGCGATTTCTGAGTTGAGTGCCTACTCGGCAACCCTTCGGTGCCTGGATGGGTTTGATTATGTCTTTATGGAGGGGGTCTCGGTACGCATATGTGAAGATGGGACAGAAAACTGTACCCCTGCCGATGAAGTCTTCTACATCGATCAGCTGCAACGCTACCCTGAAGATGACCGCATTGACCTGCTGCCCGGGCTGCGGAATGCTAAGCGGGATTTGTTCCGGGAGAGCGTCCGGCTGGAAATTGTCGTCTTCTTTGCTTATTCCCCACCCGCCAACTACGCTTCGCAACTGGATATGGTCTTCAGGGCTTACCGGTAGTTAGAAGTAAAAAGCCACACCGCCTCTCAGCCCAAAACGCCGTGCTTGTGGATTATCCAGGTAATTCAGGCGCCAGACGGCCTCGATTTGAAAGACTTTCAGGATATTCTCAATGCCCACACTGGCCTCCATGTAGGGATGTTGGCTCGGTGCCCGGAAGCCCGGATAGGTGTTGGCATCGGTAGGTTCGAAGAGGTTGAGCCGGTTGACATCACGGTTGGCATTGGAGAGGCGGCCCATCACCGCTTTGAAGGTTGCGTAGGAACGGAACTTAAGCTTACGCAGAAGCGGGACGTGGTTCAGGAAGAACCCATCGAAGTGGTGTTCCAGCATCAGGCTGGCGTAGGTGTCGCTGGCAAACTCATACCGCGTCATCATATTGAAAATGCTGCGCCCCACCAGATAGCCTTCATTGCCGGGATGGACTTCCATCAACAGGAAGGGAACGTTGCCAAAAACTTTGCCGGCCCGGATGCGGTAGGACATCCAGCCTACAGGGTTCATATAAAAGTAGTGCCGGTAACTCAGGTTGAGCTTATGATAGGTGTACTGCCCGCCGAGCAGGTCATCAACGCCCAGCGTATACTGGAATTCAATAATGGGGTGCTTGGACCCAAAGCTGTTGCGGCTGAAATCTCCGTCCACAATCATCTCATCCTTGACGTATCGGGTTTTGAAAATGATCTCCGTTGTGCGGATGGTCGTATCAATATCCGTCAATCGGCCCGGGTCCGATAAATAAGCAAAGTTGAAGCCGCGCCCGTCGGGAAAAATACCGCCGTAGGGGTCCATTTCCCGATGCAGGAAGGTGACGCGGTTGGACAAGCCATTCTTCCAAAAGCGTTCGTAATACACCTTGCCCTCTCTGACACGCATCAGCTTCATAAGCAGGTCCCGTCGGAAAAGCCCGGAAAATAAATCGCCCTGCACAAACTCCTCACTGTTCTCGCTGTTGAGGCTGATGTCGTTTACGTAAGCTATACCAGCCGTAGTTCTGGGCTTGCGGCTCATAATCCAATCCACATTGCCCCCGTATTTGAATTGTTGGTCCTGAAGCCCGTAGGCCAGGAAGCCACCAAGGCGTAGATTTTCACTGAATAGCCGTGTAGTCCGCCCGCCAATACTGAAGCGGTCGCCTTCCACCGGATTGAAGCTGTAGAGGGAGGAATAGGGCCCGATTTCCACTTTGCCAATTTGCAGGTAGCCTACGAAGACAGTCTCCAGGACCTCCACATAGGTCTTGAACAAAGGCATATTCTGAATGCTGTCCACCATAGTGTAGACCTGCTGTTCCGTTTTGGAAAGCGGCTCGTGGCGGGCAGCCTGCCAGAAGGAGTCATTCTCTACCTTGACTTCATCGAGCAGGTAAAATTCTTCCTTTTCAATGTAGTCTTGTTTGGTGCCGACCTGGTTGAGGCGCATGTTTTTGAAGGTCTCGGTCCGCCGGGCGATCATCCCGGGCGCATTTTCGGCGGGGGAAAAGTCGACCACCATCTTTTTCTTGACCGGCACCCAGTTGGGTACCTCCCCTCTTGGCTCGTATTCTTCGTGTATGATGATGCGGCTGACCAGGTTGATGTTGGCATCGGGCGTCATCCGCATATTGGCACGCTGTACCGCAAAGGTGGAATCTGCCACCCAAAAGTCGCCGTAAAAAGTTGGCTCCTGCTTGCGCTTGGGCTTAAACTTCAGCTGATGGCTCCAGTGGTCGTTGACCATGGCGCTGTCGATGATGTAGTACTCGTAGTAGTTGAGCCCCGATTTGGAAAAAGGGCTGGCGAAGGGCTTGTCCAGCACGTAAATCCAGTCATCGTAAATACTGTACTCCAGGTGGATGCGCTTGATGTACTCGATAACGGTCTGATTGTTCGTGCCGGTAGCGCGTTGTGCTTTGATAATGCGTTTGGGCTGGCCCGCATCCTTCACATACAGCACATCGGAAAGGACCTCATTGATGTAAATCGGCAGGAAGGGCTTCTCATCCGAAGTGCTGTCGATATTCTCGAAGATGAAGTCGAAGGGCTTGAGGAGTTTCTTGTTGCGCAGCTCTGCGTCTATGTTTTCCAGGTCCAGCTCAATTTTAGCGTAGCTTTCGTAGGCGTAGGACTCCCGGGCACTCATGCGGGTTGCCGGTTTGTTGTCAATAATGCCCTTCACAATGGCGTTGGCCGGGTTTTCGCCAGCAATGACCACCACCTCGTTGAGGGTCAGGCTGGAGCCGCCAAGGTAGAAGTTGATCTCCTGCTCTGCAAGGTCCGGCAGCACGGGCTTACGCACCACATTATAACCGATGGCACTAGCGCTCAGGCTGTCTCCGGGCTCTTTGACCGTAATTTCATAGTAACCATCCACATCGGTAGAGGTACCTTTGGTGGTGCCTTCGAAGAATACGTTGCTAAAAGGTACGCCCTCCTTGGTATCCTGATCGATCACCCGGCCACGCAGCGTCACCTGCCCCAGGAGTGGAGCGGCTGTAAGCAGTAGCAGTAGGATAAATATTGGGCTTTTCATCATCTCTTGGACGTAAGCTATATCTTTGTGACCACTAATTCAACTCTTCGCGATAATGTTATTGCCCTTTTTCGACAAAAATCAAATTGAAGCAGGCTGCGATGAAGCCGGGCGCGGCTGCCTTGCCGGGCCGGTCTTTGCAGCCGCTGTGATTTTGCCAACAGATTTTGAGCACCCGCTGCTCAATGACTCCAAGCAATTGTCAGAAAAACAGCGGTACGAAGCGCGCAAAATCGTCGAGTCCGAAGCCATTGCCTGGGCTGTAGCGCAGGTGGCCCCGAAAGAAATTGATAAGATCAATATCCTCAACGCCTCCTTCCTGGCTATGCACCGGGCCATCGCTCAACTCGACCCCATACCGGAGTGCCTGCTCATTGACGGCAACCGGTTCAAACCTTATCAGGACCTGCCCCACCACTGTATCATCAAGGGAGACGGAAAGTACCTGTCGATCGCTGCCGCCTCCGTACTGGCCAAAACCTACCGCGACGACTATATGATGCAGATTCACGAAATGCACCCCCACTACGACTGGCACAAAAACAAGGGCTACCCCACCAAAGCGCATCGGGCGGCTATACAGGCGCACGGGGCTACGCCTCACCACCGGCAGTCTTTCCGCCTGCTGCCTAATGCGGAGCAGGGGCGGCTTTGGGCGTAGGGTTTTGGTTGATTTCAGGGTAGCATGAGGTAACGTAGTATTTTGTCTTAGGCTGGAGCCAAAGGTTTAGGGCATTGCATTGCAAAGCTTGAGGCACTATGCTCCGCTTCAATGCACCCAACTCCAGGCGCAACTTTCCCCCTCTGGAGGGGGGCAGGGGGAGGAACTTTCCCCCTCTGGCCGCTTTCGCTCAGTTGCTACAGCGCCGGGACAAGAGTGGGCTAGGGGGAGGAACTTTCCTGAAAAAGTTGACGGTCAATTCCTGAATACAGTTGACCAAAAAACACAGGAAAACCTACCGCCCCATATGCACCAGCAACACCGAAATATCCGCCGGAGAAACTCCGCTGATTCGGCTGGCCTGTCCCACCGTTTCCGGGCGGATTTGTGAGAGCTTCTCGCGGGCCTCTTTTGAGAGGGAGGTCAGCTGCTCGTAGTCCAGGTTGTCGAAAAGGCGGACATTTTCCAGGCGGTTCATCTTGTCGGCCCGCTCGCGCTCCCGCTCAATGTAGCCCTCGTACTTCATGTCCGTCTCGGCCGTCTCGATGAACTCAGGCTCATAGTTGCCCAGGAACTCATCCAGGGCAGGAAGTACGGTGCGTAGCCCGGCAATATCCACATGCGGGCGCAGGAGCAGGCTGTGCAGCTTCACTTTTTGCGAAAGCGGTTGCGAACCCAGGCTGTCCAGGTAGCGGTTGACCTCGCCGGGCTCCACGCTGAGCTTGCGGGCAAACTTGCTGATGGCTTCTCCAGCTTCCAGCTTGGCCAGTACGCGCTGCATGCGCTCCTCTGCACCCTGGATGCCCAGCTCTTGTGCCATTGGTGTCAGGCGCAGGTCGGCATTGTCTTGCCGGAGCAGGATGCGGTACTCGGCCCGGGAGGTGAACATGCGGTAGGGCTCTTTGGTGCCTTTGTTGACCAGGTCGTCGATGAGCACACCGATGTAGCCATCGGAGCGGCGCAGCACAAATGGCGCTTCCTCCCTGATGGAAAGGTGGGCATTGATACCAGCGATCAGCCCCTGACAGCCGGCCTCTTCGTAACCGGTGGTGCCGTTGATCTGTCCGGCGAAGTAAAGGCGGTCGACGAGCTTGGTTTCCAGCGTAAGCTTCAGCTGCGTAGGCTGGAAGAAGTCGTATTCGATGGCATAGCCCGGACGGAACATCTTGGCATTTTCAAAACCCCGGATTTTTCGCAGCGCTTTGTACTGCACATCCTCCGGCAGGGAGGACGAGAAGCCATTGACGTAAATCTCAACGGTATTCCAACCCTCGGGCTCTACAAAAAGCTGATGCCGGTCGCGGTCAGCAAAGCGGTCGATTTTATCTTCGATGGAAGGGCAGTAGCGTGGCCCCAGGCCCTGAATGCGCCCGTTGAACATAGGAGAGCGGTCAAAGCCTTCCTTCAGCGTGTCGTGCACTTCCTGACTCGTGTAGGCGATGTGGCAAGGGCGCTGTTTTTTCAGCGTTGGGGTATCGGTGTAGGAAAACTTGCCCGGATCTTCATCGCCCGGTTGTTCCTCCAGTTGCGACCAGTCGATCGAGCGGCCGTCGAGGCGGGGCGGTGTACCGGTTTTCATGCGGCCGGCTTCAAAGCCCAGCTCCACGAGTTGCTCGGTGATACCTTTGGAAGCACGTTCGCCCGCCCGGCCACCACCGAATTGCTTTTCACCGATGTGGATAATGCCGTTGAGGAAAGTGCCGTTGGTCAGAATGACTGCCTTTGCCGGAATTTCCAGCCCCAGGCTTGTATGCACACCGGTTGCCCGGCCGTCTTTCACCACAATACCTGTGACCATTTCCTGCCAGAAGTCGATGTTAGGGTGCTGCTCCAGCAACTCGCGCCATTTGGCCGCAAAGAGCATACGGTCGCTTTGGGCCCGCGGGCTCCACATGGCCGGCCCTTTGGAGCGGTTGAGCATGCGGAATTGCACCATCGTGTGGTCGGTCACAATACCGGAGTAACCACCCAGGGCGTCAATCTCACGTACAATCTGACCCTTTGCCACGCCGCCCATAGCCGGGTTGCAGGACATCTGCGCGATGGTATTCATATTCATAGTGGCGAGCATCACTTTGGAGCCCAGGTTAGCTGCTGCTACGGCGGCTTCGCATCCCGAGTGCCCGGCACCCACTACAATCACATCGTATTCTGGAAACATAATCGTTATCGGTCTTGTAAATTTCGGACTTGCAAAAGTACGGTATTCGCTTGACAATCAACAGTACAGCCCGGATTTTCGTTCAATCTGCCGTTCTGGCAATCCGCAAGGCAAAGTTGGGGTTGAAGAACAGCGCCCTTTGTCAAGGCACCTTAATTTTTCCACTTAATATTGCAGCCCGTGCTAGGGTACTGCTGCTCTGGTGGCGGGTCGCCGGCAAGCAGGTGGTCGAGGGCAGCCCGGAGGTCTTCGCCAGTCAGCGGCACATCGTTGTTGGGGCGGGAGCCATCGAGGCGGCCCCGGTAGTAAAGTTTGCCGCGCCCATTGAATACAAAAATATCCGGGGTACAGGCGGCATCGTAAGCTTTCGCTACTTCCTGCGTCTTGTCATAAAGGTAGGGGAAGGGGTAGCCCACTTTAGCAGCCGTCTTTTTCATTGCCTCCGGCCCATCCTGAGGATACTGCACGGCATCGTTAGAGCTAATAGCGGCAAAGCCAATCCCTTTTTTCTTGTAGGCATTGGCGAGGCGCACCAATTCCGGGTTAACGTGGATCACATAGGGGCAGTGGTTGCAAAGGAAAAAGATGACTGTGCAATGGGGCGATTCCACGTCCCCCAGCTGAACGGTCTCTCCGGTCACGGTGTCTTCCAGACTAAAGTTGGGTGCTACAGTACCCAATCGCATCATTTTTGATTCAGTAAGTGCCATATGTTTGGTCGCTTTATTATAAGAAAGCCGGAAGGCGCACTTTTGTTTGGAACAGAGTGGTAGGTGTGGCGCAGAAATAAAAAAGCTGACCCCGGGTTAGGGAGGTCAGCTATCTGAGAATAATTTCTCATTAGATGTTAGTGCCTGCGTACCAAAATATTTGGTACTTCCTGGAAAATTAGACATCACAAGCTGAAATTCAGGATTCTCTGTCTACTCCCTCTTACTCTTTTCGAGCTTTCAGATCAATGGTGAAACGAAATTACTGTGCATATCCGTTTTATGCGGAGGAAGCAAGGAGCTGATAGAATTCAGCAATTCAGAAACCCTTGTCTCAAGTAATCAAAAGAAATAAAAAAGTTTTTGTGTGTGTTTTTGTTTGAGTTTAATCGCTGTTTAAACCCTGTATTTCTGTTGTAATGTTAATTATTACATGCAATTAACGGAAAAAGATACCGGCAGGGTGTTTGAAATTTTAGTTTTTGTGACATAGAAGGCGGGTATTTGTTTTATTTTCCTATACATAAGTCACTGATTACTAGAACGTAATTATCAACAACCTGAATGCTTGTTGCGGTAGTTGCGCCTTTGAATCCAGAGATCATCCCATCCTGAAGTTCTGCCCGTGCCAAAGCGGTAAGTGGTTGAGCAACAGGCAGGTAAGACCAGTGCCACTTCTCTTCATTGTAACCATTGGGGCGGTCAGGGCCTTTGGGGGAATAGGGCTGGCAAAACCCAAAATCAGGGGCGTGGGCGGTAAGCCAGGCATAGGTTTTCTGCCCCTGGCCTTCTTCAAAGTAACGGTTATTGAAGGCATTTAAGTCAATATCTGTACCCCAGTGGTGCCTCGATGTGCCTGGCATAGAGCTGTATTTCAGAATTTCCAGTGCTCTTTCTTTGGGGTCCGGAAAGACCTGAGCGGCATTTTCACCTGAGGAGAGCTGCCGCTGCCCGGTCCATTTGCGCTCCCAAATGCCTTTCTGGTAATTGAAATTACGCGTAGCGGACCGGATGACGAGCGTGATGCCATCTGCCTGTGCAGCTTCGTACATGGCTAAGAAGGCCTCATAGGTGTCTTTCCGGAGCAACAGGCCTTCGCGGTCAGCGTACCGGGCGGGCACCTCCACAAAGTCAGGATGCCTTGCAGGGTCAAATTGCCCCATTAGGTATTGGACGTCAAAACCCATGGCACGGGCTTTTTCCAGGTCCGTGGTGTCCTTCTTTTCGGTCAGAGCGCTTTCGGCAGCGTCCATCGGCACTTCTGTTTGCGTGTTTTGTTGCCCCGTATTTGTGGCAGGCTGGCAAGACAGGAAAAACGGGAGAATCAGAAAAATACAATGCTTCATAAGGTGCTTAGAATTCAAAGGTTTTTTGTTCCACGGGATAGCCGAAGAGGTAGCGCTCTTTGATTAGGTTGGCGACCTGAGTAGGCACCATGCTTTCCCATTCTTCATCGCCGGCGCGGAGCATATGCAGGACTTCCTTGGAGAAGATATGCAGCACATCGGGCTTGAAGCCCTCGACGTCCACAATTTGCCGGTTATCCAGCAGGTGCTTGTATAAGAATTTTACGCCTTCCGGGATAGGTACGTTTTGAGCATTGATGATCTCGCCACTTCCCTCCTGCAAGGCCGGATAAACGTAAAACTTTACATTGCGGGTGAAAAGTTGCCCAAATGCAGCGAGTAGCCGGCCATCCAGGTTTTGGTAGTACTTGGTATTGATCAGTTCCAGCAGTTCGCGTACCCCTAGGACGAAGCCCAGCTTCTGCACTTTAAAATCAGAAAGGTAAGCAACCATTTTTTGCTGCTGCTGGCAATCGGAGACCACTACGGTTTGCCCCATTGTGTTTAGGAGCTCTGCCCGGTCCAGGAAGTCCTGCTCGTCGAGTTCGCCCGTACTGCAGAGGTTGTCCAACGTAATTTCGGTAAGCAGAAAAGTGCGCCGGGGATCGGTTTCTGCTTCATTTCTGAATTGAGCAAAGGAAGCGTGGATCATATCCATATTGACCAGCGTAGCGGGCCGGAAACTGCCCCGGACAACCATGACATGCCTCTTGTACAGAAATTCAGAAGCGTGCACGTTCTGCCGGTCAGGCCCAAACATAGCCACATCAGTCAGTTTATTCTTGACCATCCAAAGACTGAGCAAGCGGTTGTCAAGGTCTTCAAAGTCCGGCCCGGTAAGGCGGACCATATCAACTTTCACCCGGCCATGCAGCCCGTCCATCAGCGACTGCAGCATGGCTTCCGGGTCATCGTGGTAACGGTAGCAGCCGTAAATGAGGTTAACCCCCAGTATTCCGATCGCCTGTTGCTGCAGTTGATTGTCGTTGTCGAGCATGCGCACGTGCAGCACGAGATCGTTGGTGCCTCCTCCTGGCGTCAGTTGAAAACGGATTCCCAGCCAGCCATTGCCCTTAATGGTACGGGTGTAGTTGATGGCGGCCACGGTATCAGCAAAGACGAAAAAGCGGGTGTCCGGCCGTTCATTGGTCAGGCGGGAGCGCATCAGGTCGTACTCGTGGTTGAGCATTTTGTAAAGGCGCGCCTCGCAGACATAACGGCCAGAGACTTCTTCTCCGTAGATTTTGTCGGAGTAGGTTTTATCATAAGCCGACATCGTCTTGGCAATCGTCCCTGCCGCAGCGCCTACCTGAAAGAAGTAGCGAGCGACTTCCTGACCAGCTCCAATCTCGGCAAAGGTGCCGTAGATGGAAGGGTCGAGGTTGATTTCCAGAGCTTTCTGATCTGTTTCGAGTAGTTGGCGCATGGGCAGTAGCAGTTTGTCTGTACAGTAGCAGTTCAGAAACAAAAGTACTAATTCTGCCCGTGAAAGCGGGGGGAATCTGCGCTTTGTCGGGGTTGGACTTTCGTATCGGGTGCCCTATGGCGTGACTTGATAGGCTTGCAGCGCTTTTAAATCGATAAATTCCAGCGCTTTTTCATGAGTGGATGCCAACCTGACCGGAGGCGCAACACCGGCTTCATAGGCTTCTTTCCAGCGCAACGCGCACAGGCACCAGCCATCGCCGGGCTTAAGGCCGGGAAAGCGGTACTCCGGGCGGGGCGTGCTGAGGTCGTTACCTCTTGACTTAGTGAAAGACAGGAATTCAGCGGTCATTTCGGCGCAGACGACATGTGTCCCAAAGTCATCGGGGCCGGTATTGCAAACGCCATCCCGGTAGAAGCCGGTCATCGGGTCGGTGCAGCAGGACTGAAGCGGCTCACCAAGTACATTTTTAGCTCTAGTCATGTTTGCTTGCGGGTTTTGTGCTTGTCCGCAACTCAGGCTAAGGCAGCAGAGCCCGGACAATATGAACAGTAATCGGATTGGCATGATCGCAGGGTTTTGGTGTTCATAACAGCCTGGTCGGTGCAGGGTTTAGCTCAAACGAGCTCTTCTGCCACCGGGCCGGCTACTTCAAGGCCGGCATGCCGACCCTCGCCCTCGTAAATGGTAGCTTGCCCTTCCCGTAACCGGATGTGGATGATCGACTGCAGGCTTTCGTTCACTTTTCCAGCCATTGCTCCTGATATTGGCGCGGCGAGGGTGCCCGTGCCCCCTCTTTGCTGCGCGTCGATTTCCAAAACAGCCCCCTTGCGTTTGAGGATGAGCTGTACGGTGCGGGAGGATTCGTCCAAGCCAACTTTCAGCCGGGCATTATTGTAGGTGGTAAAAGCCCAAAGCCGGCCTTCCAGCCTGAGCCCGGCAAGAAAGCCTGGGAAGTGGCTGCCCAGCCAGGGGATACGAGCTACAGAGGCCATCAGGCAGGCACCTTCCGTTTGGGTGAGGTGGTTGGTCTGCATCCATATCCAGCTGGAAGGAAAGGACTTTCCCCAGTCTTTTTCGATGTAGCCTATCCCCCCTGTGAAGTCTACAGGCTCGCCGTATACGCTCAGCTGCCCCTTAAGCTTGTGGTGTAGGCTGACTACGCCATGGTAGCATTCCATAAAGGGGACAAAGCTGTACCATCCCATAATCCCCGGTGCACCGAGAGTGGATGGCCAGGGGGTAGTGCCTGCAAAGATGAGTTGGCCCGACAGCTCCGGTAGTGCGATTTCCAGTTGGTCTGTTGCAAAGCGATTGTTGCCCAGCTGTACTTCGAACCGGTCTGCCGAGGGGTGGAAATCGGAGGAGGCGAACTCATAGTAGGCCGAGGTGCAGGCTTTACCATCCAACCGCTGAATAAAGGCGTGCTGCCGCCCCTGTTCATCCATAGAAATACCGGGGATTAGTGCAAAGGCATGGCGCTCGCAGGGGCTGACTATCTTAAAGTACCAGCCTTCAAAGTAGTTTCGGGATTTGCCCCAGCCATGGTAGCGGTTGGGGTTCCAAAGGGCTTTCCAGCGGGCAGAAAGGTGTTGCATAGCAGAATACAGGCTTGGTGAGCCACCAAAATACACATTATATGCATCATAACAGGTGTCGGGAACTACCAGAAAAAGCCACCCCCGGAGTTTCCGGGGGCAGCTTTTGCTCTAAAGCATTGCAGAATTTATTAATCGGCTAACGCCCCAAAGAGTGGTTAGCAGGGTAAGTCCTAGGCGCTCACTTTGACCCGCTGTGTGATAAGCTCCTGCTCGTTGAGTTTGCCAAAGTGGTATCCCTGAGCAGTGAAGTGCTCCAGGACCTGAGGCAACACCTCACGCAGCTTATCTTCGGCCTTCACACTGTCGTGGAAAACGATAATGGAGCCAGGCTCTGCATTGTCGACCACGTTAGCCAGGCACTGCTCAGTAGAGATTTTCGGGTCAAAATCACCGCTGAGGACATCCCACATCACGATACGGTAGTGGCGCTGCAGAAATTGAGCCTGCTTAGGCTTCAACCTGCCATAAGGCGGGCGGAACAGCACGGAGTTCATCCGGTTGGCACAATGGCGTACATTGTGAAAGTAGGGGATGTTCTCTGTTGTCCAGCCGTTCAGGTGGTTGAAAGTGTGGTTGCCCACGGCATGCCCTTCGCTGAGGACTTGCTTGAAAACATCCGGATATTTACGGACGTTGTCACCCACGCAGAAGAACGTCGCCTTGGCGTCGTATTTTTTGAGCTGCTCCAGTACCCATGGGGTGACAGCAGGCACAGGCCCATCGTCAAAAGTCAGGTAGAGGACTTTCTCATCAGTGGGGATCTTCCACGTAAAATTGGGGAAGAGGTTTTGGATAATTTGAGGTGTCTTAACGAGGTACATAACTCCTTTTGATTAAATGTTCATGGTATAGTAGAATAGGCGCTCCTTCAGAAGCGGCCGTGTTCAATTTTCAGGCTAAGGAGGTTTTCTCCCGTTAAACGGGTTAACGCTGGCAGGCTTTGCGAAAATGCTTACCTTTGTGCCTCCCGAGGTATCGGCTTAGTGTCGTAGAAAGTAGATGAATAACTGGTCAGACTGGGCATTTAGAGAGTACAACGTATCAAGTGCTTTTTTTGCTGCCTGAAAACACTAGTTTTTTCAAAAAAAATTTCTAAATGGCACATTCAGGTGCGCTCGGCTCCAGAAAAAGACAAAAGCATTCAAATCCAATGGAAAATATGAGGCTTCGATTTGCCCCCAGCCCGACCGGGGCACTACACATTGGCGGTGTCCGTACCGCACTTTACAACTACCTGCTGGCCCGGAAAAACGGCGGCACTTTCATACTGCGTATCGAGGATACGGATCAGACCCGCTATGTGGAAGGGGCAGAGCAATACATTGTTGAAGCATTAGAGTGGTTGGGCATTACTCCGGACGAGGGCCCGGGCATTGGTGGCAACTTTGGCCCTTACCGGCAATCAGAGCGTAAGGATATCTACCTAAAATACACGCAGCAGCTCATTGAGTCCGGTCAAGCCTACTATGCGTTCGATACTTCTGAGGAGCTGGATGCAGCCCGGGAAAAAGACCCCACTTTCAAGTACGACGTTACTGCCCGAATGCGCATGCGCAATAGTATCAGCATGATTGCGGAGGAAGTAGAGGCGGCACTGGAAAAAGGCGTTCCGCATGTTGTGCGCCTGAAAGTTCCGGACAATGAGACCATCCTCTTTGAAGACATCGTGCGTGGAGAAGTTGCTTTTGACAGCGCTGAGCTGGACGATAAGGTCCTGCTCAAAGCTGATGGCATGCCTACTTACCACATGGCTAACGTGGTGGACGACCGCCTGATGGAAATCACCCATGTGGTGCGGGGAGAAGAGTGGCTGTCGAGCACAGCACACCATGTTTTGCTCTACCGGAGCCTTGGCTGGGAGCAGGAGATGCCGGCTTTTGCCCACCTGCCGCTCATCCTCAAACCTGCGCCGGAAAGCTACCTCAACAAGTCGACGATTCCAGCAATGGCCAGCCGGATGGCAGAGGAGTTTGCCCGTAAGTATCCGGAGTATGAGGGGTACAAGGCAGAAGCCTTCGCGCTGCAGACTTTCCAGGATAAGAAAAATATTCCTGCCAACCTGAAAGAAAAAGAAAAAGATCAAGTCGATAAGGCTGCCTTCAAAGCCTTTCTCAAAAGTGCGCTGTATGGTAAACTCAGCAAGCGGGATGGCGACCGCTTGGGCTTCCCGGTATTCCCACTCTCGTGGAAGGGCGCAACGGCAGAAGACAGCTTTACTGGCTTCCGCGAGTACGGTTTCCTGCCGGAGGCTGTGCTCAACTTCCTGGCGCTACTGGGCTGGAATCCTGGCGATGAGCAGGAAATGTTTACTTTGGATGAATTGGTAGGCGCTTTTACGCCCGAACGAATCAACAAATCCGGCAGCCGTTTCAATATTGACAAAGCGAAGTGGTTTAATCAACAGTATATGATCAAAGCAGAGGATGCCCGCCTTGCCCGGCTCGTCCGTCCAATACTGGAAGCCAATGGCCAACAGGCTTCCGAGACCTTTTTGGAAGGCTTTGTCAACCTGATGAAAGAGCGGGCAGTGACGTTGCCCGAGTTCTGGGAAAACGGCTATTACTTCTTTGAGCGCCCCCGGAGCTACGAAGAGAAAATGATACAAAAACGCTGGCAACCGCAACGCAGCGAACAGTTTGATGAACTCGTTAAGGATATGGAACAGCTGAGTACCTTCTCTGCTGACGAGATCAAAGCTGCTTCAGAGCGGTTTATGGAAAAGCACGAACTCAAGTTCGGAGAAGTCCTGCCAATGCTGCGCCTGGCGCAGGCAGGGACTATGAAAGGACCAGCGATTTTCGAAATGATGGAACTGCTGGGGCAGGAGGAAGCCGTAGCCCGTTTGAAAATCGGGTTTAAAGCGTTTGACAGCATTGTACAATCCTAAAAAAGCATGAGTCGATGTCCAGGAAAAAAAATAAAGAGGAAGAAAAGGAGGCACAGCCCGGTGTGCACAAGGATTTGAAAGGTTTTGACATCAAAATCAATGAATTTGGAGAAATCTCTTCAAATCTCGATGTCGAAAAATTGAATCAATTTCTGGATAAGAACGTAGAAGATAAGAAACTAAAAGACCTAAAACCCGAAGACGAAGAAGAATAGACGCTTCTGATCTGATTTTGGACGAAAGCAAAAGCATGAACTCGCCTGCTATCTGACGAGAGTCAGGATAGCCCTAAACCCAGTATAAAGCCAAATAGCTGTGATGCCTGTCCAGGATCAGGCGCTATTTAAGTTTGGTGGCACCTTCTACTTGTCGTTCGGCAATGCCGGATGAAATGGTAAATAGGTGCTACTTAGGCAATTAGAGCTGTTAATTGTGAGCTTGATTGCCAGCTTTTACATATTTTGTGACTAGCTTTTGCATATTCCCCTGGTGTTTAGTCTATCGATAACAACCGATTGAGCATAAACCAAAACCGATTGAACATGCACTTCTTAGGCAACCTAAGACTAAATCCCGGGCCTTCCTGTGCCTATTGGGATTGGTCATTCAAGCAGGATATAATAATTATCCAAACATACTTTGATGAGGCCGTTCTTTGAGGCCCCTTATTATGGAATCATCCCATAAATTAACACAATCATGACGAGACGACTACACGCTTTACTGGTCTGGGGAGTGCTGGTTATCAGCTTTTCAGCCCCGCTTCAGGCTAAAGCCGCGGATGGTCCTGCCCCCCCTGAAAAACCGTCATCAACTTTCCTGGGAACGGAAGAACTACCGCCGATACTGAACCCACCCAACGATACCATAGTAGGAGGTATCTGCCACATTCCTATGGCAGACACGCTGTTGCTGTTCAACCCAATGGATATGAATGATTCTATTTTCATTCTTCCGGTGGATAGTACGGCAAGCAATGGTACCATTTTGCCGGGCACCCCTCTTTTAAATGCCATTTCTGTTTGCGGTGGCCCGGATACCCTTTATCGGATCTGGCGGGGTACGTTCGCCGATATGACAGAGGGGGAAGCAATCCAACGAATCATCATCATGGAGGATACGGAGCCCCCGGTCTCCAACTTCACTATCAACCTGGACACCGTTATTACCTGCGAACTGGGCGAGCCTACCTTTGATTCCTGGAGGCAAAGCCGGTTGTTTGCCGTTAACAGTAATCTGGAGGATTGTACCGGGATTCTTTCGTCGAATACCGATATGCCTCCATCTTCTTATGTGCCGGGCCCCTGCGATACGCTTGAGGTTACTTTTACCATCGAAGACATTTGTGGTAATATCCGCACTTACGAGGCTTCCTTCATCACCATAGACACGGTAGCACCAGTACTGCAAAATGTACCGGATACCATACAGGTAAGCTGCGACACTATACAGCAGTATTTGATGAACAACCCGCCTTCCATGGTCACCGCTACGGACAATTGCCGGGACAACCTCACTGTAGGTTTCCAGCAGGATACCATACCTGGTCCGCAGTCTTGTCCGGAGCATGATTTGGATATCCGCCGTAGCTGGTTTGTTACGGATTCTTGTGGCAATTTCACTTCCGCTGTTCAGGTCATCCGGGTGCGTGATTTCTCTGCCCCAGATTTTACCCGCCCGCCAGATATAACCATTTCCTGCGATGCAGACCCTCTTGACCTCAGTATTACAGGCACCGTAACAGATACGGTGGATGCCTGTGGAGGGCCAATTACCGTTTCGTTTACGGATGAAACAGCACCTGGAAATTGTGACAACAGCTATTTTATAGAAAGACAGTGGGTAGTGGAAGACGTGTGTGGTATTTCTGCTTCTGTGAATCAGCTGATTACCATCAAAGACACCATTGCGCCCTCTTTTCTGGTGCCTGCAGACATCACGGTAAACTGCGGGGACGAGGATGATTTTTCCATTACCGGGGAACCCACAATGCAAGCGGACAATTGCTCAGGGCTCAACGAACTGACTACAGAGCTGCTTTCAGAAACGATCATTGCGGGTAGTTGTGAAAATGACTACGTGCTGGAGCGTGCCTGGCGTGTGACAGACGAGTGCGGGAATGACAGTATTCAGGTTCAGCAGGTTACCGTCATCGATACCATTGCGCCGGTCTTTTTGTCAGCGCCCTCAGACCTGACGGTCACCTGTATGGCGGGTACGGATATTGAAACCCTCTACAGCAACTGGCTGGAAAGCTACGGTGGCGCTCAGGCAGGCGATGCCTGTACACCGGTAGACAGCCTGAACTGGAATGCTTTTGAGGCCGGAACCAATCAGCCGGTCAGCAACACACCTAATATTGTCTGCCCCTCTGGTAGCGATACCCTCCTGATGCAGGTTGTAGACTTCGTGGTGGATGATGACTGCGGAAACTCCAGCCTCGAACAGGCAACATTTATTGTCATTGATAATACAGCGCCTACATTTGTGGAGTGTCCGGAGGATGAAGTGATTGGGACCAACTTTGGGCAGTGCTCCGCCAATTATACGGTAGAAGTGCCTTTTATTCAGGAGGAGTGCGCCGGTGCTTCCTCCGTGGTCAATCTATTTGATAACGCAACGATCACTTCCAATGCTTCTCCGGGGCAGGAGGCGAGTGTGCCTGTGAACCCTATCGTCTTATCTTTTCCTGTCAACCAGCCCCTGCCCATCAATGCACAAGCCGGGGGGCAGCTCAGCCTGCAGCTCCAGAATGTGGATGCAGAAGGGACCACAGAGTACTTCAACGTTATTGGTGAAGATGGCACGCCCATTGGCCGTACCGGAAGGGCGATGGTACAATGTGGAAATGCGGACACGCTGCTCAGCGTGCCTAAGCCGCTGTTGGACCTCTGGGCAGTGGACGGAGTGATTGAAATCCGCCTGGAGCCTAATATCCCAACCACACAGCCCGGTAGCTTTGCGATTAATGCGCTTTGCAACCCGGCGGGTACTGTTCAGGCTAACCTGATCTTCCCGATAGCGGAACTCAACGACCTGCGCTACGAATACCGGACGAATAACAACCCCCGTGTACTGGTTGACCCGATCGCCTCTGCTATGGTGACCCTCCCCATTGGCGAAAATACGATCACTTACTATATTTCAGACTGTGCGGGCAATATAGACAGCTGCGTACAGCAGGTAGTGGTAGAAGATCAGGAGCCGCCACAACTGACTTGCCCCTCTGATATTGCTCAGCCACTGGAACCAGGTACCTGCTCCGCTGAAGTGACCTTGCCGCTCCCGGCCAACATCACGGACAACTGTGGCCTGGAGTCCCCCTACAGTCAAACCATGCCTGGCGATACCGCAAGTGCCTGGTTGACTTATACCTTTGACCCCAACCTCAACGATTATATCGCTAACTCAAAGACCTATACATTTAATGGTGTGGCCGCCAATGCTTTTGATGATGTCAATTTGCTGATTGATTTGCAGGGGGACTTTAGCTCTTCCGGGGCATTCTTCCACATCATTGGCGATAACGGAGACACCATAGACGTTACTCCGCAGGGTATTGCCAGTTGTGCGAATCCGGGGCAATACGCTTTGAGTATTCCTGCCGCGGACTTCAATGCCTGGGCAAGTGATGGCAGCGTGACTTTTACGCTGCAGCCTAGTTTCATTCCGGTACCACCGGGCGGGCCCGGAGATGGGATCAACCCCTGTGATGCCATGGCAGTAGACGCAGACGGTGAAACAGATAGCCTCAGCTATGCTTTTGTAAGCCTGGTGTACCAAACCGTGACGCCTTTTTATTATGCAGATGGGGCTACGGAAATTCCCTACACACAGATGACTGCACCAGCCTTGTCGCCAACCCACGAGTTCAATGTGGGCGAAACAACGGTGTATTACATCGTGCAGGACGAGGTCGGTAATCCGGATACCTGCAGCTTCATTGTCGATATCCTTGACAATGAACCTCCTGTGGCGTTTTGCAACCCTACCGTCGTGGAAATCAATCCATCCGGTATTGAACCCGATACCGTGAGTGTGGATGAGTTTGATGCCGGTAGTTTCGACAACTGTTCGATTGATACGATGTACCTCTCACCTAATACGTTTACTTGTGATGAGGCCGGCACTACGGTGATGGCTACGCTTACGGTTGTGGATGTCGTAGGTAATGTTTCTACCTGTACCCGTCCAATCCGTATTGAGGCAGAAGCGCCAGTACCCACCTATAGTTCTGGTATTTGCGGTGGAGATACGCTGAACCTCTTTGCAAATCCGCCCGCAGCAGAGGGGGGTATAGTGTATACTTATGAATGGCGTGGGCCGGATGGGAACATCATTTCCACCCAGCAAGATCCGGTTATCCCCAACGTGGACGAAGATGATTCAGGCGCCTATGTGGTAACTATTGAAGGATTATCGGGCTGCACAGCTGAAGGTGTGGTCAACGTGGCCATCAGTGGACTGCCCCTGACCCCGGTCGTAGAGGCAAACGCTCAGCAGTGTGGCGATGAACCGGTAGAGTTGAGTTCCTCCGTTGTGCTCAGCAATGCTACTTATTACTGGTATGAAGGGCAGTTCCCCAATGGGACGTTGATAACCACCACGAATCAGGGCAGCTTAACCCTACCGGCCTATAACCCCCAGCAGCCTGAGACCCGGTTTTACTATCTTATCATTGAAGCCAATGGTTGCCAGTCAGAGCCTTCGGTAGCCGTACCAGTTTTGCTGACACCAAGGCCTACGGCTTCTGTCAACGCAGCCGTCATTACCGAGTGTGAGGGTGGTTCTGCCTCATTGGGGACCTCTGTGGCAGGGGCGAATATCACCTATCAATGGACAGGCCCGGATGGCTTTTTCTCTACCGACCAGAACCCTGCGGCGATCAATCCACTGGAAGAAGAAAATGCCGGGGTTTACAGCCTGACGGTTTTCCGAAATGGTTGTCCTTCTGAACCGGCACTATCCATCATTAATGTAATTCCCAAGCCCGGCCCTTACCAAATTGCCGTACTCACCAATCCTTTCTGCGAAGGAGAAAAAATAACCCTTCAGGCACAGCCGTCCGGCGCAGCTTCTTACATCTGGACCGGGCCAGACCTGAACGAGATTACCACGACTACAAATACACTCATTCTCGATAATGCAAATGAGACGCATAACGGAGCCTGGACTGTACGCGGTGTCCAGTTTTCCTGTGTTTCTGATGTTTCTCTCCCCGCGAATGTGATTGTCAACGAACGGCCCAATGCTATGGCAGCGACCAGCATTTCTCCTGAAGATCCACTTTGTGAGAGAAGTGCCCTGCAGCTTTTTGGAACGCCGAACTTACCCGGGGCATCCTACACCTGGAATGGTCCAAACAGCTATCTCTCAGTGATAAAAGACCCAGTCATCAATCAAGTGGGACCATTGCGCACCGGTACCTACACCCTGACCGTTACCACTTCACAGGGGTGCAGCGATACGGCTTCAGTCAGTGTGGAGGTCATTGAAGCCATCGACATCATCGGGGTCAGCAACAGTGCTCCGGAGTGTTTGTATGGAGCTACGGATGTGACGCTTCAGGCTACCGTTTTCCCGGTCAATGATGGAACCTACGATTTCCTGTGGACAGGCCCGGGTTACACCTCTTCTGACGAGGTCGCCATCATTGAGAATGTAACGGAAGCATTAAATGGAGGCAGCTATTCCCTTGTCGTGTTTACAGAAGAAGGCTGCCCGTCTCTGCCAGCAAGTACGACACTACAGGTGAAGGATGCTCCCCCGCGTGCGCCTACCCCCACGAATCCATCTGCTACATATTCTTACTGTGAAGGTGAGGAACTGATGCTCACCACGCCAATGGTGGCCAACGTAACCTACATTTGGAATACGCCTTTCGGGCCGGTAAATACCGGACCGGACAATAGTATTACAATATCCAATCTCACGACGAATGACGCAGGAAGTTACCAAGTTTCCCTCATTGAAGATGGCTGCCCCTCGGTGCCTTCCCCCGTTCGTACCATTCAGGTGAATGCTAACCCTGTGGCGGAGGCTTCCAGCAATGGTCCTGTCTGTGAGGGTACACAATTACAGCTTTTCGCAAACGGGCCCGCAGGGTCTACTTATACCTGGCAGACTCCAATGGGTACGACACCAAGTGGCGCAAATATTAACATTCCTTCTGCCAATCCGGACCTGCATACCGGAGCCTTTATCGTGACGGCTCAGCGTAACGGTTGCCCGTCTGAACCAGACACAGTAATGGTGGTCATCAACGAAACACTGCCGGCTCCTGTCAACCTTATTAGCAACGGGCCGATATGTGTAGATGAACCCGGCGCCACACTGACGGTCTCCATTCCAAATGGACAAACCGGAGGAGGTATTCAGTACCTGTGGTATAATGCCGGAGTACCATTGGATACTACCGTCACCCCCAACTTGCTGATAACAGATTTCTCCGACCTCGAAGGTACGCTTACGCTGGAGGCAGAAGCGCAAACCGGCGATTGTATATCCGACCCTTCTCCTTCAATTTTGGTTGCACTGGATACCATACCGGACGAGATAGCCATGGTGGGGCAGGATACTTCCACCTGTGCAGGAGCAGATCTCCTGGTTTCCGCTACGCCAGTATTACAAAGCGCAGGTACCTGGCTGGAACTTAATACTAATGGAGGGGCACTTACTATTGAAAATCCGGGAAGCGCCACGACTAATGTTTCGGGCTTTGAAGAGGAAGGGGTCCGGCAATTGGTCTGGGTATTATCCAACGGAGGCTGCAAAAGCTTTAGTTCAGATACCTTACAGATACAGGTTAATGTTCCCGAGCCCGCTGAGGCAGGGCAGGATACCTTGCTTTGCCCCGGCGATCCGATCTTCTTGAATGCGTCCAATCCGCAAGCCGGGGAAGGCAGCTGGTCGCAGTCTGCTGTGCAGGCTGACTTTAATGTGGATATTGATAACCCGGAAGATCCCGGCACTGAAATTTCCGGGCCAGGGTTGCTGCCAGGCAACACTTATGCGTTTACCTGGACGGTGGTCAGCGAATGCGGAATGGACAGCACTGGTGTGCTCATTACCCTGGCGGACAATAACCCGTTTGCCGGATTCGATGTGATTGTGTGTGAGGAAAACGGTGTGGCAATGCTGGCGGCAGGAGAGCCGGCGGACGGCAGCTCCGGAAGGTGGAGCTCCCCGGATGAGCAATTGGTATTTTCTAACAGGAACAATACCGATACCGAGGTCGCCAATCTCACAGAGGGTGACAACCTGGCTATCTGGACGCTGGACGGAGGCTTATGCGGCGATAATTCCAGAGATACCCTGATTATCGACTTTCAGCTGCCACCGGTCGTCCAAAATGACGAACGGACTATTGAATTTGCTGTGGAAACGATTGTGGATGTGCTGGCCAATGACGCTGTGCCGGAGGGCAGTACTCTGGAGGTAATTATGGAGCCTTTCAACGGGCAGGCCAGGGTGACGGCTGATAACCGGATTGCCTATACGCCTGATCCTGATTTTGCCGGAACGGATGAGTTGGTTTATCAGGTATGCCGAGAAGGTTGTGCCTGCGCTGATGCTGTCTTGAGGCTCACCGTTGGTGAAGGGGTAGACTGCGAGCCCCCAAACATATTCACGCCAAACGGTGATGGGGTCAATGAGGCCTTTATCATTCCGTGTTTGCTGGACACGGGTGTATATCCAAACAGTCAGCTTTCTGTGTTTAACCGCTGGGGAGATGAGGTGTACAATTCACCCCGCCCGTATCCGAACAACTGGCGCGGCACCTTCAACGGAGAAGACCTGCCAGTGGATACTTACTTCTATATTCTGGACCTGGGAGATGGGAGCAGGCCTATTACCGGATACCTTCTGCTTCAGAGATAATTCAAACAAGGAATCTTTTTGCCCCGGTCCGGCCGGGGCAAAATCCCAAATAAGTACTTATGAAAAACTACTACCTGACCACTATACTTTTCCTGCTGCTGACCGTTTTGGCGGAAGCGCAGCAAGAGGACCATTTTACCCAGTTCATGCATAATAAGCTGGCCTTCAACCCTGCCTATGCGGGCTCAACCGGCAGCACCCGCCTTACCGCTATGGCGCGGCAACAATGGATTGGGATAGAAGGCGCTCCTGAGGCGCAGCTGATCACCTTCAATTCTGCGCTCAACGCCAAAGTGGGCATTGGGGGCAGCCTTGTGCGCAGCAGTATTGGCATTATGGACCGCTATACCCTGGAAGGGGACTATGCGTACCGCTTCCGTTTGGGGAATGGTTACTTTGGTATTGGTGTTTCGGCTTCGATCCGCTTGATACAGGCAAGCCTTGGCGAGCTTCGGGCCAATCAGCCGATCGAGATCGATAATGCTATACCGACAGGCTTTCAAAGCCGCGTAACACCTAATTTTGGAGGGGGGATTTACTACAACAGCAATGATTTTTACGTTGGGTTTTCCATTCCCCGTTTCTTAAAGTCGAGCATTGATTTGTCAGATGATGAGGGCACCATCTCCAAGGAAGACCGGCATTGGTATTTAATGACGGGGTTCAACGTGCGCCTGATGGATAATGATATCGTTATGCAGCCCAACTTTCTGTTGAAATATGTAGAGGGAGCACCCTTTGATGCAGACATCAATCTTTCCTTCACCTTTTTCGAGCAGTTTACAGCCGGAGCATCTTACCGCACCGGAGGTAATAAGGAGAACAGCATCGGAGAATCTGTATCTGGTCTTATTTCCAGCCGGATTGGTGACAGGTGGATGGTTGGGGCCTCCTATGATTTTACACTTTCTGACCTGCAGGATTATAATGACGGCAGCGCTGAGCTCTTCATCCATCACTTTTTTGGAGGGAATAGCGGCAAAGGTGCCACCTATGATAATCCACGCTTTTTTAACAGCAATGGCAGTAATAAGCGGTTTTATTAACCCTTGGAGCAGCTTTTCCGCCTTAAGGATTCTGGTGGAAGGTTTACTTTATGGCAGATAATGGCTAACTTGTGTTAATCTTGGAGGCGCTGGCACCGAACCTTTGGACAGTCGTATGATTTATTGCCTCTGGTTAAATGATGAGAAAACCTGATACCTTGCTGGACAATGGTATTTAAGAACGTCTGCACAGGCGTTCCTTCATAACAAGACGCCCTAAAATGAGATTCTATCTGCCTCTATTGCTGCTTAGCTTTGCATTTGGTATGCACGCTCAGAACCCCGCAGCTGGAAATCTGCGCACGGTTTCATCCCCTAACCAAAAGGTTAGTATTTACAACGAGACTGCTATTAATTCCACAGCATCGGACTTCTCCCCTTCCTTTTTTGGAGACACACTGGTATTCTGTTCTTCCCGCCATGCTGGCCCTAAAGACCCCGCTACCGGCGAATCATTCTTTGATTTCTACTTTGCGCCTATCGGGCCAAACGGTAGCCTTCGCTCTCCAAAGCCTTTTTCCATCAATCTCAATTCAGCGCAACACGAAGGGCAGGCTACATTTGACCGGAAAGCCAATAAGGTATACTTTACGCGCAATAGTACGACAAATGGAGTGGAGCCTGCCGTTGCCGATGGTAAGGTGCACATGAAAATATACGAAGCTACTTTTGGGTTTCTGGACTGGGAGCAGATCAGCCCCCTTCCATTCAATAGCGATACTTATAACTGCATGCACCCCACGCTGTCGGATGACGGCACTTTTATGATCTTTTCCTCCAACCGCCCGGGAGGCAAGGGAGGCTATGACCTCTATGTGTCCCTTAAAATGGACGAGGGGTGGTCGCCTCCAATGAACCTGGGAGGGCGGATCAATACCCCCGGGCACGAGTTTTTCCCTTTTTTGCATCAGTCCGGAGCCCTGTTTTTTACCTCAGATGGCTATAAGAAAGGATATGGGGGGTTTGATCTGTATATGGTAGAGGGCAAAGGTGATGGCTCCTGGGCAGAAGTGGTCAACCTGGGAGCGCCTTTTAATACAGATGCGGATGACTTCGGGCTGATTCTGGAGAAAGAAGGCAAAAGCGGTTTTTTTTCGTCTAACAGGGAAGGCGGAGTGGGCAGGGATGATATTTACAGCTTTGATGCTCCCGAAGGCATTCAGGGAGTAGTCTTTCCCGACTTCAAAACCACTACAATTGATGTGTATACGGAAGAAGGGCACCGCCCTGTATCCGGGGCAGAAATAAAAATTTATGAGCGGGTAATCGGCAGCACGGGGAACATTCAGTACTTGCGTTTGCCTCGCTCAAGCATAGGTATGGGCAGAGATGGACAGGCTCAGATTGATCAGCGGAGTGAAGACCTGGATGAACCGGATGAAGTGACCAACAGCGAAGGTAAAGCCTACATCATGCTTGATGTATCCAAAGAGTATAGGATTAAGGTGGAGAAGCGTGGCTTTTTTGCATCAGAAGAATACTACATGCCAGTGGAAAACCGGTTCAACAGGCCGGTAGGCATACCCTTGAAAAGAGATGACTGTATCACGCTGGATGGTGAGGTGAAAAATATGGAGACGGGAGCTCCGGTTAAAGGAGCGACTATCCTGATTTTCAATCAGGAAGAGCAGCGGCGGGTAACAATCAGTTCGGATGAAAGAGGCGTTTTTAAGTATTGTCTGCCTGATGGTTTTCGTTTCACAATAGTAGGGAGCCTTGTAGGGTTTGAGAATGATACGACATACCTGCAAACCATCAATCGTCGGGGTAACCGATCCCTGGGGGCTTCTCTGGCCTTAAAGCCTTTACCTACTGTGCCCCGTAGCGGTAAGCGCCCGGAGTCAGGCTCTTCCGGTCAGGTGCCGGCACCAAGCCTTGGCCATCGAAGCGCTGTTGAAGTGGGCAGCCGGTTTTTACTGGACAATCTGCAATTTGAATTCGCCTCAGCAGAGATTCTGGCTGAGGCTGCGGAAGATTTGAAGCATCTGGCAAAACTGATGAAGGAAAATCCTGGAATGAAGGTGGAGTTAAGGGCATTTACGGACTGTGTTGGTGGAGAAGAGTACAACAGCAAGCTTTCACTCAGGCGGGCAGAAGCCGCTCGTGGTTTTTTGGTACAGCAAGGGATAAAAAGAGACAGGATTCTTGCATTCGGCTATGGCGAGCTCAGCCCGGTAATGGAATGTGATTGTGATGGGGTAGGGGAAAGTGTGCCTTGTACTGAAGCTATGCACGCCCGTAACCGACGGACCGAAGTCTTGATTATCGAAAAGTAAATTAAGAAACATAAAGAAAAAGTGAAATTTGTTAAGATGGGGTGCAACCTAAATAGGAAAGGCACGTAGAATGTAGGAGAAAAAGAAAAACCGGTCCTGTTGGGGACCGGTTTCCAAAAGAGCTTTGAGAGGCTATCTACATACCAAATTGAAACATCCGTTGATGTCTCAAAATCTTCATGAGATTATAATTGCATTCGTGGGATTCAAACTTTTTTCCTGTCGCTTGTGACAGGGTTCGTCAGCGCTATCTTTTTTCTTCCTCTGTATCTGTTCTTCCCTGCTGACAATACAAAGGTGCTACATAACTACCGGCATTGTAAGTACATTCTGTGTGGTTACTGTGTTGGTTTGTGGATTTTTTTGGGGTTAATTGTTTGATTTTAAAATAGTTGTGGTTTTTAAAGTTGGCTTTTTTTGTGTTTTTTAGCCTTGTTTTGTTATGTGTAAATCGAGAAAAAAAATTAAAAAAAGAGTGGATGTATAATTGAGAAGAGGGAAAGTCCGATCGAGCAGGGCTAAAAAAGACCAAAAACAGTGCCAATTTTTATCTTTGCGCTAAATGATCCAATATGTCTTTAACAATTGCTTCCTATAATGTGAATGGTATCAGAGCGGCGATGCGTAAAGGATTAGCTGAATGGTTTGCTGCACACCCGGTTGAAGTACTCTGCCTGCAGGAGACGAAAGCGCAGCCTGAACAGGTGAAAAAGGAAGAAGCAGAACTTCAGGAAAATGGTTTTAGCCATGCCTACTGGCATTCTGCAGAAAAAAAAGGGTATAGCGGGGTCGCAACGCTATCTAAAAGCCCTGCTGATTTTGTATCGGAAGGATGCGGAATCGAAAAGTACGACGCGGAAGGCCGGATTTTACGTACTGATTTTGGTGAGCTGACCTTGCTGAACTGCTACTTTCCTTCGGGCACCACCGGTGGCGTCCGGCAGGCTTTCAAAATGGAATTCCTTGATGATTTTTTTAATTGGATACAGGAGCTGCGCAAAGAACGGCCCAATCTGGTCATCGTAGGGGATTATAATATTGCCCACCATGAAATGGATATCCACGACCCGGTACGGAACAAAAAGACGTCCGGTTTCCTGCCTGAAGAGCGGGCTTGGATGGATAAATGGTTTGAGAGTGGCTTTGTAGATGCATTCCGTCACCTGAACCCCGATAAGGAAGAATATAGCTGGTGGACGTATCGCGCTAACGCCCGCGCCAATAACAAAGGCTGGCGGCTTGACTATCACTCTGTGAGTAAGGCTTTCGCTTCCAGGCTTGAGGCTTGTTATCAAATGACGGATGCCGTGCATTCAGACCACTGCCCCGTTGTAGCGACGTACAATTTATAGAAATGGTGCAAGTCAGCAGCTGCACGGTTGAAGAAGCGGTAGCATGTTCAAGGCAAATTCCGGAATTAAACAACCCTTATCCGGCTGCTGAGTATGAGCTGCGGCTGTCCGGTGTGCCGCATTTGCTTTTGCTGGCAGAGTTGGGCGGTGAGATAGCTGGTTTCAAGGCTGGTTATGAGCGCGATGGAGCTTTTTATTCGTGGATGGGCGGTGTACGGCCTGAGTATCGGCGGCAGGGCGTTGCTCAGGCACTAGCCCGGGAGCAGGAAAACTGGGCAAAAGCGCAGGGGTACCGGCATATTCGCTTTAAAACCCGCAACTACCTGAAGCCGATGCTTATATTTGCCCTGAACAATGGTTTTTATATTACCGCTGTTGAAAAAAAAGCAGACCCTTTGTCCAACCGAATATGGCTGGAAAAGGTCTTAGTGTAGGAGGGTTGATTCGTTAATTTAGGGTTGGCCGAGATCGGTAAATGCAGGCAGATTGCCTGAACTGCTATGAACGGTGCCCGTCAAATTGGAAAGATATGCTTCGCTTTAGCTTAGTTTTTGCGTTAGCACTACTGAGTGCTATCCCGCTGAAAGCTCAGGAGTTTTCAGGTGGTTTTCGGGCCGGGCTTAATTTTACAACGTTCAATGGTCCGCTGGATATGGGCGCAGATGGTACTGAACTGGAGGCTTTTGAGTATTCCAATGGCTTTCACGTGGGCGCTATGGGCACGCTCCGCTTTACAGATATTTTTGGTTTGCGGGCAGAATTACTCTATTCCCAGAAAGGAGGAATATACAGCTACAATGGAGAGTCGTACTGGATATTTACACCAACTAATGGTAGTGAGTCGTTTCTAGCCACAGGCAACCGGGAAACAGCTCTGGAAGTCACTAACTCCTATATTGATATTCCGGTAATGGGCGTGGCACGCTTCAATAAATTTGAAATCAGTGCAGGTATGAGCCTTGGGTTTCTGGTCGCATCCCGGGCTTCAGGAGAGACCCGCTTTACGGGAGCATCAGCACAAGGGGACCTGATTACCCCCTTCTTGTTAGTTCTTGACTATAATTACTTTGATGAGCCTTTCCGGCAAGGAGAAAATACTGCTGTTTTTAGGCGGGACATTGATAATCAGCCGGTAGAAATTCCCCAAACCCTTGGGGCTTATTATCAGGAAGCTGAGTCGGATGAAAACCTTTATAAAACCTTAGACCTGGGGCTGGTTGGTGGTGTATCCTATTACCTCAACCGCGGGCTTTTTCTGGGATTGCGCCTAAATTATGGTATTAGCGATATTACGAATACCAGTCGGGATATTTCCCGTCAGGTCGTTGATAGTGCAAATGAGTTTGTTACCCGGGACGATAACGACCGGAACCTGAACTTACAAATATCAGTAGGTTTTAGTTTGTAAAAGCCCTGTTTCCAGTGGGGAAATAAAAAGCGCCTCTGTGGAAACCCATCTATAGAGGCGCTTTATTGTAAAAGCGGTTTGGTGTCAGGACATTAGCCCATTTCGGCTACAACTTCCTTCACCTCAGGGATCATCCGTTGCAGCATGCCCTCGATACCTTGCTTCAGGGTAACAGTAGATGAAGGACAGCCGCTACAGGCACCTTGCATCACCAAAGTAACCTTACCCTGGTCCCAGGACTTAAACTCGATATTGCCACCGTCCATTTCCACGGCAGGTTTTACATGCGTATCGATCAGGTCTTTGATCTTCTTCACGATTTCAGCCTCATTTTCGGTGTAGTCATAGCTGGCGCCACGCTCTTCCTCAATCTTAGCCATTGCTTCTTCAAAGCCGTCCTTGATGATGGGCTTTTCATCCCCAATATAGCCTTTGAGGTACTCTTTGACTTTAAGCATGATGTCTGCCCAGTCGTAATTGAACTCCTTGGTGATGGTCACGAAGTTATTACAGATGTAGACCCCCTTAACGAAAGGCATCTCAAACAATTCTGTAGCCAGTGGAGACCATTCCTTGGCCAGTTCTTCCTCCCGGAAGTCGGCAGTGCCTTTGTAAATCATCCGGTTGGTCACGAATTTGAGCGACTCCGGGTTTGGGGTCTGCTCAGTATATAGCATTACAGGGCTTTTTGTAACGGGATTGCTCATTGTGATTTTCTTTATTTAGACCTATTCTACGAACAATAACACATAATGCCAAAGCTGGTTTTGATAAAAATAAATTTATACGATTTTGGAGGGCGTATTCTTAACCTTTTCTGTATTTTTTGGAGAAAATCACCTGAATATGGCACAACAAAAAACACTGCCCACGGATCAGAGCGTACAGGAGTACCTGGACCAGTTGGAAGACGAACAGAAAAAAGCGGACAGTTACGAGCTGCTTGAAATCATGCAGGACGTTACCGGCGAAGCAGCAGTGATGTGGGGCAGCAGCCTCATTGGTTTTGGCCGTTACCACTACCGCTACGATAGCGGGCACGAAGGCTTTTCTTTTTTGACCGGGTTCTCGCCACGTAAGCGTCAGTTTTCCATCTACATCATGTCGGGTTTTAGCCGTTACGAAAGTTTAATGGAAAAGCTGGGCAAGTATAAAACCGGCAAATCCTGCCTGTATGTTAGGCGCCTTAGTGATATAGATACCTTAGTGCTCAGGCAATTAATAGCGGAATCAGCGGCCTATATGAAGGCGAAGTATCCCGATCAGGAATAGCCGATTGATTTAGGAGATTTTCTTACCGTCTTCCGGCCCTCTGCTACCTTTTCTTACCTTTGTGAGGAATCTACCCCTGTATACCTATGTCAAACCTCGAACAAGAACACGAACTGCCGGGCAACCCTTCATTGCCCAGCTCGGCTGAGGATCTGCTGCGCCTGATTGGAAGAGAGGAAGGCGATTATAAATATTCGGTCGAAGACTTTTTCCGCAACCCTGAGCAAACAGGGTTTCAGTTGTCCCCCAACGGAGACTATCTGGCCTATGCCGGCCCTTACGAACGACGGCAAAATGTCTTCGTCTGCCCGGCAGAGGGGGGTGAACCGGTACGGATCACTCAAGAAACAGAACGCGATATTGGCGGCTTTTTCTGGGCCAATAATAACCGCGTCGTTTACGTCAAGGATAGCGGCGGGGATGAAAACTTTCAGCTCTTTGCCGTAGACCGGGACGGGAGCAATCCCCGGGATCTGACGCCCTTTCAGAATGTGAAAATCGAGTTCATCGACGACCTGGAAGACCAGGAAGATGAGCTGATTATCGGTATGAATAAGCAAAACCCTATGCTGTTTGAGCCCTACCGGCTCAATGTCCAAACCGGAGCATACCAGCGCCTGGCGCCTAACGACAACCCGGAGGAGCCCATTACCGGTTGGATGACTGACCACGCCGGCCGGCTGCGCATCGCCATCAAAACCCTCAATGGTGTCAACCAGCATATCATGTACCGTGCTGCTGAAGACCAGCCTTTCCGTACAGTCGTAAAAACCAATTTCAAGGAAAGCCTCAGCCCATTGTTCTTTGACTTTGACGATGGGCATGTGGTCTATTGTGTAAGCGATATTGGACGGGACCGTAGCGAGATCATCCGTTTTGATTTCGAAAAGGGAGAAGAAGTGGGCCCACCGGTTTTCGCACACCCTGAAGTAGACGCCGGAAGCCTGCTGTATTCCCGCAAGCGTAAAGTGTTGCTCGGGGCCGTGTACACCACCTGGAAGCGGCAGATTGAGTTTTTTGACGAGCAGCGCAGGCAAATGCAAAAGCGTCTGGAAAGCCTGCTGCCGGGATACGAAGTGGTGGCGGTAAGCAGCAACCGAGCGGAAGACAAATACATGGTCCGTACCTTCAGCGACCGGTCACTGGGCGCTTACTACTTTTACGATTTGCGGCAGGACAGCATCCGGAAGATAACGGAGATCAGCCCGTGGCTGAACGAAGAAGATATGGCGCCCATGAAGCCGGTGTCCTACAAAGCCAGAGACGGAGAAGAAGTACAGGGGTACCTGACGGTGCCTAAAAATAAGGAAGGGGAGAAAATGCCGGTAGTCATTAATCCACATGGCGGGCCCTGGGTGCGCGACAGCTGGGGGTACAACCCGGAGGTTCAGCTGCTGGCCAGCCGGGGATATGCGGTTTTCCAACCCAACTACCGCGGCAGTACCGGCTATGGCAAATCTTTTTGGATGAAGGGCTTCAAGCAGTGGGGGCACGATATGCAAAATGACATTACCGATGGGGTGAAGTGGCTGATCGATTCTGGTGTGGCGGATCCCAAACGCGTGGCCATTTACGGAGCGAGCTACGGGGGCTACGCTACGCTGGCCGGCATTGCTTTTACACCGGGCCTCTACGCCTGTGCAGTAGACTACGTGGGGGTTTCGAACCTCTTTACGTTCATGGAGACCATCCCGCCCTACTGGAAGCCTTACCTGGATATGCTGTACGAAATGGTGGGCCATCCCGAAGAAGACAAAGACCGCTTGCATGCCGGCTCCCCGGTCTTTCATATCGATCAGATCAAAACCCCGCTCTTCGTGGTGCAGGGCGCCAATGATCCCCGCGTAAACATTGACGAATCGGACCAGATCGTCCAATCCCTGCGGGAGCGCGGCATTGATGTACCATATATGGTGAAGTACAACGAAGGGCATGGCTTCTCCAATGAAGAAAACCGCTTTGAGTTTTACAAAGCCATGCTGGGCTTCCTGGCGAAACACATGAAGTAATGAAAGACCTAAAGGCTTATTATATGCAGGCTGCTATTCAGAAAGCTGAGTCAGCAGGTACCCCATACGGCGCCGTACTCCTGCAGCCTGAAACCGGTGAAAAAGTCGTCGTCGCTAATAGCGTCAAAGCAGATGCAGACCCAACCGCTCATGCAGAAGTCAATGCCATCCGGCAGGCACGGAAGTCGGGCATCTCAACCACCGGCAGTATCCTGTTCTCTACCTGTGAGCCTTGCCCCATGTGTGCGATGGCAGCGGTTTGGGCCGGGGTCTCTAAAATCTACTTCGGCGCCACGATTGATGATGCCGCTGCGCACGGGCATCAGGTGAAAATCTACTGCCGGGAGATCGCAGAAAAGGCCTGGTACGATATTAAGGTGGAAGGTGGTGTGCTGCAGGAAGACTGTGTGGGGCTTTTCCACAAATGAATTCACTATATTGCCTCCAAAATCAGGTTATGACACTAGAAGCCATTACAGAACAGTTCAGCAAAACAGCTGCCAAAGCGCCCAGCCTGGGTAAATCTATCAAATTTGTCTTTGATCAGGGCATCGTCCACATCGACCTGACCGGCGAACAAGCCCAGGTAACGAATGACGACAAAGAAGCCGACTGCGTGATTACCACCAGTATTGAGACGCTGGACGGGATCCGAAAGGGGGATATCAACGCTATGTCTGCCGTAATGACCGGTAAAGTGAAAATCAAAGGCGATATGGGGCTGGCTATGAAGCTGCCGTCGCTGATTTCCTAGTCTGTTGTGCCATTATTGAGCTTGTAGTAAGCGGTTGGCGCCGACCCGGTCAGCCGTTTAAAGGTGGTATTGAAGACCATGCGGGATTCAATATTGCTGGCTCTGTGTACCTCATCCAGGGTAAGCTGCTTTTCCGGATCATCAATGAGCACCTGTGCGCTTAGTGCCCGGTAGCCATTGACGTAATCGAAAAACGTTTGCCCGCCTACGTGGTGGATGGCACGGGAAATGGCACGGGGCGGTTGGTGCATGAGGTCTGCCAGCTGATTCAGTCGTAGGTCGTCATCAAAAAAGTATTTCTCGGACTGCATGGTGGCGTCTAGCGTCTTGAAAAGTGTGGCGTTTTCGCGAATATCCTCGGGCTCCGGGTCGCTGCGGTCCGCAATGAGCTGGAGAAAAGCTTCTTCCTGAAGGTCCACTGGTACCACGGGACGCTCAAGAGTCAGCCCAATACCGGCAAGCCCAATAGCAACGAGCACGATCATGCCCTGAGCCAAAGCAAAGAACAGGGGTTGGCTTTCCGCAGCGGCCTGAATGGCCACGACATCTGATGCCGCGCTGCATAAGGCGAAAAGCCCCAGAAGAATCAGGGATACTTTAGCCCAGCGGATTTTGCCCATCGGGATCCGGCTTCGAATTTGAACCAGGCTTTCGGCCCGGCCTTGCAGATAAAGGTAGCTACCCCCCAGGTAGGTGAGCATAAAGAGCTCCGGAAACAGCGTATACCAGGAGGAGGTTTGAAAGACGGCTACCTGGGCAGGGAAAAGGCTCAGTGCACTCCAAACCGCGAAAGCCGTGAAGTGATAGCCATCCCGACCTTTGCTGAGCCAGTCCCCAAGCAGGCTGCGCAAGTGCAACAGGAAAAGCGGGGCAATAGCCAGGAGCAGCCCATCCATAACCGACTGGGCAATAGAGGCTTTGACCAGGGGCAAAACGGCCTGCAACAGGACACTAAGCAATAATAAAGTCAGCAACCGGCTGGCCCGGTAGGTCTGAATACGTTGACGGGAGAGCAGCAGCGCTGTCCCTCCGGTAATCAGAATAACCAGTAGCGTAATGGAATAATTGTAAAGTGGATCGGTAAGCATAGTTTGAAGAAGGATATTGGAAGAATGTAAGCATTTTTTTCATTTCTTGTTAATGTGCTGTTCAGGCTTTACCAAGGACCAAAGAATTTCTCAATATGCGGCAGCTTGTATTTCTAATCATTTTGGTGGTTTTATGCCCCCCGGAGTTGCTCAATGGTCAGCGCTGCAGCGACAACCGGCCGCCTTTTCAGGGGTATAGTTTTATCAACACCAATCTCATCAGCTCTGTAGTACCCGGCGCCCGGCTGTTTGTCAATCTCAGGGAACTGGAGGACTACGCCCGTCAGCAGGGCAACCCGCAAGTCAAGGGGAACCTTGAGGAATGGCAGGAGCGCTTCTGCGACTTGCATACCGTGCAGGATATTGGCGATGTGATCTACCAATCTTCCCGTTCGGATTTCGAAAGCCTGGTCACGGCCGTAAAAAGCAAGCGGGCGCCATTGCCCTACAAGCTCACCAACAACGCTTTCGCCAAATACCTCAAAAGCCATCAGTGCATTGAAACGGTCACTTACCTGGCTTTCGCCAAAAATTGCGAGTACTACGCTACCCGCCGCAGCCCCTGGGACAACCCACAGTTGCGTTATCAGGAAATGGACGACTGGATCACTTACGGGGTGGATCAGCTCCTGCAAACCAAGTCCCATTACATCCGCCTCCGGTACGCCTATCAGGTCATCCGCCTGGCCCACTACAGCAAGCAATACGAGAAAGTCCTGACCCTCTACGATGACCTGATGCCTAAGATCGATAACGACCCCAGCATCATCGAGGACTGGATAGAGGGTCACCGGGCGGGCGCACTGCTCGCTCTGGGACAGCGCGTGGAGGCGGCATACATTTATTCCCGCTTGTTCGACCGCTGCCCCAGCAAACGTGAATCTGCTTACCGCAGCTTCTCAGTAAAAAACGACGAGGAATGGGCGGCTATTCTGGCGAAATGCAAGACGCCCGAAGAAGAGGCCACCCTTTTTGCCATCCGCGCCAGCTTCCCGGACAGCAAGCTGCAGGTGGAAATGAAGGAAATCTATCAGCGCGATCCCGACAGCCCCTATCTGCCCATGTTCCTCATTCAGGAGATGCTGAAGCTGGAGCGCAACCTGCTCGGGCTGTCCTTCAATAATCAGCGGCGGCAGAACAAATTCTACTACGGCGTTCCGGTTGCCGATGCAGGCCAGCGGATCATCCGTTTGGAGCAATTCGTGACGCAGGTACTGAAGGAAGGCGTGATCACCAGGCCCGGGCTTTGGAAAATTGCCCAAGGCTACCTCTCCATGCTATCCGGTAGTTTTTACGATGCCCGAAAGTCCTTTGATGAGGCCCGGGACATGGACCTGCCGCCTATCCTTGAGCAGCAGCTTGATGCCTTTGAGCTGGCCCTGTACATCAATGCGCTCGACGATATCAATCACGAAATCGAGAACAAAATCGTAGGCTTGCAAGAGTCCAATGATGCCTACAAGGTCTTTGAGGACTTCCCGGACTTTTTCCGCGACCGGCTGACCGAATTGTACGAAGAAAGCGGACAGCCTGGCAAGGCCTTCCTTATGCAGCACCCGCCTCAGCACCTGAAGCCCAATATCAAGCCTGAGCTGATCGAAAACCTGTTGGCTGTCACCCGAAAAGCCAACCCCTCCAAACTGGAAGAACAAATCATTGCAGATGGCGACAGTACCATTCAGCAAATGCTCCTGAATATTAAAGCCAGCTACCTGATGTCCGAGTACAAATTTGAAGCAGCCATTGAGACCCTCAAGCGCATGGAGCGGGTAGACTGGGACAATTACGGGCTCTACAACCCCTTTGTGGAACGCATCCGGGATTGCATACGGTGCCCGCTGCCGTCCAACGTCCCGTTATACAACAAAGGAGAGCTCATCGAAGAACTGTTGACCAAAGAATATGAAGCCAAAGCAGGCACCGGCAATGTAGGTGTACTGAACTATGAGATCGGTTTGGCGCTTTATAATATGTCCTACTTTGGGCAGGCCTGGAAAGCCATGGATTTTTACCGCAGTGGAGCGAGCCTGGAAACCGCTTACCTCCGGGATGGCGATAATGTGACCCCTCATCCGATTTTTCCGTACGGTAATCAGGAAAATTTTGACTGTTCCAGAGCGCGGCTTTACTTTGAAAGGGCGCGGTTGGCTACCGACAGCCTGGAGCTGGCCGCCAAGGCTACCTTTATGGCGGCCAAGTGTGAGCGCAACGAGTACTACGTCAACCGCTGGCGGCCGGATGCCGTGCAGCGCTTTGAGAACTTTGAGTTATTGGTGCAGAACTATGCCGGCACAGATTTTTATCAGCAGATAATTGACGAGTGCCTGTACTTCAGGGCTTATGCCAATCGTTAATTTTTGAAAACAGGAAGCATGAAAATCAAATACCTATTGCCACTGCTGGCTATAGCGCTGTCGGCTGCCAAATGCAGCGACGATGTGCCGGGCTGCCCGATGGGCGAACCCATCAAGCTACAAATTGGGGGCACTGTGGAATGCCAGGATACCCCTATTCAATTAATTGCGGTCAAGGAAGACTCCCGCTGCCCGGAATACACCAATTGTGTGTGGGAAGGGCAGGCGGTTGTGCAACTGGCACTTGGCAACGGCGACCGGCAAACGCTTGACCTGACCCTGCGGGAGGGCAAGCCGGAGCTGGCCAGCAAAAGTATGGGCGGGTACATTTACCGCTTATCGGAAGTTACGCCCTATCCGGTGGCAGGGCAATCCATACAGCCGGAGGAATATGTTGTGACCTTCATTGTGGAGGCTATATAAACCCCAGGCCACAAGCCGCATTACAAACCATAGTTTATGCTTTTTCCCATTGGCGATGATCAGGTAAAAGGCGGGCATTTCCCGCTGTTCAGTTATTTGTTTATCGTCCTGAATGTTATCGCCTTTTATTTTCAGCTCACGAGCCCGGGTATGCTGATTGATCAATATGCGGCAGTGCCCGCGGAGATCGAGTCGGGCCGTAACCTGTTCACCTTGCTGACGAGTATGTTCATGCACGGCGGTTTCGGGCACATCCTGGGCAATATGCTTTTCCTTTGGGTGTTTGCGGACAATATCGAGGCCACGATTGGAAATGTCCGATTCGTGTTGTTCTACCTCCTGGGAGGAATGGCTGCCCACGCCGCCCACATCTACTTTAATCCGGGCAGCGTGGTACCAACAGTAGGTGCGAGTGGGGCGATCTCTGCCGTAATGGGCGCTTATATGGTCATGTTTCCGGCCTCCCGCGTGAAGCTTTGGTTCTTCTTTCTGATTTTCCGGGTCCCGGCATTCCTGTTTCTGGGGATCTGGATTTGGATGCAGTGGAGTAGTGGCTGGGCATCTCTGCAGGTAGGGGCTGAAGGGGGCGGCACGGCATGGTGGGCGCACATTGGCGGTTTTGTTTTTGGTTTTGCGGCAGGCTTGTACTTCCGGCTTGCTTACCCTATGGAGCGGTTGAAGGAGGCGGAGGAAACTTATGCTTAGTTGAACAGGCTTACATACCCAAAATGGACCTTGGGGGCGCTGAAGTCGATGGGGTTGCCGAGTTGTTTGCCATACGCCAGGCTTACGCCAAAAACGCCTGCACTGGTCTCGAAAGAAATACCGGCCCCAAAGCCATAGGGCCAGTCGGTCACGTCCTTCACGGGCGTCACATCTTCCACATAAGCCACATCCCCAAAAGCATAGAGGTAAGAATTTTGCCCAATCAGCAGCCGGTATTCCAAAGTGGATAACGCGTAGCGGGTCGCGAAAATGGACTCCTCGTCAAAACCACGCAGGATTTGGTTGCCCCCAATGCGGAATTGCTCATTGAAGTATACCGGCGCTTCTGAGAAAACCGCCCCGCCGCGCAGCCGCCCGAGCAGGGTGCTGCGGTTGAATAAAGGCAGGTAGCCTTCTATCTGTCCGCTAAACTTGTACTGAAAACTGCGCAGCTCAAGGGTGTCGTACAGCTCACCGTAGCCTAGTTCCAGAATGCGGTTGTTGCGTTCAATGCGCTTTACTCCTGCCCCTCCTCTCAGCCGTACAGACCAGCCCTTTCGGGGGTTGAAGCGGTAGTCGAGGTCCTGCAGCGCGTATTCCAGCCCAAAGTAGGCATTGCTGACATCCAGGTTTTGGGGCAGGCGCTCCTGCAGTTGCAGCCGGGCTTCATCTATGGTGAGCAGGGTGGAGGAGCGGTTGTTCCAAAACACTTTCAGGTAGTTGCCCCCTTCAAACAGGTACTGTATGCCCAGGTCCGACTCCAGGTCGAGGTAAGAGGTGTCGCGTTTGTACAAATCAAAGCTAAAATCCACGCCAAAGGGCAGCCCCAGCACGAAGGGGTAGTTGAACTCCAGCTCCAGTTCCTGCGTCTCCGGTCTTAGCTGCTCGAAAGAAGCATAGATGCGCTCGCCCCGTCCAAACTGATTTTGCAGTTCCCCTTTGAAGGTGCCTGTCACGAGCACAGTGCGGTCATTGAGTTGCCGGCCGGCTTCATTCTGAGGCAGTACACCGAGGACAAAGTCGAACCGGCTCGCCCGTTTTTTCTCCAAAGGCAACTGTACCGTCGCTTCCCGTTCGATGAAGGTGACCGTGGGGTCCTCTGCCAGGGTAAGAAAAGGCAGTTCCTGTACGCGGTTGCGGATTTGGCGGACTTGCTGATTGTTGTAGGGCCGGCCCGGAGCAATACCCAGGTAGTTTTCCATATAAACCTGGCTAATCTTTGCATTGCCGCGCAGGTCCAGCTCTTTCACAAGAATGAGCGGCCCCCGGTCCATCATCAGCTGAGCCGCTACCCGCCCTTTATTGATCAGAATGCTGTCGAGCCATACTTTGGCAAAGGGATAGCCATGATTTTCGGCATAGTCGAGCAGCTTCTCCTGCAGCTTGCGCAGTTGATCGTAGCGAAAAGGCTTGTTGCGGTAAAGCCGCTCCCGGAACCCGGCCCCATCGAGGATCGCCGAAGAGATATTGCCGTTTGATAGTGCAATCCACCGGTAGTGCGGGCCTACATGCAGCGTAGCGAAAAAGGTACTGTCTTTGCGTGTAAGCCGGTCCACTGAGGCTTCAGCGAATGCCATGGCGTGCAGCGTGCGTACATTTTCGGCGAGGCCCGCTTTCAGGGCAACGGTGTCTGGCCAGGTGGACACCGTTTCAGAGAAAACCTCCTCCACGAATGCCTGCGTGGTGTCCGTGGCCAGCCATTGCAGGCGGTACTGCGCGTGCGTCAACACGGGCACCAACAAAATTAACGGCCAAAGGAGGTTCTTAAACATTTATTAAAGTTCGTCGCTTTTTTAATAGCTGATCGCCTAAAACACGTTCTACATTCGGTTTTATTGGCTTTTTAACAAAAAAGCAGGGTTTTACCGCATACGATTGGCATCAAATAACGTTATTGAAAACATATATTGCTTACCTGGTGGAGTCCGCCGTACACATTTGATGGCAAGGATTCATGGTACTGAGACAAGCTCCAAGTTAATCGGCCCGGCCACACCGGTAAGTTCATAACACCCGGTCTCCCCTCAGGGATGGACAAAATCATGCATATGAAACGTATTCTAAAAATTAGTGCTATAGTAGGGATCGTCGTCATCGGTATGTCGGCTACGATGTCACCCCGCAATAAGTACTTTGAAATTCTGAAAAACCTGGAGATTTTCACCAATCTCTATAAAGAAATCAATACCTATTACGTGGACGATGTGGACCCGGGGCAACTCATGCGCACCGGGATCGACGCTATGATGGAGTCGCTCGACCCCTTCACCAACTACATATCCGAGTCAGAAATTGAGGGGTACAGGTTCATGACGGAAGGCAAATACAACGGTATTGGCGCCATCAGCCAGCAAATCGACAGCTTCGTTACGATCGTTGAATTGTACGAAGATCAGGCTGCAGATCAGGCCGGGCTGAAACCCGGTGACCGTATTATCTCTGTTGATGGTAAAGATGCAGTGGGCAAAACGCCGGAGCAGGTGAATAATATCCTGCGCGGTTTCCCTGGCACGGAGGTTGAATTGGAAATCCGGCGCCCCGGCGAGCCGGAAGACTTCAAAGTGAGCATTACACGCACGGAAGTGGAAGTCGAGAACGTGCCTTATTATGGCATGCTCAATGATGAAATCGGTTATGTGGCCCTGACAACTTTCACCCGGAATGCCGGAAAGAACGTGGGCAGCGCCCTCAAAGCCCTCGAAGCGGAAAACCCCAATATGAAAGGCGTAGTCTTTGACTTGCGCGGCAACGGCGGCGGTTTGCTCACTGAGGCGGTCAATGTCTCCAACGTGTTCATCCCCCGCGGTGAGGTGGTGGTGACCACCAAAGGTAAAGTCAAGGAGTGGGACCGCAGCTTCAGCACTATGGGCAGTTCCACCGATGAAGAAATTCCTGTGGTTGTCCTGATCAACGACCGTTCTGCCTCTGCTTCAGAAATTGTGAGCGGCGTGCTTCAGGATTATGACCGGGGCGTGCTCATGGGGCAGCGGAGTTACGGAAAGGGGCTGGTGCAAAATACCCGCGATATCGGCTACAACTCTAAGCTCAAGCTTACCACCGCTAAGTACTACATCCCAAGTGGCCGCTGCATCCAAAGTGTGGAGTATGAAGATGGCGAGCCTGTGGATATCCCTGATGACCGCCGTACGCCATTCACCACCCGTAACGGGCGTACCGTACTTGATGGTGGTGGGGTGAAGCCGGATGTTATGGTGGACAAATTTACGGATGCCTCCATTGTCAAAAGTTTGATTGACCAGCACCTTATCTTTGACTTTGTTACGGAATACCTAATTGGCGTGGATAGTATCGATATGGTAGAGGATTACCGATTTGATGACTTCCAGGCTTTTGTCGATTACCTTGATACGCAGGCTTTCCAATACGATACAGAGAGCGAAAAACTGCTCAAAAAACTTCAGAAGGCGAGTCAGAAAGAAGGCTATGACCTGACCGAAGAAATCGCTGCCCTGCAGCAGGACATCAAAGCCAGCAAAAAAGATGCTTTGCAAAAGAATCAGGAGGTTATTATTGACCTCATTGAGAAAGATGTAGCCAGCCGCTTTTACTATCAGAAGGGCAAAATCAAAATGGGGCTGCGCAACGATAAGGAAATTGAGGAAGCTATTGCGCTACTTAATGACACGGCGCGGTACAACTCAATTTTGAGTGGCCAGTAGACCGGCCGGTTAAAAAACAAAGTGGGCAAGTGCAATTCATCATGCGCTTGCCCGCTTCTGTTTCGGGCAGGTCCGAAAGGGGCTTTCAGCATGTTATATATACCATAGTCTTTGTGAAAAGGCCGTTCCTCTTCCCGGAGTCTATGCGGAATTAATACCTTGAGTGCATGAAAAAGATACAGGTCACCATTCTCACCGGCTTTTTGGGCGCGGGCAAGACGACCTTGCTCAATGCCCTGCTGCACCAGCTAAAAGGGCAGAATAATGTGGTCATTGAGAATGAGTTCGGTCAGGTGTCCATTGATGGCGGGTTAGTCCGGCAGTATTCCAGCGATGTCTATGAGATCAGCAACGGCTGCATCTGCTGCTCGCTTGACGACGAGTTGTTTGATGTACTCACTGAGCTTGTCCACGAAGACCCGGTGCCCGACCACCTCTTTATCGAAGCCACTGGTGTAGCCGACAGTGGCAGCCTGGCGGGCGTCTTTTTGCGCCGGGATATCAGCCAGCGCTACGAGCTGGCTCAGGTCATCGGTGTGGTGGATGCGACCAATGTCGCCCAGCGCCTTGAGGAAGCCGAAGAAGTCAGCCGTCAAATTACCGCCGCCGATCTTCTGGTGCTGAATAAAATGCAGGAAGCCACGGAGGAGCAAATTGCAGAAGCCCGTGATTTGCTCCGCCAGCTCAATCCCTTTGCGCCGGTGGTGCCCAGTGAAGACGGTAAAATCCCCGTATCCTGGCTCGAAACCCGGCGTTCCCGCATGGCTTTCCAACTCCCCGCCAGCGTAACGGCTGCTGCAAAACCCAAAACAACGGGTCATCTTCAGCAGTCTGATATTTCCTCGACTACTCATACTTTCGACCAACCCTTTGATCTCAATCAGCTCCGGCACGTACTGACCGTAAGCTTGATGCTCTACGCCAAGCAGATTTACCGCATTAAGGGTGTGGTAAAGAGTAAGGAAGATGGCCAAAGCTATCTGCTGCAGTCCACGGGCAAGGCGTTGCAAATCACACCGGCAGCTGCACCGCTTTCAACGGATAGCCCTTCCACTTTGGTTGTGATTGGGAAAGGGCTGAAGAAGGAGGCGATTGAACGGTTGTTGCGGCAGGGGGTGGCGAAGTAATCATTCTTCCTCCCCCCAACCCTGAAAATGATCTTCCTCACGTGCCTGATCAATAGCCTTATATTCAGAGATGGTAGTCCAGAGCAAGTCCTTCAGTTCCTGCAGGCCCTGCTGGGCAACGGAGGAAATAAAGAGCGTAGGCAAGTCCTTTGGCAGCTCTGATTTGAGCATTTCCTTCAGTTCCTCGTCGAGCATATCGCTTTTGGTGATGGCCAGGACGCGGGGCTTGTGCATCAGTTCCTCATTGTACTGTTGGAGCTCATTGAGGAGGATATTGTATTCCTTTCGGATATTCTCCGTATCGCAGGGAATCATAAAGAGCAGCGTCGCATTGCGCTCAATGTGGCGTAGGAAGCGGAAGCCCAGCCCTTTGCCCTGATGGGCATTCTCAATAATACCCGGTATGTCGGCCATGACGAAGGAGCGGCCATCACGGTAGGAAACGATGCCCAGGTTAGGTACGAGGGTGGTGAAGGCGTAGTTGGCGATTTTCGGTTTCGCCGCTGTGATTACGGAAAGGAGGGTGGACTTACCTGCATTCGGGAAGCCGACGAGGCCTACATCCGCGAGCGTCTTCAGCTCCAGGATTTTCCAGGACTCCTGCCCTGGTTCGCCGGGCTGTGCATAGCGCGGCGTTTGGTTGGTTGCGGATTTGAAGTGGCTGTTGCCCAGCCCGCCCCGGCCACCGCTTAGCAAAACGCGCTCTTCGTCGTGTTTGGTGATTTCAAACTCCACCTCGCCGGTTTCTGCATCTCTTGCTACAGTACCCAGGGGCACTTCCAGAATGATGTCTTCACCATCTGCGCCGAACATGTGATTGCGGCCGCCGTTGCCACCGCTTCCGGCGATAACATGCTTGCGGTATTTCAGGGCCAGCAGGGTCCACACGTTGCTGTTGCCCCGCAGGATGATGTGCCCGCCCCGGCCACCGTCACCGCCATCGGGCCCGCCTTTGGGCGTGGCTTTGCTTCGGTGCAAGTGGGCAGAGCCCGCGCCACCTTTGCCAGATCGGCAGCAAATCTTTACGTAATCGACGAAGTTTCCGGACATGTTTAAAATTTGGTTAGGGCAAATGTAGGCATTTTACAGCTTGTCAATCTCCGCGCACAAACGGCTGAAGATTTCCTCTATGCTGCCTACGCCGTGCACCTTTACCGCTTTGCCCTTGGCAGCGTAGTAGTCGAATACCGGAGTGGTCTCGCTTTTGTAGACCTCAATGCGGTTGCGGATGATGTTTTCATCGGCATCGTCTTTGCGGCCAGAGGTTTTGCCCCGCTCCAAGAGGCGTTTAACCAGTTCTTCATCAGGAACATCTAGCATAATGAGGGAGGAAACTGCGTCCTCTTTTTCGCTCAGCAGCTCGTCCAGCGCTTCAGCCTGTGGAGTGGTGCGTGGAAAGCCATCGAAGATGTAGCCGGCTACATCGGGGTTCGCCTCCACTTTGTTGCGCAGCATACCTACCGTTACGCTATCCGGCACGAGTTCACCTTTCTCGATATAGCTTTTGGCCTCTTTGCCAAGCGGGGTGTCATTGCCCATTTCGTAGCGGAAAAGGTCGCCGGTGGAAATGTGCAGCAGGCTGTACTTTTCAACCAGTTTGGAAGCCTGTGTCCCTTTACCTGAGCCCGGAGGGCCGAAGAGTATCAGATTGATCATGTAATTACATTTTTGGTTTTTTGCCTGCTTTGCTGGCCGAAGCCTGCCGAGCGGCATGTTTGTTTTGATGAAATGGTGGTTTCACACCGCCGAAATCGCAACGGGCAAAATACGAAAATGCTAAGAAACTTAGGAGGAGTGATGTCATTCAAAGGGCTTTGACTTTCAGATGGCCCTCTCCTTGGATTTCGTATAAGCAGCGCTGTCTGAGGTCTGCTCTAAAAAACACTACGTGCCGAGGAAATCTTTGGCGACCAATAGCTCGACTTAGTAACGTTATCGATCACCACGCCCCGGGAGGTGCTGTGAATGACATAGATGCCATCTTCTTTATTGGCGACGACCATAGAGACATGAAAGACTTTGCCAAGTGGGGTGCGCCGGTAGAAAATCAGATCTCCGGGCTGTACATTTTTCAGGCGCACCTTTTTGCCGTTATTCTCCTGTGCCTGAGAGGTGCGGGAAAGGGCAATGTCCACCTGTTTCATGACGTAGGAGGTAAAGCCCGAGCAGTCGAAGCCACTCTTTGGCGAAGTGCCGCCCAGTTTATACTTAGTGCCGAGAAAGGTTTTGGCATAGTTGACAGCCTCTTTCCGCAATAGTTCCTCTTCTGTTTCAGGGAGGTCAGGGGCATCAGCAGGTTCATCGAGAGGGGGCTCCGGGTCATCTTCCTCTTCAAAAACGATTTCAGTATCGCGGTCTTCTTCGTCCTCACGAGTGTCCCGGCTTTTTTCGGGAAGCGTGTCTTCTTCTTCATACAGAGGGCGTTCCTGAGCTGGCGACCCGCCCCGGGAAGTGTTGTAATTGTACTCGCTGGTGAAAAGGCCGCATGAGCTGAGCAGAAAAATAGCGGTCAGCGCCAGTACGAGCTGCATAGATCGGGGGAGCAGTTGATACATTGTTGCTTGCGTTGTAAAGTCTTGTCTATAGATAAAATTTGGATGCACTCCTGAATGTAACGCCGGACGGCAGGCTTCATTTTCCCTTCACGGCCAAATGAAAGGTTAAACTTCTGCGGCTGAAGCGGGTAGAGCTTGCTGCTCACTTCAGTTCGAAGGTGTCCCGGTCATCCAGAAAACGTAGTTTGCGTCGGAATTCGTCCTGCTTTTCGGGATCCAGCGATACGGTAAAAACACTTTCCACATCAGCAGCCTGCAGCAGCGGGTCACCGGCGTAGTCCAGTATGGAAGTGTCGCCGGCATGCGGGAAGCCATTGCCATCTTCTCCCACCCGGTTAACACCAATGGTGTAGGCTTGGTTTTCGATAGCTCGTGCGACGAGCAGGTTCTTCCAGGCATTACGCCTTTTACTGGGCCAGTTCGCTACATAAATCAGCAGGTCATACCCCATGGTGTTGCGGCTCCAAACCGGAAACCGGAGGTCATAGCAAATCAGTGGCATAATGGTCCAGCCTTTGAGCTTGGTCAGCAGGTGGGATCGACCGGGCTGATAAACTTTTTCTTCGCCAGCCAGCGTAAACAAATGCCGCTTGTCGTAGTGGGCAAGGGTGCCATCCGGGCGTACCCAAAGCAGGCGATTATAATACTGCCCATCTACTTCAGCAATAATGCTGCCTGTGACCACGGCCTGAAGGTGGGCAGCCTTTTCTGCCATCCATTGGTAAGCCTGGCCTTTTGTAGGCTCTGCCAGGTGGGCGGCATTCATAGAAAAGCCAGTGGTAAACATTTCCGGTAGGATCAGCAGGTCGGTCTGCCCGGGCTGAAGCCGTTGCAACATTCTATCCAGGTACCCGAAGTTGGCGGAAGGGTCTTCCCAGGCCAGCTCGGTCTGTAATAATGAAACGGTCAATTGCTCTTTCATAGCTCCATAATACAAAAAGAGGTGTAAAGCACGATGCTTACACCTCTTTTTGTTCTGATGCGTCTTTGTAACAGACGTTGATGATTACTCTTCAGTAGCTTCCTCAGCTTCTTCTTCTGGTGCAGCCCCTCCAGCTTTAGCAGCAGCTGATGCAGCAGAACGAAGAGCACGTGGTGTCTCAACGCTGGCGATCGGTACACCAGGGGAGTTCAGGATTTCGATCGTCTCCAGCTTCTGGTCTACGTCGCGTACACGGATAGACTGGTTCAGCTCCAGCTTGGAGATATCAACCCGCATCTCGGTAACCAGATGCTCCGGCTTAGTCTTAATCTTAATGCGGCGCAGGCGCTGAATCAGCTTACCACCGCCTTTCACACCAGGAGAAGTGCCTTTGAAGCGGATGGGTACTTCCACTTTCACCGCACGGCCTTCCTCAAGCTGCAGGAAGTCGAGGTGCAGGATCTCATCCGTCACGGGGTGGAACTGAATATCCTTGACGATAGCCCGGAAAGATTTGCCGTCAACAGAAACCTCCGCGATTTTGAAGTCCGGTGTATAAATCAAATCCTTAACGTCAATAGGGTTAACGGAGAAGTGAATCAGATCTTCGCTTCCGTACGCAACGCATGGAATGTGACCTTCCTTGCGCAGTGCTTTTGTGCTTCGCTTGCCCATATCGGTGCGCGGCTGTCCTGTAAAAGCTATCGTTTCCATGATTTTATAGACTTTGTCTTTTTCTGTATTCCAATGATTCGTGTACTCAATACACATTTAGCCCTGAAAAGGCACGCAAAGATAGGTATTCCCGGCCAAAAAGAAAAAATTGACTGGCTAAAAAGTTGAGCGAAAAGGTTTTACCGGAAGATCCGGAGCTCAATCCCCCACAAAAAGGGCGGAAATAGAGCGGTGTTCGTGCGTATTCCGTATGGCACGGGAGAATAGCTTGGCCGTGCTGAGTACCTTGATTTTCTCAGATTCCTGCTTCAGCGGTATCGTATCGCAGACGAGAAGCTCCTCTAAATGCGAATTTTCGATTTTCTCGTAGGCCTGGCCCGAAAGCACGGGGTGGGTACACATCGCACGTACACTTCTGGCGCCTTTTTCTACCAGAATAGCAGCCGCCCGGCAAAGCGTACCCGCGGTATCCACGAGGTCATCCACCAAAATGACATCAGCGCCTTCCACATCACCAATCACGGTCATCTCTGAAACCTCATTGGCCTGCTTGCGGTACTTGTCGCAAATGACAAGCGGGCGGCGGAAGTGCTTGGCGTAAGTACGGGCCCGCTTTACACCGCCGACATCAGGAGAAGCAAAAATAGTATTGCTCAGGTCTTGCTGCTGAAAATAGGGGATGTAAATGGCTTCACTCTTGAGGTGGTCCACCGGAATATCAAAAAAGCCCTGAATCTGATCGGCGTGGAGGTCCATCGTCATGATGCGGTTGGCGCCGGCTGTATGAAGCAGATTGGCAATAAGCTTGGCAGAAATAGGCACACGGGGCTTGTCCTTCCGGTCCTGACGGGCATACCCAAAGTACGGAATGACGGCTGTGATATAACCGGCAGAAGCCCGCTTGGCCGCATCAACCATCAGCAACAGCTCCATTAGGTTCTCCGTGGGCGGGTAAGTGGATTGTATGAAAAACACATATGCGCCGCGTACAGATTCATTGATGACGGGTTGCATCTCACCATCACTAAAGCGGTGAACATTGATGTCACCCAGCGGATGCCCGTAGTGGTCAGCAATGCTTTTGGATAAATATGCGGAGGTCGTACCTGAGAAGAGTTTAACTTCTACCATTGGGCCTTTGATCATTTGTCGTGGGTTATGCCTTTGGCAAAGGTAAAACTTCTGAGGTAGTATTTCATAGATCGGGCTGAGGATTTAAGGCAGAAGCCTACACTTGGTCCACCCCTGATGCCGGTAGGTTTTGGTGTCCTGAGCTTGAGCGGGGAAGGGCTTTCGCCGAAAATCAGACGGGCTTGGTCGAAGGGAAGTGTATGGCACAAATGGTCTTATTAATATTGTACATCGGGCATTACTTATCACAAAATGTCCGGCAAAACCCTGCAGCCTATGCCAGGATTGTTTTTTTCCAATTGGTGGGAAGCCCACTCGGCACTGCAACAAAGCTTGTGGCTGGTTGCGGTGACGGGCACGTTGTTGCTGCTCATTCTCATCGTGATGAGCCTGATCGATCCGGAAACGGAAGCGGAGGCGACGGCGCGTTTGTCTAAGGTGTTCAACCCACGTACCATCCTTACTTTTCTCACTTTTTTTGGATGGGTGGGATTGCTCATTTCTCACAGCGGTCTGGCTCAGCATTATGTCATAGCGCTTGGCGTTTTGGCAGGTCTGATTGCGGCTGCCATGGCTAAAGGAGTCACTCTGATGCTACTCCGGCTGGCTCCCCGCCCTGTGCTTTCCAACCCACAGCGCCTGGTGCAATCCACCGGAAGAGTACTGTATACGGTGCCTTCTCACCGCAATGGTTTTGGCAAAGTCCATCTGAATGTTAAAGGTACGCCTTACGAAATTGAAGCGATGACCGCAGGGATGGAACTCCGCAGGGGCTCCTCCATCCGGGTCGTGGAAGTCATTGAAGAGGGCCGTGTGCTTGTTGTGGAGCCACTGGAAGATAAAGGATATCCGCACGAAGAGCACGGTCTGGGCCGTTAACCCGTTATGCCCTGTGCCAGTTGCGGTGTGAAAACCTCCGGTTTTGCTAGTCCTTCTGGCTCTTTTCCCTTGCCCTTTTGTATGCCCGCGCCCCGAAAAAGATAAGCCCCACAAAGATCAGTATCCCGCCGAAAAGGTAAAGGTAATTCAGGGTGCCGGCCTTACCATAGACGGCGATGTAGGAAATAGAAATCAGAAATAAAGTAGGCATTTCATTCAGTAGCCGGTAATGCCAGGAAGAGAAAGGGCGCTCTCCGGCTTCCATACGCCTAATAATACGCTTGTTCCAGAGGTGGTAAATGGTCATCAATACCAGAAGCAGCAGCTTGAGGTGCATCCATCCGGGTGTGCCGGAGGTAAGGTAGTTCGGGACAAGCGGGGAAAATAAGCCCAGTCCCAGCATGATCAGCCCGGCGGCCCAGGTGATCATCATAGCCGGATTGCAGATGATGCGGTATACCCGCCATTCCATGAGGTTGAATTGCTGCTTGAGCGTGGTACGTTGCGGTTCGGTCTTCCCGGAGGCTTCCTCATCGTATACAAAAATGCGGCCCAGGTAAAACAGCCCGGCAAACCAGGATACAAATCCTACCACATGTAAGGCTTTGAAGAAAAAAAGTGCGTTGGCCATGACCTGCTTTTTGGAATGCAGAAGGGCCCTGCCTGCACGCAGCGCCCTTCATTAACTTTTATAGCGTCGGCTGTTTTTTCAGGCAGCCTTTAGCTGCTTGCTGATTTTAGAGCGGCTGAGTTTCTCTTCTGCGTACGCTCTGGTGATCTCAAACCGGTCGACGTCTTGCTGAGAAGGCAATTCGAACATCGCATCTGTCATCACCGCTTCACAGATGGACCGAAGGCCGCGGGCGCCAAGGTTGAAATCCAGTGCCTTTTCGGCAATAAACTCGATGGCGTCTTCTGAAAACTCCAGCTTAATACCTTCCAGGTCAAAAAGCTTTTGGTACTGCTTGATGAGGGCGTTGCGTGGTGCCACCAGAATCTGCTTTAGCGCTTCAATATCCAGAGGCTCCAGGTAAGCCAAAACCGGCAGGCGGCCCAGGAGCTCAGGAATCAGCCCAAAGCTGCGGAGGTCCTGATGGCTGATGTACTGCAGCAGCTTGGTCCGGTCGATCGCATCCGTGGAAGCTTCCTTGTTCTTGAAGCCGATAACGTGCGTATTCACCCGGCGGGCAATGACTTTCTCGATGCCATCAAAAGCACCGCCACAGATGAACAGGATATTGCTGGTGTTGATTTTGACCAGCTTTTGCTCAGGGTGCTTACGGCCGCCCTGTGGAGGGACATTGACATCAGTACCTTCCAGCATCTTCAGCATGGCTTGCTGCACGCCTTCGCCGGAGACATCGCGTGTGATGGATGGGTTATCGCTTTTGCGCGCCACCTTATCGATCTCGTCAATGTACACAATGCCTTTTTCAGCAGCTGCCACGTCATAGTCGCAAACCTGTAACAGGCGGCTGAGAATGCTTTCCACATCTTCGCCAACGTAGCCCGCTTCTGTAAATACGGTGGCATCCACGATGGAGAATGGGACGTTCAGGAACTTCGCAATGGTCTTAGCCAGCAGCGTTTTGCCTGTGCCGGTCTGCCCTACAAAGACGATATTGGATTTTTCGATCTCAATATCATCATTGCGGTGTTGCCGAAGGCGCTTGTAGTGGTTGTAGACCGCTACAGAAAGAAACTTTTTAGCTTCATCCTGCCCGATGACATATTCATCAAGGTGCCCTTTGATTTCCTGTGGCGTGATTTTATCCGGTAAAAGAAAATCCTGTTGCGGAGCTTCTTCTTCCTTCCGTTTTCCACCGTAGAGTTCTTCTTCAATAATTTCCCCGGCCTGTTCCACACATACCTCACAGATATGTCCGTCTATACCGGCGATGAGGATAAGTGCTTCCGACTTGTCCCTCCCACAGAAGGAACAACGATAGCTTTGTTTGCTTTTTCGCATACGCTGCTGTTTATAATCTGCTGGCTAACACAACCAGGCTTGAATCGCTCTAAATCAGACAGGGCGAATCCCGCTATTGTAAGGAGGATTCGCCCGTCAGAGTTGCTTAAACGTTTTCTTTACGCGGGCTGTTACGGTCCAGTACTTCGTCGATTAGTCCGTACTCCTTAGCCATTTCTGCGGTCATCCAGTTGTCACGGTCGCAGTCCTCCTCAATTTTTTCGTAAGGCTGACCGGTGTGCTGCGCAAGGATATCATACAATTGCTTTTGCAAATCCTTGATCAGCTTGTAGGAGATTTCCATGTCAGTGACCTGACCCTGCATACCACCCAGTGGCTGATGAATCATGACCCGGCTGTGGCGCAGGCAGGTCCGCTTGCCCTTCTCACCTGCAGTGAGCAGAACAGCTCCCATAGAAGCAGCAAGTCCGGTGCAAATAGTATTCACGTCCGGAGCTACGTATTGCATAGTATCGTAAATACCAAGACCTGCGATGACACTACCGCCCGGGCTATTGATAAACATCTGCACATCACGCTTGGGGTCATCAGACTCCAGGAAAAGGAGCTGTGCCTGAATTACATTCGCCACATAGTCATTCACGGGTACGCCCATGAAGATAATACGGTCCATCATCAGGCGGGAGAAAACGTCCATAGGAAAGACGTTTTTGATGCGCTCGTCAATGATAGCTGTGGTGAACCCCTGTACATTAGGGCCGGCTCCCATGCCCATTGGAGTGGTTTGGTCGATGTATTTCTCAAGGTGCATGCTACTCATCCCAAGGTGTTTGGTAGCATACTTCATGAATTCGTTCTTTTGGAACATGCGCTTTTTGCTTTAAGGTCTTATCCGGAGCAAAAACTCCGATGCGGTTTGAATATCAACTGTATTAACAACTTTGGTGCCCTGGGGTTGAATAAATAAAAAAAAGACTTGGAGCACCACCAGTTAAATATCAGAAAATATTTAATCGGCGCGTAATCCAAGCCTTTTTCTATGTTTTTTACTCTTCTTCCTCCGCTGCAGCAGGGGCATTGGCTGCCTGTGCCGTTTCTACGGCCGCTTCAAACTCCTCGAGGCTTACCGGCTTTTCTTCGACATTGACTTTCTCAATCAGCACTTCGAAGGTACGGTCGGTAAGGACTTCCTCATACAGTTGTTCTACCTGCTTTTGGTCCTGAAGAATGCGCTGCGCGGTGCTGTCCACGATTTGCTCCATGCCTGGCATAGACTGCCCTCCGAAATACTGACGGATGCGGCGGCGGGCGGCTTCTACGATATCGTCGTTGTTGACCTCTATCTCAAACTGCTCTACCAGCTTATTGCGGATCAGCGACCACTGAAGGTTCTTTTCGAAGTTGTCGTACTCTTTCGCTATGGTCTCTTCGTCAACCTCTTCATTGTTCGTTTGCATCCACCGCTTGAGGAAAGCTTCCGGGAATTCCATCGGGTTCAGCTCGAGCAGCTTCTCCTGAATGTCGCGGGACATGAGGGCTTCTGCCTGACTGTTGTAGAAGCTCTTGATCTGCTCGCGGATTTTGTCACGGGCTTCGGCTTCAGAAGTCACTTCCCCTTCTCCGAAGGTCTGATCAAAGAATTCCTGGTCCATTTCAGCAGGCGCGATGCGGGTTACTTCAGCGATGGTGGCTTCAAATTCGTTGTTGAATGCCTTTTCCGCATCTTCTTCGCTTAGGTTGAGGTAGTATTTTCGGGCGTAGTCTTCGTCCCGGCCTTCCTCTACGTTGAGGATATCAATTTTGAGTTTGTCGCCCTGCTTCTTTTCTGTAAGGGCTTCCTTCAGTTCTTCGTTGGTATTTTGGCCAATGAGCAGGCTGAATTCAGAAGTAATACCGTCTGTTTTAGGCGCATCACTGTCCAGCTCGGCCACTTCCAGTTTTACCATGTCGTTGTCCTGTATGTTGTCTTCCACGGCTTTGCGCTCGCCGGCGCGCTTGCGGGCTGCCTGCAGGTCCTCGTCTATCATCTCCTCGCCGGGCTCTACGACCATCTTTTCGAAAGTCGTGTTCTCGTCCGCACCCTGTACTTCAAAATCTGGTGCGAGGCCGAGGTCAAACTTGAAAACGTAGTCCTGAAGCGTTTTGAGGTCAAAGTCCTGTGGTTCCTGGTCCGCAGAAGGCAGGGGCTGGCCGAGTATCTTGATATCGTTATCGGTCAGGTAGTCGTACAGCTCTTTCTGGAGCATTTCATTGATGACATCTGCCAGCACGCCTTTACCATACATCTTTTTGAGGACAGATGTAGGGGTCTTCCCCTTTCGGAAGCCTTTCATATTGGCTTGCTTACGATATTTGTTGAGTTCTGTTTTGAACTTAGGCTCGTAGTCACTTTTTTCGAGCGTCACCGTGAGTACGGCGTTCAGGTTGTCGATATTTTCGTGTTCGACTTTTGGCATAACGCTTGGCGTTTGATGAATTCAATATTAAAGTGCAGGCTCTGAGCTTTGTGAGAACCCGTAACCCGAAGTGAAAGTTGAATGCTTGGTTATCGGGTATGTATAATAAAGGCTGCATAACTCTAAGTGCTCATGCAGCCTTCACAATTGGCGGGTTTCAATACTTGCCTGAGTAAGGCAATGCATTTTATACTCGCTAAGTATTTAGGGGATTGCAAGCTATATGAACTGCAATCTTGTTTTTTTGCAGGTGGATAGACTTCTCGTCCTTCCACCTGCCTTGTCTTTTCCTTGTGCGGGTGGAGGGACTTCCCGGTGACCTTGGCCTATGCCATGTGAGACCGGGATAGACTTCTCGCCCCTCCACCTGCCTTGTCTTTTCCTTGTGCGGGTGGAGGGACTCGAACCCCCACGCCGTTAAGCACTAGATCCTAAGTCTAGCGCGTCTACCAATTTCGCCACACCCGCTCGGAAGATCGGCTACTCAGCAGGATAAAACGCTACGTTTAGCGACTGTGAGCGACCACATCTCATTAAATGAGCGGCAAAGATAAGGTTTTTGTTCAGATTCTGCTATCTGAAGCGCAAAAAAATAATATCGCGGGGATCAGGTTGTTGTCAATAAGGCAGGCAGACCTAAAAGTATGCCGGAATCGAAATTCTTTTTATTAGATTTGTAAAAGGGCTGCAAAAGCAGCGGCTGTAGTGATTGCTCCTTCCCAAAACAACCCTATCCACCTTTTCAGCCTGAAGCGGCAGCAACGGCATGCTCCAATTGAATCAACTGCAACGATAAAAGACGATTTATTAGCTGGAATAATGAAACGTTTTCTTTTGTATGTCGTTGAATATTAAATATTTGTGAAAGTCAGTGCCTGTAGTGGACGATAGGCATTGCCTGTGCGTTATGTTTAGGGTAACTTAATCAATCAGCAAATCTGTACTCGTGAACTAACAAATTACTAATCCAGCAGGACACACAAGATTATGGCAGAGGTATTGATCGAAAACAACGAAGAAAGGCAGCTTATACAGGGGGCATACCGTGATTTGCTCCGGTCTATCAAGTCAGATGTGTATGAGGAGGACCGGGTAAACATCCGGGCCGCCTACGAGCTGGCGGTGCAGGCTCATGCTGCCCAGCGCCGGAAGTCTGGTGAACCTTACATTCTGCACCCTATCGCGGTAGCCAAGATTTGTGCTGATGAGATTGGCCTCGGGCCTACTGCTATTATTTGTGCCCTGTTGCACGACGTTGTAGAGGATACAGAGGTGACGCTGGAGGATATCCGGGAGCAATTCGGAGCCCGTATTGCGAAAATTGTGGACGGCCTTACCAAGTTGGATAGTGCCTACAATGCAGAAAGCCCACAGGCAGAGAACTTCCGTAAAGTCCTCAGTACACTAGTGGACGATGTGCGGGTGGTGCTCATCAAGATGGCTGACCGGCTGCACAACATGCGTACCCTTGGTGCCATGCCCCGGCATAAACAGTTGAAGATTGCTGCGGAGACAAGCTACGTTTATGCCCCTCTGGCGCACCGGCTGGGGCTTTATAACATCAAAACGGAGTATCTGGACCTCTGTATGAAAATTACAGACCCCGACGACTACCGCGAGATTGCCCGCAAACTGGCGGAAACCAAGCGTTCAAGAGAGGCTTACATCTCTGCTTTTATTGAGCCGCTGCGCCAAAAGCTGAATGATCTTGGAGTGCCTTACGAAATTGTGGGGCGCGCTAAATCGATTTATTCCATTTGGAATAAGATCAAGAAAAAAAACGTCCCCTTCGAGGAAATATACGATCTCTTTGCTGTCCGCATTATCGTAGATGTGCCGATTGAGCAGGAGCGATTAATCTGCTGGCAGATTTACAGCATCGTGACGGATGTGCATACCCCAATCCCGGAGCGGCTCAAAGACTGGATCACCACGCCTAAGTCAAACGGGTATGAATCCTTGCATACTACCGTTATTGGGCCACAGGGGCGCTTCGTGGAAGTGCAGATCCGCTCGGTACGCATGGATGAAATCGCCGAGCGTGGATTTGCGGCGCACTGGAAGTACAAAGGGGTGTCCAGGAACCCTGATCTTTATGAGCGCTGGCTGGACAGTGTACGTGAAATCCTGGAGGACCCTCAAACGGATGCCGTTGAGTTTTTGGGCGACTTCAAATCCAATAACCTCTTCAACGAGGAAGTATTTGTCTATACGCCCAAAGGAGACATGCGCATTTTGCCGAAAGGCGCCACTGCGCTCGACTTTGCCTTCGGTATTCACTCCGATGTGGGCTACCATTGCCAGGCGGTGCGGGTCAATAACCGCATTGTGCCCATGGGCTATGAATTGCGTAACGGGGACCAGCTGGAGGTCATCACTAATAAAAAGCAGCACCCGACAGAGGACTGGCTGAAAATGGTGACGACGGGGAAAGCCCGTGCTAAAATCCGCTCCGCTATGAAAGAGGAGCGCCGCCGTCAGGGAGAAGTCGGCCGGGAAGCGCTGGAGCGAAAGCTAAAGCCCCTGAAGGTGGACTATGAAGAGTCAGTGGAGCAGCTCGTCAAGTTCTATGACACGACCTCACACGTAGACCTTTACTTTGCCATCGCGACCGGTGAGCTGAATATCAATGATATTTTGAAAACGCATCAGGTTGATGTTTACAACGATGGCTCCCGCCATTTGGTAGAGCGCCCGGAAGAACCGGTGGAAGCCGAACGTGCACCGGAAGAGGTGCCCAAGCGCCGCCGCCAAAAAATCACGGATAAACCGCGTTTGCTGATCAACGGAGAGCCGGCAGAGCGCTTTGATTACTCCTTCGCGAGTTGTTGCAATCCGGTTCAGGGTGATGCCATCTTTGCCTATCTGACGGCTAATGCCGGGTTGAAAATTCACCGTTCCAATTGCCCCAATGCGACCAATTTGATCGCACACTATGGCTACCGGGTTATGAAAGCCGAATGGGTGTCTACCACCAATTCCACTTTTGTCGTCAATCTGAAAATCACCGGGATCGACGATGGGCCGGGCGTGATTGAGCGGCTTACCCACAGTATTTCCACCAATCTGGGGCTCAATATCCGTTCCTTCAGCATCGAAGGGAACGAAGGCTACTTCACCGGGCAGATCAGTTTGCTGGTGAAAAATACTGATCAGCTGTACATGGCTATTCAGGGGCTCAAGAACTTAGATAACATCTCTACTGTTACTAGGGTAGATTAATTTTAACAAGTACCTGGATATGAGTGCGGGCAGAACACAAGAGGAAATTATCAAAGAGGTCAAAAACATTTTTGCCTCCCACCTTGAGAAGAACAACTTCCGGAAGACACCGGAGCGCTTTGCGATTTTGGAAGAAATCTACAAGCGTACAGACCACTTCGATGCCGAAGCACTCTACATCCACATGAAAAACCAAAATTACCGGGTTAGCCGGGCAACGGTGTACAATACCCTGGAATTACTGGTCAATTGCGATCTGGTTAAGAAGCATCAGTTTGGCAAAAACCTGGCGCAGTACGAGAAGTCTTACGGGTACAAACAACACGATCACCTGATCTGCGTTGATTGTGGTAAGGTCCTTGAGTTTTGTGACCCGCGTATTCAGCAGATCAAGAGCATGATGGGAGAACTGCTAAAGTTCAATATCACCCACCACTCTCTTAACCTTTACGGGCAGTGCGATGGTGCCTGCCCCCGGACTGCTGGCGTAAAAGCGGACGCTGAAGCGGCCAAATCGTAAGTAACACTACTGCACCCATGAACCTAAACTACTCCCTTGCCGAAAAAGACGGCATACAAGTACTTCAAATTAAAGATTTGCTGAGTGAGCATGCTAACCGCGAGATCATTAAGGCGGTAGAGCACAAGTTGCGTGAGGGGTACGCTTCTTTCGTGGTAGACCTTGCTGCCATAGAATACATGAATAGTGTAGGGCTCAACTTCCTCCTCACGATGCGTGCACGGTCCACGGAAAGTGGCGGTGGGCTGGTTGTAGCCAATGTCTCCGAGAAAGTCAAGAGCTTGCTGGATATGACTAAGCTGACCCCGATGTTTGTTATGAGTACTTCTGTTGAGCAGGCACTGCAGGAAGTACGGCAAAACTGAATGGCGCTCTTCCCCTGGCCAAGAAATCTTAGGATTATTCAACCTGTCGGATACTGGTATTCCGTCAGGTTTTGTTAATTTGCTCCCTTTGTACAAAACGACACTTCCCTGGTAGCCAAGTTAGGTGAGCCGGGTTTCTAAATCAAAACAAAATGGCGATTGACGTAATCCTCGGTCTGCAATGGGGCGATGAGGGAAAAGGAAAAATTGTTGATTACCTGGCTTCCGATTATGATATAGTAGCGCGCTTTCAGGGCGGGCCCAATGCTGGGCATACCCTGAAGTTTGACGGAAAAAAGTTCGTCCTGCATACGATCCCTTCCGGTATCTTCCGGACGGAACAGAAAAACCTGATCGGCAACGGTGTAGTCATAGACCCTATTACGCTGTCTAAAGAACTGGATAAGCTTCGGGAGGCTGGCGTTAGCTTCGAAGATCGCTTGCTGGTGTCTAAAAAAGCCCATTTGATTTTACCCACCCACCGCCTGCTCGATGCAGCTTCCGAAAATGCCAAGGGGAAAGCAAAAATTGGTTCTACCCTCAAAGGCATTGGGCCTACTTATATGGATAAAACAGGACGCAATGGCTTGAGAGCCGGGGATATTGCCCGTTCCAATTTTATGGAGCGTTATCTTGCGCTTAAGGAAAAGCACCTCAGTTTACTGGAGATTTACCCTCCGGTGGATTTTGATCTGGAGGCAGAAGAAGCCCGGTGGATGGAGTCCCTGGATGAGCTTCGTGCCCTGCAAATGGTGGAAGGGGAATATTACATCAACGAAGCACTAAAAGCCGGAAAAAAAATCCTGGCCGAAGGAGCGCAGGGCTCTATGTTAGATATCGACTACGGTACTTATCCGTTCGTGACCTCCTCCAATACCATTTCTGCCGGCGTATGTACAGGCTTAGGTGTGGCACCCAGCCAAATTGGCGAGGTTATCGGCATCACCAAAGCATACTGTACCCGGGTAGGTTCAGGCCCTTTTCCTACCGAGCTGCACGATGAGACCGGCGAACGGCTTCGGGCAGAAGGTGGTGAATTTGGCGCTACCACTGGCCGCCCTCGGCGCTGTGGGTGGATTGACCTGCCCCAGCTTCGCTATACCATCATGGTCAATGGTGTGACTCAACTGGTGATGACAAAAATTGATGTCCTGAATGTTTTTGAGGAGATTAGTGCTGCTGTTGCCTATAAAATTGACGGTACGGAAACGCAGGCGCTGCCTTACGATATTTGTGATCAGGAACTGGATCCCATCTTTGAATCCAGAAAAGGCTGGGAGGTAACGCTTGATGGCATTACGGACTTTGACGCGCTGCCAGAAGCTGCTAAAGACTACATTGCCTACATTGAGCAACAACTGAATGTAAGAATATCCATGGTTTCCACCGGGCCAGAGCGTGAGAAGCTGATCGTGCGTTAAACCGCGCCCCGTTACTTCTGTGCTGTGATAATATATTGATAATCCAGTGCGGTATCGTTGGTTTTTATAGATTGGTAACCTGTCTCGTACATCATTTCTTCGAGCCTGTACAATGGCAACCGGATAGCAGAAGGCGGCCCGATATCCGTGCGCTTCCGCTTGAAGTCGACGATCATTAGCATACCGTTTTCGGACAGGCAGTTTCGAAGTGTTTCGAGGTAATCATCCTTGTCTCTGATATACATGAAAGTATTGACGATCATAATGATATCCGCTTCATCGGGCTCGAGGTTGGGGTGGGTGGGTGAAGCCAGACGGGTTTCCAGCCGCTGTGCTGCGGCTTCATCCATTTCCAGCACCTTAACGCTGTCTATATAGTTCAGAAACCGCTGGTCGATATCAATAGCGATGACTTTCTCTGCTTTCTGAGCCAGGCGTTTAGCAAAAAAGCCGGTGCCCGCTCCAATATCGGCTACGGTTTTATTGTCGAGGTCACCCAGCATGCTCAGGATCATCTCTGGTTTCTGCCACACCATCCGGTTGGTGTTTTCGTACATCTCCTTTTCCTTTACCCGGGTTTTGGTTTCGGTGGTGGTATCTTCTGCAGCCTCCGTTGGGGTCGCTTCTGTAACTGGATCCGGAGTTGTAGCTGTTTCTTTCGAAGAAGAAGGCTGGCAGGACCAGGTCAAAGTTGCGGCAAGCAGGAAAAACAGTAGTCGATGTCGCATAAAGATTTTATTTCTGCCAAAGTTAGTAAACCGTTCCTTAATCTGAACGATAATAAGCTTTGGTGTGCGGCTTCCTATTGGCACAAAGCCAGCAGAAACTGTTCCATGGCCTTTCGGATTTTACCCCCTGAGCCCTCGTAGCGGTTGACGATGACGGAAAAAGCGAGGCGCTGTCCGTTGCGTGTGTTCACGTAACCGGTTAGTGCCCGTACCTGTTCCAGGGTGCCGGTTTTGGCTAATACCCGCCCCTCTGCCGCGGTACCCTTCAGGGCATACTTCATAGAGCCACTTCTTCCCGCTACGGGCAGAGACGCTTCAAAGGCCTGGAACACATCGGTAGGCCCTATGGCCATTTTTCGCATAAAAGCTGCGAGAAAGCGCGCAGGTACCGCATTGCCTTCTGACAAACCACTGCCATCGTCCAGAAAAACACCATCCCAGCTAAGGCCCCGGCTTTCCCAGTATTCCTGCATGGCTTTATGCCCGGCTGCATAATGGCCTTCCTGATGATGCTCCCACCCAATCGTGCGCAGCATCGCTTCGCAGTAAAGGTTGACACTTTCCATATTGGTCCGTTCCACGATAGCGGAAAGGGCAGGAGAGTAGTGGGTGTAGAGGGTGGCCCTTCCGGAAGTCGTGGCCACAAATCGCCGGTCAGCTCCTCCTGCCGTGATACCAACCCCTGAAAGTTCCTGCTGCAGCGTCTGCGCCAAAAGTAAGGGAGGATCAGGCAGTGCGCCTTTGATGGTGAAAGTGCCGCTTCCGGCAGGGATGCTGCCCCTCACATAGCGGCCCATCTGATAGGGCGCACCGAAAATATAGGCGTTGTCGCCGGAGCCCGGGCTGCCGGAGACCACCTCGTTGCTGAAAGTCAGGCCCGGAACAAATGGAGTGGTGCCGGCTATCGGGGGCGTTTTTCCTTCCACTGTTTGTTTAAAGTGCAATTCATGCAGGTTCTCGTGCCAGTTGAGCGACCAGGCACCAGCAGCATAGTAGTTGCCCATGTCTTCCCACTGCCAGGTCCGGCAGTAAGCCTGTGAGCCAAAAGCGGAGGCATCCCCAATTACCAGGCCTTTAACATGGCGGATGCCCGCCCGCTGCACGGCCAGCCGGAACAGGCGAAGCGTCTCTTCCGGACCGGTGGCCGCTTCCAGCAGGGGAGAGCCCAGTGTGGGGTCCCCATTACCGTAGAGGACAAGATCCCCTTCAAGTACACCGCTTTTATTGATGGTGCCTTCGTACTGCAGCTTTGTCGAAAAGCGGTAGTCCGGGCCGAGCAATGCAAGGGCGCTGCCGGTAGTGAGGACCTTCAGGTTAGACGCCGGCTTGAGGCTTAAATCAGGATCAACCTGCGCCACTGTTTTGCCGGAAGCGACATCAATGACGCATAAGCTGATGCTGCCGTGCTTCAATGCCGGGTCTGCTGCCAGACGATCGGCAGCACGCTGCCAGCTGCTTTGCGCAGTGGCGGCCTGGCTAAAGCTAAACAGTAGCAGGATAAGGGTTAGGTGCCTGAACATGCGGAAGTGGGTTTTTAGGGTTGAGCAGGAAGTACTTTTCCCGCCGCTTCACCGAAACCAATACGCAAACCGTCCCGCTCACAGTACCCACGCATTGTCACGGTGTCTCCATCGTGGATGAACTTGCGCTCACTGCCATCGGGCATGGCGATAGGCTTTGTGCCCCGCCAGGTAAGCTCCAGCATAGAGCCGTAGGAGGTCTCTTCCGGTCCGCTAATCGTACCGGAGGCCATGATGTCCCCCACCCGGAGGTTGCAGCCGTTGACAGTATGGTGCGCCAGTTGCTGCGCCATACTCCAGTACAGGTACTTGAAGTTGGAGGTACAAACCGTTTTCTCTTGACCGTTTTCCGGCTGAATGCCCATACTGATATGGATATCGAAAGTGTGTGCGCCTTCCAGTTGCAGATAGGGCAGCGGTTCAGGGTCTTGCTTTGGGCCAGCCGTCCGGAAGGGCTCCAGTGCATCAAGGGTGACGATCCAGGGCGAAATGGTTGAAGCGAAGCTCTTGCCCAGGAAAGGCCCAAGCGGCACATATTCCCACTTTTGGATATCACGGGCGGACCAGTCGTTGAAGAGCATCATCCCGAAGATGTATTCTTCTGCATCGGCCACATCTACCCGGCTGCCCAGTTTAGTAGACTTGCCAACGACGAAGCCCATTTCCAGCTCGAAGTCGAGCAGTTTGGAAGGGCCAAAGACCGGCTGTTCCGCATCATTGGGGATTTGCTGCCCCATCGGGCGGCGTACCGGTGTGCCAGAAACAATAATCGAAGAAGCACGGCCGTGGTAGCCCACAGGCAGGTGCAGCCAGTTCGGCATCAGAGCATTATCCTTGCCCCGAAACATAGTGCCAACATTGGTGGCATGCTCGCGGCTGGAGTAAAAGTCGGTGTAGTCGCCCACTTCAATGGGGAGCAGCATTTCCACCTCCTGGCGCGGGTGCAGGAAATAATCTGCCAGCTGACTGGCATCCCAATCCTCCAGGTCATCATCAAGGACTTCGGAAATGCGGTTGCGGACCGCCCTGGTTTTGGTCTTGCCCAAAGCCATGAAGCTGTTAATCGTTGGCTGTGCAAAGACTTCCCGGGGCACATCGAGGTCATCAAAAAAGCCATGTTCTGCCAACACCTGTAAATCTGCGATGTGGTCTCCAATCGCAGTGCACATTCGTGGCGTCAGGCCCGGTGTTTTGAATATGCCGAAGGGTAAATTCTGTATAGGAAAATCACTGCCATCAGGGACGGGCACCCATGATTTTAGTTTTGGGTCGTTCGCTTTGATCATTACAATTTGGTTTTGGGCAAATGTATGAAAATTACTGCAGGACGACTTTGTGTACTTCCATCCGATCTTCCATTTGGAGCTGAAGCCAGTATACGCCTGCCGGTAAAGTCTGCAACCTGAGTGTGCTCGTTTCCGGGAGGAGTGTTTCCTGCAGCAATTGCCCCTGCACGTTGTAAAGCCTGCACTGTGCAGCATTTAAGCCTACTGGCAGCCAGACATGGAGCAGCCCGGTAGTGGGGTTGGGGAAAATGCGTGCATCCCTGATCGGATTTTCAGCGCGTGTGGCGGTGACTGCCCCTTCTTTAAAAAAGGAAAATACCGGGCTGTACCGGGCCCCGCAACGATTCAGGGCGATTACCCGCCAGAAATACGGGCCGGCATCGAGCTCCGAGGGCAACGAAAAATAAGATTGAGAAACGGTTTTGCTAAAGGCCAGGGACTGGAATGCGGTATCCTGGCTAATTTCCAACCGGAAGCTGTCGGCCCCTACTGAAGGCGACCAGGAGAAGGATTGTTCCCCCTGGAATACAGGTGAGGCATCATCGGGGGTAAATAAAATTGGCGGATTGGGGCGGGCTCCAATATGAAGCTCTAATTCACAAAAGTGTATGGTGATGCCATCGCCTCCGTAGAGGATGATGTCGTCTTCCGAAACCGTGTACATGCTGTCCAGCGTAAGGGTGGCAAAGGTTCCGGGTAGGGCTACTTCGGGTTCGAATGTGGCGGAAACCCCATCGGGTAGTCCGGCAAGGCCTAAAGTTACTGGCTGTGTAAACCCTGTGCCTACAAAAACCTCGATAGTCTGTACCTGATTGATACAGGCTTCCAGGATGTCACTTTCTAAGAAGACCTCTGCGGCAGGGGGATAAGTCGTGCATATTTCCATTTCCCAGTTTTTGAGTTGCCCGCCATCCTGGCTGAAATTGTCAAACAGGATGAGTTGCCATTCACCCGCAGCAACCTCGCCGATGAGGCTGGACAAAGGCGAGCCGGGACGGAATGCCCCCGAGATAGCAGGTTCATTACCACAAGTGCCTTCCAGATCAAAAGGACTGGCATCAGCATCATCAGAAAAGTGGAGGAAAAGGTCATCACCGGGGCAGCCAAAGGGGATCAGCGGGAAGCCGGGCCGGTCGAAAAGCTGTACGGCCGTGCCTTCAGGAGAGCGCAGCATAGCGGATAAATCCCCAACATAAGTGTGGTCGATTTCGATATTGCGCAAGGAGACTGAGCCTATCGTACCCTCTGTATCCAGGTTCAATGCAGAAGAAATGGTATTCGGACTGCTACTGGATATGGTGAGGGGGATTTCAGTGGCCTTTACGGTTTCGCACCGGATGGCAGAAGTGCTGAACCGAACGCTCTCAGACCAGTCTCCAGGCCCGCAAAGGTTACGGGCCCGAACCCGGTAATGATAGTTCGAATAGGCATTCAGTGTAGCACCCTGATAGGTGGTGCCTTCCAGGTTAGACAAAGAAGCCACCAAGTTGTTGAACCCGTTGTCAGTGGAAATTTGCAAATCATAGCCGGTGGCGCCAGGCGTCTGCAACCAAGCAAATTCCGGAGCAAGAGAGACCCCCGTGGCTTCGGGCTCAGGGTAGGAAATGGCAACTGCCTGTGGGGCATCAGCGACTAGGAAAATAGCAGTAGATTCCGTAACGGTACTGTATTCATCGGCAGCCGTAACGGAGAAGCTAAGCGTACCCGTTGTCAGGCCTGCCCCGTAGGCATTGAGAGTGAGCGTAACGGTACTTCCACCGGAGGCAGTAGCCGGGCTCAGGCTGTAATCAACGCCAGCGGGCAATCCATTAACCTCCAGGTTTACAGTGCCGGTAAAAGCCTCTGCGATTTCTATTTCAAAGTCAGCTGTGCCTGGGATACAGATAGCCGTGACGGAGGGCTGAATGAAAATGGAGGCGTTGCAACTGGACAAAAGCCTTCCGTCAAGAAAGAATAAATTTTCACCGTTGGGCGCCAGCCAGTCCTTCAGGCGGGAAGTCGACGTACCTCCTCCTTCCCAGCTTGACCGGATCCAGCCGAAGGCATCGTATTCGTTATTGCTGCAACTCGCACTACCCCCGTGGAGTTGCCCCACAATCCGCCCCTGCTTATTGAACAGTGGAGCACCGGAGGAACCTACTTCTGTGCTGCCCACACTCCAGTCCGGCACAATCAGGTGGTTGCCGTTGGGGACTTCCTGATTGCCATTGCCCCAGATGCCGGGATAAGAATCATTAAAGGCAAAACTGATGCGTTTTTCTGCCCCGTCAGGATGATGTACACAAACCACGGTGTCCTGCGGAGGGGTGGCTTCCCGGGACCAGCCGGCAAAGTAGGCCTGTGAAGAAGAAGGGATAGGGTCGTCAAGCTCCAGAAGCACAAAGTCGGAAGGCTGGTAGCCTGCGCGGTAAGTAGCGCCGGTATTGAAGTTGTTGAGGCTGCCATTGCCTGGGTTGCCACTCGCTACAGTACCCGGCTGCCGGCAGTAGGAATTTTGATAATTCCAGTAAACGACCACCGAGGGGGCGTCGGAAGGTGTTATATCACAGTGAAAAGCAGAAAGGAAGTATGGGCGGCAGTCATTGGCGGTGTTGTTGATCAGGGCTCCCGTACAGAAGGTTTCGCCTCCCATCCCATAAACTGCCACGGACTGGATCACGTCCCGGTAAAGGTCAACGATGCCCCAGCCATTAGACGCACCACAGAGTACGTCAAGGTGGCAGGCGCCGGTTGTAACACCAAAGAAGTTAAGGAAATCGTGGTTGATACTGGTCAGGCGAAGGCGGAGATTAGGGCGCTCGTGGGCTGGGACGACCACCTCGAGCACCAGATCGTCACCGCCCAGTACAGGTGTCCAGAGCTGTTGATGCCCTTCATTATCGGAAGGCGTGAAAGGCCCGAGGACTTCCGTTTGGAGCGGATCGTAGAGCAACAGTCGTCCTCCTTCAGGCATGTAGTATTCTGTAAAGCCTAAATTGATGGAGTGAGCATTGGGCGACTGAATGCGTAACCGCCAGAGCATATCGCCATTGGGCAGGCTTTCCCACAATCCAGCCTCGGTTGGTCGGATATCTACTTCCCGGCGCTGGGCGAACCTGGGTGGGCGTTCCGGGCTGCGGTTGTCCAGCTCTTCCTTCAGGAGGGCTTCATTGTCTAGTGCAGACAAGGCAATGACGGGCACATCCGACAAGGGCGAAGCACCCATTACAGGTGCATCGCTCTGTCCGATGAGCTCCAAACTGAACGTCAGGAGCAGCAAAAAAAGCAGACGGTTGTGCATGCTGTGTCTCTATGATTTTCCCATTGTATGCCGGGGTTATACCAATGTACTACAATTCCTCATGGCAGGCAATCTGTACCCTACATTTGGCTCAATGCCGACATTCTGCTATTACTGGCCCGCCAGGAACAGGGCATTGCAAAACAGTAGTTTGCCCTCTTCCCAGAAGCCCCGGAATAAAGGATTGTCAATGAGGTAAATAGCTGCACCCCGACCTTTGTTTTCGATACCAAACACCAAAGTACCGCCCTGCCGGCGAATCGCCTGACTACCGGCGAAGCCAATGGGGCTTACCGGGTCATCGAGATAGCCAATATTCCAGCCGCTATTCAGCAGATTATATGCTGCTCCGGATGTCTTAAGACTGTGATAAGTCTTGCCCAGGCCGAAGCCCAGCGGATGCGTGTGGTCTACCTTTGCCGGGAAAATCGCGCCCGGTATGTAGTTGGAAATGGACCGGCGGCTGC